>Ga0115012_10000030_pt1 | contig 96065 bp, 115 predicted proteins | sample TroAtlMetagenome_FD_88706 | JGI IMG/M metagenome (GOLD analysis project Ga0115012, IMG submission 88706) | Marine eukaryotic phytoplankton communities from Atlantic Ocean - Tropical Atlantic ANT10 Metagenome | ecosystem: Environmental > Aquatic > Marine > Oceanic | place: Tropical Atlantic... | reverse complement strand
TTCTGAACACGAACATCGGATCAAATGTTTCAGCCCTCCGGACGGATCTCCAGTCCAATGTCTCCATTCTGAACACCAACATCGGATCAAATGTGTCAGCCCTTAGAAGCGATTTACAGTCCAATGTGGGCATTCTGAACACCAACATCGGATCAAATGTTTCAACCCTTAGAACCGATTTACAGTCCAATGTCTCCATTCTGAACACCAACATTGGATCAAATGTGTCAGCCCTCCGGACGGATCTCCAATCCAATGTGGGCATTCTGAACACGAACATCGGATCAAATGTTTCAGCCCTCCGGACGGATCTCCAGTCCAATGTCTCCATTCTGAACACCAACATCACCTCGAACGTGAACTTGAAGGCGAATATCTTGGACCCAACCTTTTCGAGTAACATCACCGTGAGCAACAATCTCGTCATGAGTGACCTCACGGCGACTCGAGTCGTCTTCGTCGGTGCGAACAAAGAACTCACCGACGACGCGGCGCTGGAGTTCTCGTCGTCGACGCTGACTCTGGACGGTGACCTGTCCGTGTCCGGAAATCTCGCGGTAGAAGGTCAGTTTACGAAATTAGAAACGGTCAACACCATCGTCAATGATGCCATCATCGAGTTGGGGAATAACAATTCTTCCGATACGCTCGACCTTGGACTAATCATGACCCGACCGAGTACCAATGTGGCGGTCGGGTACAGGGGTGATGAATCCGAATTCTTCATTGGACACACACTCTCTGATCCGTCGTCCACGGATCTAGTGCCAGATTCCGCCAACGCACTCGCGGTGCACGTGTACGGTTCGATGACGTCGAACAGTCTGGACGTGCATGGAACAGCCAACGTCGGTGCTCTGACATCCACCGAACTCGATGTCTTGGGCACCGCCAACGTGGGTGCACTGACCATGACTGGTGCGACGTTGAACGGGGATTTCGACATGGTGTCCACTGACGGTAGCAGTTCGGCGGGTCCTGAATTCACGCTCTGGAAGAACAGTGCGACGCCCACGAGTGGGGACTATCTCGGTCAGATCAAGTTCGCTGGCGAGAACTCGACGGGTGGTAAAGTCAACTACGCCAAAATGACCGGGAAGATTTCAGACGAAACGGCGGGTGCGGAGGACGGGTTGATCGAATACGCCGTCAAAAACAATGGCTCTTTCAATCCTTGCGCACGCCTCACGCACACCGATCTTAAGTTGATCAACGGAACGGGTCTAGAGGTAGATGGAGAATCTGACCTCACTGGAAGACTGGCGGTGGCACATGATACGGACACGCCGAGCTTTTTTGGACGAGCAGCGGTAGGTCACGCGACTGGCTCGAGTAGTGATCACGCAGCCTTTGCACATCTCGACAATAATACGGGAACGGACTATGCCATCAAACAATCTGCGGCTGGCGCGACATTTATCAACGCAAAATCCGGCTCGCGCGTGGCTTTCAGCGTGGCTAACTCTGAGAAAATGCGTCTCACGTCAGCGGGGAAACTGGGAATTAATGAAACAAGTCCACAATATGAATTAGACGTCGGTGGTGAAATCAACGCGACGCTCTATCGCGGAGACGGTGGGTTGTTGTCCAATATTGCGAGCAATCTCGAACAAATCAGTACTAACGGCAACATAGTGACATCGAACACGCTTCAGTTCATGAACGCACAAACGGCGTTTGTGACCAATTCGAGTGCGGACGTCGGTGTGAAACTCGAACAACTCACCGAGATTACAATCGGGGGTAAATCGTCTAATGACATCTTGCTGTGGAACGGGGCTGCGTGGGTCAATTCAGGCATCCTAGGATCAACGTACACCCCATTACTAGACCCGACGTTCACGTCGAACGTCTTCATCAATGAAGGGTTGGTGGTGAACAAAAATTCCGTCGCCAGCAAACAGTACGCCTACACGGGGTCCATGACATATTCGAACGTTGGTGTCACCTTCAGCACAAACGTATTCAGTGCAAGAATCACCGCACACCTCGTCCACGACGACGATGAGGTGAGCACGATGCAGATCGAGTGTTGCGGTGGGTCGAAGAATGGAACCTCGACACACAACATCGTCACCGGTAAGGTTAACAAATTTGGTGTCTCGACGAGTTACCCATGGAAACACGAGGTGACGACCACACCAACCCAGGTCATATGGGAACCCGAACAAACGGGATCGACCAATTATGACTACGACATACACGTCGAACTCCTATCGAGTCACCCTTCCGCGGGGGTAACTCAGATAACCGAGGCGGGAAGCGCGGTCAAATATTTCTCCTACTAGTATTAGAACATGACGACGAATATTCAGTCATTCGCCGGTGATGTGGAGATTCCAGGAAATCTCCAGGTCAAGCGTTTGACCGTCGAAGACGCCATCACGGCGCTCGGGGCGAACAATGCGGGTCTGTCGAACGTCGGTTTGTTATTGTCTCGTCAGGCAAACACCCCGAACGTCGCCGTATATTACGACGAGACGACCAATGAGTTGCGCATCGGACACACGCTCAAGGGTGGGGGTGACACAGTGATGGAGATTGATTCCGCCAATAATGTGACCATGAACGTCTTCGGGGATGTTGAATGTAAATTAATTCGAGCCGACGGTGGACTGTTGTCCAACATCGTGAGTGATCTGCAATCCGTCACCACGTACGGCGCGACGACCGATCGAACGGTGAATTTGTCGAACGCCGTGACCGGTCTCACGGTGGATTCGAATGTCGTCGTCACAGGAAATGTGACCGCGGGATCGTTCATCGGCGATGGGTCGCAGTTAGCAGGGATCGCCGCGAACTTTGAAGAAATCATCATCAATGGGAACGTGACCTCGAACACGGTAGAATTCAACGACTCCGTGACGAGTTTCATCACGGCGGGTGCCGTCGGCGTCGCCAACGCCTCCCCGGGACACGATTTGTCCGTGGGTGCGAATCTCTACGTCGAAGATGTCGGGAGCAACGTATTGACCGTCGAAGGCAACGTCTCCGTACACAAAATGACTTTGGGGACGGTCGAAATCACCCCGGCATATTCACTGCAACAGGTGACCGGTGTCGGAAACTCGACGTCCCTGACCGTGCAATACACGAACACGTCCACCGCCTTCGTCACGGATAAGATGGCGGGCATCGGCATCGCCCCATCTAGCGCGGACGTCGGTGTCAGTGGTTTGCATGTGGACGGACACGTTCGTCTTGGCGGCACCGCGGGCACGGACGAAAACCAAGATCTGTACATCAAGACCGCGGCGCAGTTACAAGTGCACGCCAACGATAGCGATCTGGATAGTTTATTTACCGGTGCAATCATAAAATCGGGCGCCTCCAACACGAGTTACATCAACGTGTTCGGTGCGGCGACCGACACGAATTATCAACACATCGCGTTCGGCGTCAAAAACACGGAGATGATGCGGATGACGAACGGTGGCTACTTGCAATTTCCGGGTGCTATGCTGATCACGAACCCGACATCACAACCGATGCGCGTGGGATACGGGGCGGGGTCTGACACCCAAGGACTTTATTGTATCGCCATCGGTGAAATAGCGGGTCAAAGCGGTCAAAACAACCACGGTATCGCCATCGGGTACGCCGCGGGAACCAAGGGACAAAACCTTTACAGCATCGCCATCGGCTTACAAGCTGGTGAGTCACAACAAAATTACAGCTCCGTCGCCATAGGACATGATTCAGGGCGATCTACACAGGGACGCGGATGTACCGCGATCGGTGCGGGTGCAGGCTTTTCAGTTCAGGGTGACTACGGCACCGCCATTGGCATTAACGCTGCTAGATCACAGCAGGGCTCATCAGGTGTCGCCATCGGGAACGGCGCTGGACAAAACAGTCAGGGTCTCGTCTCCGTCGCCGTGGGTGCCACCACTGGTCAATTCTCCCAGGGAACGTACGCCACCGCGGTCGGTTTTCAGGCGGGTCTGTCCAACCAAGGCTCTTGGGCAGTCTCTGTCGGTCAGGGTGCGGGTGCGTATACACAAAACAATTACGCCGTCGCCATCGGAACCGGATCTGGGTATGTAGGGCAACACGCCAGCGCCACCGCCGTCGGTCCGAGTGCAGGTGCTTACGGACAGGGGCTGTACAGTGCCGCGGTCGGTAATGCAGCGGGATACGAAGACCAAGGAGACTACTGCGTGGCGATCGGGGACGACGCCGGTATGAAAGGACAAAATGCTTATTCCGTCGCCGTGGGACACCAAGCGGGTATGAGTGGACAAGGTTTAAATGCGGTCGCCATTGGGCTTGATTCTGGGTACAACACCCAGGGCAATCTGTCGGTCGCGATCGGTAGTAACGCCGGTAATCTCTTACAGGGTGTGTCGTGTATCGCCGTCGGCGACGGGGCAGGGAGATCTAACCAGCAAAATTACAGCGTCGCCATCGGTCTCGAAGCCGGAAAATTTACACAGAATACCGTCGCCATCGCCATCGGGTCCAACGCCGGTGTGTCGGGACAGCAAGATCGCTCGATCGCCATCGGTGATTACGCCGCACACAGTCAACAAGGTGCTCGATCCGTCGCCATCGGTCTCGAAGCAGGTCGGTGCCAACAGGGATCTAAATCAGTCTGCGTTGGGGACGCGGCTGGATATTCAACACAGGGGGTACATTCCGTCGCCATCGGGGTAAATGCCGGTCGTACAAGCCAGGGGGATAACGCGGTCAGTGTCGGGAACGGTTGTGGATTCAATACACAAGGTAACCTTGCAGTCGCCGTGGGCATTGAAGCCGGGGCTAGTAATCAGGGTGACCGAACGATCGCCGTGGGCTACTTGGCCGGGTACACCGCACAAACACTTTACTCAACCGCCATCGGATATAGAGCTGGACACACGAGCCAGGAAGGATCCGCTGTCGCCATCGGTCAAGAAGCGGGAGAAACCTCCCAAGTAACCGGTGCCATCGCGGTCGGTGCACTTGCGGGAAAGTCACACCAGAAAAGTTACGCCGTCGCCATGGGGTATAATGCTGGACACTCGAGCCAGGGGATTTTTAGTATCGCGATTGGACCGGATAGTGCGCGACTGGGTCAAAACGGCTACGCCGTCTCCCTTGGGTACCAGACTGCAGAGTTCGGGCAGGAGACTGGCGGGGTCGCCATCGGATATCGATGTGGTCGAAGCGATCAAAAGATTTATTCCATCGCCATGGGTCATCAGTGCGGTGAGAGTGCACAAGGTCAGTACGCCCTCGCCATCGGTACCAATTGCGGGGTTAGCGCTCAGGGATCTCATTCTATCGCCATGGGAGTTGATTCGGCGCGATACAATCAGGGCGATGATTGTATCCACATCGGGAATACGGCTGGACATTATTATTCAAAAAATCGCAACATCGCCATCGGTACCAGCGCGGGTCGATCGAACCAGGGGTCGCAGGACGCTTCCGCCTCCACCAACGGCGTCGGAGAAGCCATCGCCATAGGCACGAACGCGGGTTACTATAGGCAAGGGGAATACAACATCGCCATAGGCTACCGCGCACAAGAGGGTCTAGCGACTCCCCAAGCGGGTACCAAGGCATTGAACATCGGCATCGGGTACATGGCTGGATTTTGTAACCAAGAGCAAGAGTGTGTTGCCCTCGGCTTTTCCGCGGGTAAAATAGGTGCCAGATGTTACGCCATCGCCATTGGTGGCAGCGCTGCTACTAACAATCAGGGTTGGGCGTCCATTGCGATTGGGACATCATGTGGGTATAACGATCAAGCGCAAGAGGCTATTGGAATAGGTCGTGCTGCTGGGAATCAGTACCAGGGGCAGTATAGCGTTGCCATCGGCGCCAGTTGCGGAACTAGTTACCATGGTTACAACGCCGTCTCTGTCGGTGTCAACGCCGGACATTACAACTACTGGTCATCCTACAGCAATGAAACCACCAATATAGGATCACACGCGGGGTATTCTCTTCCACAACGGTACTCTGTCAATATTGGCGTGAATGGGGGGATGCGTAGTGCTGGTTACTGGTCCGTGAATATAGGGACGAACGCCGGGTACTGCCACACATCGAACGTGTACCCAAATGCTGGTAACTATGCCACAAATATCGGGGCACAGGCAGGATTTAGCGGTTCCAAAGATACATCAACTTCTATTGGGTATAATGCAGCATATTACCAAGCCGGTGAAGGTACCGTACAAGTAGGAACTCACGCAGGGCACAATGCACCCAAAGACCACTCCGTCAGCATAGGTAACAGGGCAGGACACACCACCGTTGGGTCTTATTCGGTGAACATAGGGCATTATGCAGGATTTAACTCTCTTGGCGATTTCACGGTCTGTGTCGGGGATGGCGCGTGTCGGGGTGTGACCACCCGACCGGGTACGAACGGACACGGATTATTCCTCGGTCGCCTCGCCGGTTATAATCACGGACATGGTGGTTGTATCGTGTTAAACGCGAACGGGAATACCATCGATACCGCTGGGACGACGCGGTTCTACGTCTCCGACTTTAGGGGTGCATCAGGTAGCTATGTTGTGCACTACAATACCTCAACAAAGGAAATGACGCTAGCGACCACGTTACCTTCCTCCGACGATCGTCTCAAGTTTAACGAAAAGTTCATCTCGAACGCCACGGACACTCTCATGAAGCTTCGTCCACAGATCTACGACAAACAACAGCGTTTGGTACCGGAGTCAGACCACGATGGACGCCGCGAAACAGAGTCAGGTCTCATCGCCCAAGAGATCTTTTACGACGTTCCCGAACTCAGACACATTGTTCATGTCCCCAATACGGCGACAGATTTACTCGAACACGTCACGTCGAGTGATGACCCGGCGATTGATCCGGACTATGCAAGCTGGGGCGACGAGCCGGCACACCTCGATTACGTGCAACTCATACCCTACGTCATTCAATCCATCAAGGAGATTGCAGCGAACAGGGAAAAGGTTGCGTTATCCGCGACGAGTCACGACGGGCTGATCGTCAGTTCTGACGACACCGGCAATCACCTGTCGTCGACCGTGGGCGATCCGACATGCATTGGAGTCGTGTCCGGTGATGACGGTGACGTCGTCACGAGCGGTACCGCCCACGTGTGGATTTTGAATTCGAGTGGTAATCTCGCGGCGGGAGATTTGGTGACCACGTCGAGCGTCGCCGGGTACGCGCAAAAGCAGGGTGACACCCAGGTTACGAACGCGACGTTCGCTAAGGTGATTCGCTCGTGCGATTTCGCCCCGGCACAGGTGCCAGTGAAGCGCGTGCGTCGAAAGATCGTCGACGTCATCAAATACGAAAAAACGTGGAAAGAACCATGTACTGAAGACAATTACAAAACCTATCCCGACGAAAACCGCGAAATCAAAACGTGGACGAGGTACAGGGACGAAGATTCGCTTTTCAAAACGCAGGAGGAGTACGACGAGATGACGGATGCCGCGAAGGCGTTGTGTAAGTCTGAGCAAGTGACTGAACGTTACCTAATCAAGCGATGCGTGGTGTCCAGCCCAACCGACGGGTACGAGGAGGTTACGAAGCAGTACAACTTCGAGGAACGCGACGCGCATGGAAATATCGTCTACGAGGATACGGACGAGACCGAACCCGAATATGCGATTCGAACCTTAGACGGCGGCGTCGTCGCCGCTCTCGTCAAGTGTAAGCTGTTCTGAGAGTATGGTGTCCCAATCGTATTCGCGGATGATGTGTTCGCGGAGCCCGTCGGGTTTAGAAATCTTTTCATGGAAACAGTCGTGTAACGCAATCGCGAAATCCATCGGTTCGAATACGTACAAGACCCCGTTGTGTTTGTCAAAATTGCACATGTGTTTGGTGCCGACCGGTTTTATGACAGTCGCGAAATCACCGAGCGTTTCTTTCAGCGCGGGAACCCCGCTCACGATTTGGCAACGGTTGAAATACCCGTGTTCCATGGTCGTGAGCCCAAATCCTTCGCCGCAGCACGTATTCAATCCCACGTCTGCGGCGTTGTATATCACGTTCACGTGCTCATCCGTCATCATCAACGGTCGATTCGTCGTGAACACATGCTGTAACGCCCGGTGGGCATCAATCTTTTGACGAAGACACTCGGTGAGGAGGAGTTCGGGAATGTCGTACCCGTCGTCATCGGAGACGCTCATGCATCCCAGGTACAGCTTGATTCGTTTGTCGAAATCGTTCATCGCCAGAAATTTCAGGAACGCACGAACCGTCACGTCTTGTTGCTTTCGATAGGAATTCCTGTTCATGTTCAACACGACGAAATCGTCGGGTTTGAATTGCAAAAAATTCTTCGCCGTCTCTTGGTCGATGTCTCGGAAACGCTCGGAGTCGATGCCATGCTTCATCACCCTGACCAAGTCCTTGTCGAATCCGTAATCGTTGATCAAGTGCTCTCGCCAACACTCGAGGAACACAAACAATTTTTTCACGTTCTCGTTCTCTCGAAGGATACGCATCTTAGTCGGTCGTTCCCACTCGTACACGACATCGAGATAGACGTACGCCGGGACGTCGGGTATTATTTCAAGTACCGCCGTAACCACCATTAAGTCGCTGTACACGAACAGGAGGTCCGGTTTCTCCTCCTCGACACATGGCGCGATGCCCTTGTCACCGAACCCTTTGGGAGAGTCCGGGTCGATCTTGTGCGCGTCGTATATTTTGATTCTCGGATCTATGAATCTGTCCTCTATCTGCTGACCTTCGTAATTCTGAAATCCGTAGAAGACGACCTCGACACCAGGCTGATTCGCTAAGTGATTACTGATTTTGTTCGCCACCCGACCGTACCCAGTCCCCTGTCCAGGGTGTGTTGCCAGGAACAAAATCTTCATGACTTTGCAGATATTTCCCCGTATTTTTTTAACTAGTCTATTGTATTATGGGTATCACAGTCAACAAATCTTTCACAACACCCGCCGGGGTTGATGTGCCGTCACATTACATCAGTTTGGGTGAATCGAGAATTGAAATTATTCGACCTCCTGAGTTACCGACGCCGTTGGGTCAAGAAGCGCCGGCGAGAACGTATAACGTCGAATGTTCGTTCAACATCTGGGTCTCCAAGGCGGCGCGAGACGCGAACAAGTCAATCGTCGGTGGGGTGAGGGTGTGCATCGAGAGCGCTACCCCGGTCACGGGAAACGTATACGAGGCATTGTATGAAAAACTCAAGGAGGGGCTCACGGACTACACAGAAGATATCTAGGTAGAAAATTTTAGTAACCAATAATAGTATGTCTCTCAGCAGCGACAACGTCGGATATCTCGACATATCGAATGCCATTCTTCGGGTCGGCACACTCGACGTGGTCGGTTTACAGGGAGTAGACACCGTGTCAAATGCTTTGCGTGCGAACTCCGTCCTCGTGTACGATGATATGGGGACGGACATTGCCACACCACCTTTCACGATCGGTTCTGGCGTCAGTCGATCGACGTCGCCAGCGGAAATCGACCTTAGATACGCGAGCGGGAACAATTTCATGTACAAGGGGATAAAACTCCCCAACTTTTTCGTCGGCGAGTTCGAGTTGTACTCCGGGGACACCGCGACCGGGAACGTCTTCATGCAGACGTACACGGAGAGTACGACGTCTTACGCGAACGACGGGTACGAACTCATCTTCGACTGGCAATACAACACCATCACCCTGAAATACGACAACACCCAACTCGCTCAGGCCACGTCCGTCGGTTTGACGACGTCCACGTGGCATCGCATCTCCGTCGTGTACGATCGAAACGTCTGGACGATCTCACTCGACGGTGCCCAAAAATTCTTACTGGACGACAGCGAACGCGCGGCGGTGTACGAAAACCCGACCACCGGACAGTACCTCCGCTTCGCCACGAACTCCGGGACGAGTCGGAAAGTGCGAGAGATCAAATTCATGAACGGGTCGTACTGGTCCCAGAGTAAATTGGGACACCTGTCGTACACGAACGGGAACGTGGGTGTCGGTACCTACGCACCCACGACACACAGATTCGAGGTGTACGGATCGGCGAAGACGCAGAGCCTCGACGCGACGAACATGGCCCTCTCGTCCACGACCACGTCTACCAGCACGTCCACGGGGGCGCTGACTGTCGCGGGCGGAATCGGGGCGCGTGAGTTGTATTCGGGTAATGCGTACGTCTCGAACGTGTTTACGCAGTTGTCGCAGGGTGGGTACGGCAACAATGACATCTTGACGACCGTGCGCCTGAATGAATTCAACGACAATGGCAACGACCGGTGGTGGAAATTGGCGACCCTCACCGCGGTGAATGCTGGTGTGTGGTCCTACATTCGAGGGGTCATCACCATGAACCGCGTGAACGAGACACAACGCACGTACGAGTTCAGTGTGTGGGGGGTGCCGACATCGCCGGACAATCAGTTCTACTACGGACCGGTCAACGTCACCGGTGAGTTGAATTTCACTTATCATAATTACTTGGCGATTTACAACAACACCTCGAATAATACCGTCGACGTGTACTTGAAGGTGTCGCCGTACTCTCGCGTCAAGATTGAGTTGGATTATGCCAATCTGACGACTTTGTACCTACAACCGAATTGGACGACGACCGCGCCGACGACGAGCGGGACGTACATCGCCAAATACTATACACCGAATTCAAAACAATCCCTCGTCTCCGTTACAAACAAACTCGGGGTCAACGTGACTTATCCCAGCGAAGCGTTACACGTCGATGGGAACGTTCGATTGGGTAATCCCACGGGACAGGACGATAATACGGATTACAACATATCAACCGCTGGACAACTGATGATTCGCTCGAACGACACGAGCGATACTGACGGATCATTTACCTATTTCAATTTAATATGCGGACCGACGTCCGTCGCGTCAAACACGGCGCAAATTCAGTTGGGGAGTCACGCCAACGCCGTCGTTAACACGTTCTCGAGGAATGCACTTATCACCAAACAGAAACTGAATGGCACCACGGGAGAATTGTACGTGTATTCGCATAGTCTGGGCTCGAACGTGCTCATGACTGGTTACGGAGACTTATATCGAAGGTACGTGTCTGGTGGTATAGAATACAATGGTGGTATACACATTACCGGGAGCTTGATTGCTCCCGGGTGGAACGGTACCGCCGACACCGGTCTAAATATGAGTCTCGGTGCATCCGCGTACCGATGGAATACCGTCTATGGGGCTACGGCGAATTTCTATCATCCGACGTATATCACTGCAACGACCAACGTATCTCAACTGGCGAGACATGTGACATCGAATTCATCATCGAATTACTCGGACGTAGTCACCGCCAAGGTACTAGAAGATAGTAGTCAAAACGGTTGGCAAGGGTGGTCGTCGCGGATCACTCAGATCATCGATTCCGTGACCATGGGGGGAATGAGATTCAACGGATACAACAACCACAGAGGAGTTAGCATCGAAACCGGTGCGAGCGACCAGTCAAGTCCGCTCAGTTTGAAAACGTGCGCACATTTCGACGGCAATGGGTCGGTGGGAATTGGTACCACCACGCCGTTCAATTGGGGTTACGGTGTATACCTGGATTACAATCTCGGTGGGTTACATGTACAAAAAGACCTCTATACGCGAGGTTCCGGGTATTTTTGCGACGCCCATACGCAAAACGCTAATGTACAATGCTATGGCAAAGTGTACATGGACACGAATCAAAGCGCGGAGCCGTATATCACGTCGGGTATGATGATTGAGAATCTCACCACGAACACCGCGGGGACGGCTGGCAATTATTCACAGCGTCTCTATTTCAAGGCACACAATAGCGCTATATGGGGTGGAAACTTTGCGGACTGTGGTATGGCGATCGAGCGCAACGGCAAAGTTACCATGCGTAATTACTCATACGCTGAACCCCTGTCTAAACTCCATGTTGAGGATGAAGGGTATGCATGCACGGTGTCCGGGACGCGCGCTGCATATAACACGTGGTCGTACATCCGTATAGGATACCCGTGGTCCACCTCATATGCTGATTACTGCAGTGCCATAGAAAGTTTCAACAACTGGTCTGTCGATTACAAGAGTCAACTTAGGCTCTTCACACACACGGCGTCGAGAGAACTCGACGGTGGGTTCCTCTATACAGCGTTTGAATCACGTGATGGACTTGTTGGACTCGCCGGGGGGGTAACCGCGAGCCATACCGTACAAATCGGAAATGGCAACGGTTCAGTTTATGGATATATGTATCAAGTTCGATCAACCTATGGTGAAAACAAATGGCAAGAAGGCAACGCTGACAACGCGACTTACTCCGCTTACAACCACTTCATTAAGACGTGGTGGGGCTTGGCATTTTCGGATTACGCAAATGCCGTGAGAACGGTTTACAATGCACGTAATGGCTATTGGTACGCCACCGGCACGTTTACCAGCAACAGTAGTTCCGCATCCGACGATCGCATCAAAGATTTCGAGAAACCGCTCCGTTTGAGTACGGAGACGTTGCTCAAACTCGACCCGCAACACTACTGGAAACGGGACAATTTGGAATTGTCGACCAAGACGAAATACCACGAGGAATTCGGATTGATCGCCCAGGATGTGTACTACGACGCACCCGAACTGCGCCCTCTCGTGAAAATGCACTACGACGCCGACCCGTCGCCCGAGAAACCGGTGCGTGATGAAAACATCCAGATCGATCCACCCTACGACAATTGGGGGTCACAACAGGCGGGTATGAATTATATAGGATTGATCCCGATCATGATCAATTCCATCAAGGATATCGTCGCCGAGAAGGACGCGGTGAATACCCGAGTGACCGACGTACCGTTCTCGAATGTCGCCGACCATCACGGGTTGGTTGTGTGCGCTCGAGACGACGTGTTCAGTCCGAAGAGTGGCAAACCTCTCGTCGAACTCTCCAGCAGAGTCGCATGCAAAGCGTGGTACGGAGTCATCGCACACACGAACACGCACACGGAAGATTCCGAGACGCTCATCTCCCGCGGCGGTGACGCCAAGGTGTGGGTACTCATGCGCGAGGGTGCGAGCGTCGAGACCGGTGATCTCCTATGCACGTCCAACATTCACGGGTACGCATGGACACAGAGCGACGATCTCGTGCGCTCGAGCACGGTCGCCAAGTTGACCCAGGGGTGTGATTTCACCGTACCCGTGCCTCGTCCAAAGAAGAAAGTTCGTCGCGAACTCCGCGACGTGACGTATTACATCAAGCGACGATGGTACAAGACGGATAAGAAGGATCACGACAGCATGCCCGAAGGCAAGAAACGCTCATTCTTGGAAGATTATTACCTCAAGACAGACTACGAATACCAACCGGCGAAGGAACAGAAAAGGGATAGCGATGTCGACTGGACGGGTCCCCCTGTATGGATCAAGGTACTCGAGTACGAGATCAGTAAACAGACGTATGAGACGCTCACACCCGAGGCGAGGGAGGCATACAGGCATAAGGACGAGTCCACGTACGCGCGTACGGAGAAGCAGACCGCGACCCAGGAGGCGTATGATTTGATGACTGAGGAAGAGCGCGAGGGCTACGTCAAGTACCAATCGAAACCCGTGGAGACCGAGAAGACGGTGGACGAGTGGGAAGCGCTTGAAGCAGACGAGAAGGCGCAGTACGTCTTGAAAAGTCGTCGTGTGTGGCAACGCATGGAACAATGGGTGTCGAAGGATCCGCTCATCACCAACACCACGGTCGAGACGAAGCAGGAGATGGTCGATGTGTTGGACGAGCATGGTCAGCGCATCTACGAAGACGACCCAGAGGAGACGGAACTCCCGTACGATATTCGATACATATCCGACACACAGGGGACGCTCACCACGAGACACAATGCCGTCTACTACGCGGCACTTTTGAGTTGCACCTTGATGGGTTAAAAATAATCTCGCATGTTACTAATACTATAAACCATGAGTGCCGGTATTACCCAATTGTTGGCGATCGGTGCCCAAGACAAGGCCATTACCGGAGATGCGTCTGTAAGTTATTTCAGGAGCGTCCACAAAACGCACACCAACTTCGCCCAAACGGTCGAGCGTCAAACGATCCAGGGTCAGGTGAAGGCGAATTCCATGTCCACGGTTCGATTTGAGAGAAAGGGTGATCTCCTTTCCTATGTTTACCTCACGCCGCTCACGAACGGTACCCAGGCGAACACGGCGATCGCTGACTGGTCGACGGTCATCGACAAAGTCCAACTTGTGATTGGTGGACAAGTTGTGGACGAACAGGATGCCATTTTCACCCAAAGAATCGCTCCGACGGTCATGGCGCCGAACCTCGCGCAATCGGTGTCCGGTGACATTTTCGGTGGTGCGTCGAACGCGCTTTTCTACCCGCTCAAGTTCTGGTTTAACTCGCATCAGCAAGCCCTTCCGCTGGTTGCGCTCCAATACATGGATGTCGAAATCCGCATCCATTGGGGTGCCGAGGTCGGCGACAAGTGGGAGGTGTGGGCCAACTACATCTACCTTGACCAACCGGAGCGTGATTATTTCGCGAGCCAACCGCTTCAATACTTGGTCACGACGGTGCAAAAATCCGTCCCGACCAGCGCCAAGGTCACGGATCTCAATTTCAATCACCCAGTCAAGGCGATCGTCTCGGCGGCGAACACGGGTGGCACCGTCGCCCTCGCGCACATCGCCAACCGCTTGAAACTCCAGATGAACGGCATCGATGTCGGCGATTTCCGATTGGCACAACCGCACTTTACCAACGCGGCTGCATATTTCCACTGCCCGTTCTCTCAGCGTGCGTCTCTGCAGGACAACATGATCATCGTTCCGTTGTGTCTTGACACCTCCAAGGGTCATATCTCCACCGGGTCGGTCAACTTTTCTCGACTCGACAGCGCTCGATTGATCTCCGAGACCCAGACGAACCAACAAAACTTGTACGCGGTTGGATTCAATCTCTTCATCGTAAAGAACGGTATGGGCTCCTTGGCCTTCGCGAACTAAAATTCTCCTAGTATTGTAACGTAACATGAGACTCTACACGGTTGCCATAATACTCGCCATCATCTTCGTCATCACGTACGACCCGAGGAGTCGAACGCTCGAGAAATACATCTCCCCACTGACCTCGGGGCAGGTGAACGCCGATGGTCCGACGCCGTCCGAGGTCGCATGCAAGCACCCGCATTTCCAGGCGAGAAACTTCGGTGAACCCGTGTACGATTGTCCGAAAGGTAATTCCAAAATGGGTGCGATTCACTCAGCTTAAAAGGATGTGGGTAAGACGATATATACACCATGATTCAGATGGACAGACAACTGTTGACCATGATCGCCGCAATCGTGTGCGTCGCTGCGTGCGTCTACCTCTTCAAGGAGATGAGGCAGGCGAGGGAGGACGTCGACGGATTGAAAATGGTCCAGACGAAGATGATGCACATGTTCGCCGCACCTCCTCCTCAGCCGAGACCGTACGGGATGCCCGTCGCGCCACCGTCGACCCAACAACCACCGAAGGAAGCAGTGGTGACGGAGACGACCGCGTCCGAACCGGAGGAAATTGTTGAAGAAAAATAAGTTCACTCATGGTAGATGAAAATCACAATATGAAAAAACACAAAGCTATTGCAATACCAGTAACGTTTGAAACGGACGATAAGAAACCACGATTTCTTACGGTTCGTGATCGCCGGTGGCACGAATGGATATTTGTCACGGGTGGGTGCCGCAAGCGAGAGATCACCTCACCGCTTCGGTGTGCCCTTAGGGAATTGGAGGAAGAGACTCGTGGATGCATGAATTTGCGGAGCGGGTCTTACACGGAGTTTGTGTTCACGGTCAAAGATAAGGATGATGGAACTGATCTCGTGTATTCAGTGTACGTCTTTTTTGTCGACGTGAACGGCGCCCAACGTCAGGCGATGGTGAAGAAATTCTCAGAAGAAAAGGCGAAGATGCAACTCAGGAAACATAACAAGCTACCTATCAAACGCGTGTACGATGAGAACGATTTCATGTCATGGGACACCCTCGAAGATTTCAACAAGAGGAAACAGTGGAAGATGCAGGTCGATCACATCTTGAAAAATCCAGAATTTTATTCCGCGGTAAGTTCGCAATATAGAAAAACGTTTAACTATGTAAAATAATGAAGAGTAAGAAATTCATTCTTAATCAAATCAAGGAGATCATGCTCGAGAAGGGTCACTCCGAGGCGGACGCGGACAAATACGTGGAAGAGGTCAAGGAGAACACCGTGTACGAACTCCTGGTCCTGAAGAAGGAGATCAAGGAGGTCGTCGAGGAGGAAGGGGAAGAGCAGCAGGAACAGCCGTCCCTCTTCGACCGACTTAGAGGGTTCACGCGTTACGAGGAGTAAGGGCACCCGCCATGTTTAAACGGTGGTGTCATGAAAATAAACTGAACAACGCTTCCAATCTTTCGCACGTGCTGATGAACGGGGGGAAACTCAGCATACCCGACGACAGATTGAAAGAGTTCTATCAGGTGTACTGCGACGCTGTGACGTCGGGTGAGAAACTGTACGTGGTCGAACAAAAGTCCAGCCTGTACAACTTTTTCGTTGACCTGGACTATAAATCGAAGGAGTCCCTGGACCTTCCCGAGGTCGAGTCCATAGTCAAGGTGATTTGCAACAAAGTGAAGGCACACGGAGGGAAGGACGCCCTCGTGTCCCTGGCGCCACCCAAAGAACTCGCCGGGGGGAGGATCAAGACTGGCATTCACATCAACTTTGACCAATTCGTCGTCGACCAACGATCGGCGATCGCGCTTCGACAACACATACTCATCGCCCTGTTCACGGCGAAACCGAGCGTTGACTGGAGCGAGGTCGTGGACTCGTCCGTGTACGGAGACATCTCGCGCGGGAGCAGGGGCAGTGGGTTTCGCATGCCGTGGAGTCTGAAACGCGCGAGGTGTGAAAATTGCGAGGGTAGGGGGTGTGCGACGTGTTCGAACGACGGTCGAGTCGATCAGGTGGCGTACTTGCCCGTGTACAAATACCGACACGGACCGGTGCTGTCGATGCTTGAGAGGATCGAACAAACGCCTGACCCTACGATCCTCGCGATGTCCGCGGTGCGCTCGAGCTCGACGACGCACGTGAGAGTGGAACCTCCCAGTGGAGCGTTCAAGGAAGGGGCGTTCACGAAACAGGAGACGAGGGATGAATTCACGGACGACGTCGCGGTGGCGCAACTCGAGGCGTTCGTGCAGAAATACATGGAGGGGCAGGGGAACGCGCGTCTGACCAAGGCTTACAAACAGAATAATGGGAACCTCATCGTGTCGACGACGAGTCGGTACTGCGAGAACACGAAACGGGACCACGGGGGGAATCACGTGTGGTTTTTAGTCACCAATGAACAAGTCATGCAAAAGTGTTTCTGTCGATGCGAGACACTGGTGGGTCGTCACATGGGATTCTGTAAGGATTTCACCGGGAAGGAATACAAACTCACGTCCGAGGTGAAGAAGGCGTTGTTTTCGGAACAGTCGGCACCGCTGAAGAGAAAGCGACCCGCCGCGCCTCCGCCTCGATCGAATTTCTCGGACGTCAAGTCAGAGCTGGAGACGTTCATTCAAAAATATTTTTCGGGACACGACAGTACGAAGATCGTCGAGGTGTCTAAGAAAGCGGGTCGGGTGTTGATCACGACGAATTCAAAATTTTGTGCGAAGAAGGCACAGGACCATGACAAGTTTGTGAGTTTCACCATTGACAAGTCGGGTATGATTCAGCAAACGTGTGGGTGTCCAAACATGCAAAAGTTCAAGCTGTTCGCGAGCACGGTGGACAAACTCAAGAAAAAATAAACCTTCCACATAGTAGATGGCGCTCTACCTAGTAGGGGCGACCGGTGTTTTAACGTACCTTCTCACCTCACAGCGTCAGCGCGTGACCCTCGACCTTCACGATTTGAAAACCGAAGCGCACAAATTTTCTGGCGTCGACCCGACGGAATTCATGGAGTTTTTGAAAAACATCAACAAGATCCAACTGTACATCGACGACCCGAACGTGGCATCGTATTTTCTGTACACCGCACTCGATCATCTGAGTAATTTGAAATTCAATAAATTTGGAATCGAGTCAGATATAGACGATCTTGTCTCAAGGATAGGGTTCAAGGCGGAACTGTCGATTATGGACAGCGCACTCCGTGAAGAGAAACGATTCACACCAAAGTACTTAAACGAAACATTTGAATACAAAGCAGAATAATCATCATGACCACGAGAACGAGATCTGGACGCGCCATCAAGAAGCCGGAAGAGATTTACATTCCGGACCTCGATTTCGCCGAGGATGATTTCTCAGATTCAGAATACGACGACGATTCTGACGTCTTAGACGCGTCTGACATCGACACGGACGACGAGGTCTCCGACTCCGACGACTCCGACGACTCCGAGGACGACAACGACTCATTGGACTTGGACGAACTCGGGAACGTCATTGGATTGATCGTCGCCGATGATGAATACGATGACAGTGAGAGCGACGATTCCTACTACGAATCTTCGGACGACGAGACTGAATCTGAAATCGAGGAAGATTCGTCGTCCGAGGAGGAGGATGAGGAAGAAGACCTACGAGCGATTATGAGAAGGAAGAGGTATAGACGGGGTTAAAAGGAATGTACTTTTTTATAACAATATGGAAACTGATATCGGCGAAGCGATCAATTACAATCCAAACATCCATGTACCCAAAGAGCCACCCCTGCCGCTACCCGACGACGATCGACAAGACAGTTCGCCCATAGACGAATACATGCACGACCAACAACAACAGCCCTACTACATGGAACAGGCACCACCACCGCAGATGTATACCGCGTACCCCGCGCAACAACAGTTCGACATTACGTCACTGGACAAGAACACATACCTCATGGCGTTCGTGGCGTTCCTCTTAGGATTCTTCATGGGCAAAACGATGATTAGTCCAGTTATCTTCCGGAACCCCTAGATCATTGCCTGTAAATTTACCTATACGTCCAAACCTTTCCCTGTCCGTGAAATACCCCCTTCCCACGACGAGTGGATCTGTGAGATTTTCCTCCATCACCCCACTCGCCGTGTCTGGTTTCTTTTTCCTGTCTATGTCGAGCGCGTCACCGTGTATCATGATGGCATAGAAGACTATGAGTAGGGTCACAACATTGAGTATAATTGAAAGTGCACTCATTACAATATGGTATGAAATTTATTCCTTGGACTCCTCGGTCGGAGCTTCCGCGGCGGCTTCAGCTTCGGCTTCGCGTGCCTTCTTGCGCTCTTCGATCTCCTGGGCGACGACCTTGTCCGCCTCTTCGATGAGTTTCGGCATCTCCCAGTCGGGATGTTCGACCTTGAGTTTGTCGACGATGTCCGACGGGTGGCTGATAGGCGGTTCGTCCGGTTTGGTGTAGAACGCGCTGTGCTCGTCGCCCGGAACGGCGTAGTTTCCGTCCGGTCGCTCGATCATGCCTCTCTTGCGCTCTTCGAACATCTTCTTCGCTTGGATTTGATTCTCCTTGTATTCGGAAAATAGCTCTTCGAGTTTGTCATTGGCATAATGCGCGTCGCTCAAGTCCTTGGGTGGCGGTAACAACAGCCACTTACCCACATCTGCGACGTAGATGTCAAACGTGTCGTCTGATTTTTGGAGACGCGAGGCATGCTTCGCCGCCTCGTCGCGAGTACCGAAGACTCCTCGGATCTTGACCGCGAAATTATCGGATCGCTGGGGGGTCTCCGGACCGACGACGGAGATGCAGGCGAAAAGCTGACCCGGTGGGAGATCGTAATCTTGGTCGAGAAGGCTCATGGTTTCCTTGTACAATACCCTGTCATGATTTCTTTAATTTAAAAAGGTACACACAAACCAATACAGAATGGTTCATGAATTCTGGGACACACAGCCCGTGGGGAAGGATGCGGTGACCCTCGACGCCGGAGACGCGCCGATCGAACTCCCCGAGGGGTTCGAGTGGTCGACGTGTCAGACGCACGAACTCCGAAATCTTCTGTCCGCGCACTACCTGAGCGATGAGGTGTCGAGCATGGACTATTCCAAGAATATCATCGAGTGGGTGCTTCACGCGGACCCGTACTGGAACATCGCCCTGCGGAAAGGTGGAAAACTCGTCGGCTTCATCGCGGCGCGTCCGAGTGTGATGCGCGTCGAAGGGTGTCGTCGTGACGTGGTCGAGATCACGTTTCTGTGCGTGTCAAGGCGCCTTCGAGACAAGCGTCTCGCACCGCTCCTCATTCGCGAGGTCACGCGTCGCGCAGTGCTCCGAGGGATCCACCAAGCCATATACACCGCCGAACACGAGCTCCCGCACCCGGTGGCGAGCACGTATTACTGGCACAGATTACTCAATGTCCCGAATCTGATAAAATCAGGGTTTTACGAGACCGACCGACCGAACGCGCGCGTATTCGACGTCCGCGGCACGTCCGTGCTCCACCGCGCCACACAGGACGACGCCGCGGATATCCTCAACATTCTCAGGGCGGAGGCGAACAGTCTTCGTCTGTGCAGGGACGTGGACGAGGATTACGTCCAGCACCTGCTTCGTCTGCCACACGTGTTCACGGGGGAGGGGAAAGTGGTCTGTCTGTACGAGGTCGGACACAGGCAGAGGGGCGTGACGAACAGACAGGCGTACGTGTTACACGCCGTGGGACAGGGGGCGCTTCAAGACGCCATCATACTGGCGAAGAACGCGGGCTTCGACGTGCTCAACTGTCTCGACGCCCCGTTCACGGAAAAAGAGTTGCGCGAGCGGAGGTTCATTCGCGCGGAGGGTGCCCTTCACTATTACCTGTACAACTGGAAATCATCACCGCTGAAAAACACCGAACTTGGATTCGTGTTACTTTAGTAAGTAATGGAGGCGATTCGAAAGCATCACAATTTCGTGAAGCGCGAACTCATCACCTTCGCATGCACACAAGACTGTCACGTGTTGGACGTCGGGTGTGGGTTCGGGGGTGACCTTCCGAAATACAAATCCGCGGGGGTCACGAATCTGAATATGTGCGATCCCGAGGGATCCGCGTTGGTAGAGGCTCGACAGCGCGCGAAAAATCTGGACATGCGTCGGGTGAATTTTTACCACGGCGACATTCACGCCGCGCCCAAGCGCCCGTTCGACGTCATCGTGTACAATTTCAGTTTACATTACTGTTTCCAGTCCAAAACACTCTTCGAGTCGACAATCAGGGAAATCAAGAAACGCATGAAGCGCGGTGGGAAATTGATCGGGGTCATACCCGACAGTCGTCGCATCCTTTCCATAACACCCTACCAAGACGAGGAGGGAAACTTTTTCAAGATGAAACTGCCACACGGGAATGGTGATTTTGGCGAAAAATTGTTCGTCCAGCTCGCGGGCGTGCCCTTCTACGACGACGGACCTAAATCCGAACCGGTGTGTTACTCGGACGTGTTGATCACGTCGTTGGAGAACTCTGGATTTAAGTTACACATGTGGGAACCCCTACAGGGGGAGAGGATCTCACAGATGTATAGTAAATTTTTATTTGTTTTTAATAAGTAAGTGACCATGTTCTTCCTACCACTCCTTCTCGCCGTGAACGTGATCGTATTGTCTCGAACGCGCGAACCACCGGAGATGGTGGAGGTGCGTCGTCGATACAAAATCCTTCGAGACCACCTTCGCGAGACGAACAATCTTCGGTTTCAGATGCTGTGGGACCCGAAACCACTCACCGCGTTCAAGAGCATGAAGGACACGGTCGGTTTCAACACCAACAAGGGTGCGAACATCACCCTGTGTTTACAAGGGACCGCGAACGAAATATTCCACGTGTTGATCCATGAGCTTGCCCACTGCACTGTGAAGACGTACGACCACAGCGACTTGTTCTGGTCAAACTACAAAGATCTCAGGGACGTGTGCGTGAGTCTGAATATTTACAAACGCATCGAGGGTCCTACGGAATTCTGTGGAGAACACATCAGCGACTGACGACGTAGGACTTGGCGATGTAAAACACAACGGCGGCGACCGCGCCGGTGGCGGCTAACCCCACCAACGATCGGCTTCCGGCGTTGTCCAAGAAATTCGGAACGCTGGTCACCAACTTGTCCTGAATCGGTTTACTGATCGCGATGCTCGCGGCGACGCCCGCCACCAGAGCGATCAGTTGATCATCCGTCAAATTCATGAAATTCTTGCTCTCGACGACGACTGGCTCTTGTTGTTGCGCCATCGGCATCATCTGACCACTCTGCGGAGCCTGCATCTGCAGACTTTGCATCCTCGGCTGTTGTTGAAGCATCGGCTGTTGTTGAAGCATCGGCTGTTGGTCCATGTCTTCAATCATGAGATCCGAAATAGGTGTGGAATCCATCATTCCCGTATGTTGTTGAACGAGATTTTTTTCCTGTTCGACGAACGCTGTCGTTGTCTCCGCTTCGCGCACGGTCGTGGTGGCAGTAGACGGGGGTGGGTTCGACGTGTCAGCGTTCAACGATACGTATTGGGAATCGTCCGCTAGATTCACGCTCTGAATCGAATCGTTCATTATTGAAGACGCCTTATTTTTTCTTCGTGATTTTCAGCGCCGTCTTCTTGTCCGCCTTCCTCGTATCATCCCTGGCGTGGGACGGGTTGTACATCTTCTTGTGTATGCTCCAAAATTTTGGTGACCCCACCCTGAAATTTTTGCGTAGGTCAGCCTTGTAGTAGAAGATGCAGTCTGTCAGCTTATTGGACGTCGACGTGTTATCTAGCACCAAACACTCATAGTTTTCCGTGGTGGCGTCCAATATCTTACAAAACATATCGAACGTTGGTACAACCCCGAAAAAATTCTTCCATAGCCGCTCTCTGTTCGCTAATACGTTTTCGCGAAGAACAAACACATAGTCACAATTAGCCCTTAAACTAGGGGGTAAATCCATAGAGTACTGCAGCGTAAGGGCAAACCACAGTTTCCAGTGTCTCCCGTTCATGAAGCACTGACGTATGATTTTGTCTTTGAGGAAGGATGGGTTGTACATGCAATCATCGAGGACGACGAACGCCGGTTGACATTTCTTCGACGCGATGCACTGTTTCTGTCGACCGACGACTCTTTCGAGCGCCTCCTTGTCGTAATCACCATATACAAACAGGTCAGGAACGAATGTTCCAAAGAACGAATTCCCTTCCTCTGTACCACTGAGGACGACACCCGCGGGGATGTGTCTCTTATGATACATCATGTCCTTCAAAAGCTGTGATTTTCCCGTGCGACGTTTGCCAACGAAGACGCACACGGCGTCATCGGGCATGGTCCTCGGATTGAATCGCTTGAGTTGAAGGTTCATCTGGTAATACTGGACAAAGAAAGTGCTCGAGTCTGACGCGAAAACTTTTGTGAGTTAATCGTAGATGTCCACAGTCGGCAGATTGAAATTGGCAACCACGGGTTCGCTCGACGGGTGGCTCGTCGGCAAGCCGTCGTATAGTCATTTCCTGAAACGGTATAAGAGGAGCACGCCGTTCAGCGTGGAACAAATCGAGGTCCCGTTCGAGGGCGGTGGGTCGATCGATTTTGGCAAACACGTGACGGCACTGATCGATCCGAGTCGGGGTGACCTCATACGAAACATGACCCTCCGGGTGACGCTCACCGATCCGAAACCAGATTTTTCCAGTGTGTGGAACAACAATTATTACCCACCCAGTGTAATCAGTCACCTGATTGAATACGCCGATCTGGTGATAGGTTCTCAGACAATCGAGCGAATCACAGGCGAGTACATATACATGAATTCCCAACTGACCCTCACCAGCGACGACATCGAGCAGACGGAATATTTTCTGTCGGGTCACGGTAATTTCCTGTCCTACACCGGTCAGTACACGTACTTTCTCGACATTCCATTCTATTTCCACAAACACAGTGCACTGAGCATTCCCACGTGTGCGTTGACGAAACAAATCGTCGAGGTCAGGCTGAAGCTTCGTCCACTCGAGGAGATGATCTTCTACGGGCACGTTCCAGGGGTCACCGCACAAATCAAAAACATGAGTCTCGACTGCGAGTTCGCCTACGTGGGCGAGGACGAACGAAACTATTACATGTCGACCCCACTGGACTATTGCATCACCCAACTCCAAAAGGCTGAGTTCGAAATCCCGTACGGGGAGACCGAGAGGAGCGTGTTGTTGAAATTCCAACACCCGGTCAAGGAGATGTATTTCCTGTCGAGGAGCAAGGCGTCGGTGGTGGCGAATTTTCCGAACACGTTCAACCCGATCGAGCGGGTCGAGTTACGGTTCAACAACGAGGTCGTCTTCGACCACGATTACAAATATTTGACGTACGAGGTCCCCCTTCGACGACACGTGAACAGTCCGATCGTGCAGACCGTGTTGACGACGGAGGTCGTCGCCGACGGTGACCCGGACATCGTGTTCAACCACACCATTCGAGGGAATTTCGGTGCGTACAGTTGGGCGCTTCGCCCCGACGCGTACCACCCAACGGGTCAGGTGAATTTCAGTCGGGTGGGACATCAACATCTGAAGGTTCAAATTCAGCAGATGGCGGAGTACGCCGGGTACGATAACATCGTCCGCGTGTTCGCCAAGAATCATAACATCCTCACGATATCCGATGGGATTTGTGGTTTAAAATTCTGATTGGTAATAGTAGTAATGGCTGGTCGAACACAGCTCACGGTTTCCGGTGAAGGATCCAGAGATGCATACCTGATCGACGATCCAGAGTACACACCGTTCAAGGAATTGTTCCACAAAAGAGCGGCGTTTGCCTCGCAGACCGTGAACTTGGAACACCTCGGCGAGGGAACGCCCGATTTCGGACAGACCCTTCGCTTCAAGATCGCCTCTAACACCGGAGATGTATTGACAAACCTGGCGTTCAGAATGACGTTACCGCGCACGGGGCGATCCGCCACTGGCTGGATCGAGTCCATCGGACACGCTATCATCGAGCGGGTGGATTTCATCATGGGCGACGTCGTCATTCAGCGCTTGACGAGCGATGAGTTGACCATACACAGCGAACATCACGTGACCCAGACGAAGCAAAACGCACTGGCACAGTTGATAGGGAAATACCCGATTCGATCGGCGGGCACGCGAGTCGGGAGCAAATCGATCCTGTATTACCTAGGGAGTCAGGCGACGACGGAGACCAAGTGGATCGTGGACTTGCCGTTTTGGTTTTACATGAAGGAACACCTCGCCGTGCCACTGTGCGCGCTGCACAAGCAGGAGGTGTTCGTCGAGGTCAAGTTGCGGGACTACGCCCCGTTGGTGGTGTCCTATCAAAACATCAGTTCGGATCCGGACGTGGACAACGCCACCCGACCGACCCTCTCGACGACCCCGCGCCTGACGGATTTCACCTTGGACGCGGAGGTGGTCTTCGTGGACGAGTTCGAACGAGCGAAGATTCAAAACACTCCGGTGGATTACGTGATCCATCAGTACCAGCGACAGGAATTCACGGTCGCCGCGGGGGCGACGACCGCTCGCCTTCGCACCTCGTTCAACAATCCCGTGAAAGAGTTGTTGTGTGTGATCCAACGAGAGGATTTGGGTCAGGAACTACGATTCTGTTCACCCTTGGATTTCGATAACATCACGAACGACTCTGCGACCGGGTATGGGAAATACAGCGCAGAGGACGGGCAGGTTTTGTACGAACACCTGAAGAGCATGAGTCTGACGTTCGACGGCACGCCCGTGTTGGACACCGTGACGGGGAACGGACTGTTCCTCAAGGCGGTCATGGGTGGAATTCATCACAGCAAAACCCAATTGATTCGGAGATTTTACAGTTATTCGTGGGCGTTAGAACCACAGAAGAGTGCACCGTCTGGTTCGATCAACATGTCGTTCATCAAGGATCAATTGGTGGACCTCGTGCTTCATCCGAATCCTGATTACTCCCGACAGATTCGTTTGATCGCGGTGTCGGCGAACGTGCTGCGAATAAGCGAGGGATATGGGAGAACTTTATTTGACGATAACAGGTAAATGGATTTCGAAGGAACAGCCGTGAACATAATCACGCCTGTCTTCGAAAAGGCGGTCATACTGGCTGCCGAATACTGTGGGGCGTGTGGCAGGGACGCCATCACCGCCAAAGATTTCGAGTACGCCCTCAAGTATTGTGCTCGATACACAGTGGGTCAGGACATCGGTTCAATTCTCCAGGACGTGGACGACGATGACGATGAGGACGACGAGGGAGTTGAGATCGTCGAAGAGACTGACGAGGAAGGGTTCACTCGATACACCGGGGACGATGAGATCTTCAGGCGAGTGAATCTGGCGTTCGATACGTGGGATGAATGGAAACCAGAATCGCCTGTGGAAGAGTATCTTTTTAATGCCATAAATAGTAATGAGCACCTCGTGGGCTAAAGTAGAAGAGCCACAGGCATACGATGCCACGTCCACGAGTTTTAAGGTGCTCGTCGAAGACTCTTCGTCGGAAGATTCAGAAGATTCCGACGAAGAGGAGGATGATGAAATAGTTCCCGCTCAAATCACCAGCAGGAAACACAACATTAAGTATAAAAAAATTTTAACAAAGGAACCTTTACTCCCCGAGTGAGTGATATTTTTTTCTCCGGTCCTTATATACTATACCATGTCCGAGCAAGTTGTCCTCGTCGCCCAAGAGGTTGAAGCGCAATCCTTGAACGCCCTCGTCGGAGGCTTCGCCTTCGCGGCGGCTATCTCGTGGGCTGATCTTGCGCGATTCGTCGTGTCCCGTGTCATCCCGGGTCGCCAAAACGGTTTGGCGCAAAACACCGTCACCGCCCTCCTCACGACGCTCTTGTCGGTCTTGATCTTCATGATCGTCTCCCGTGTCTCCAAGCGTGTCACCAAGCCGCAACAATCCCAGTTCGCGATCACGCGCTAAGCATCTTTATCAGGGCAAACCCAACAAAGAGAATGATAACCAATGGAACGAATTTTTTCCAGTCATAAACACGTCCGTTTAACTCCGGAATGTTTATTGGTGGCGGTAATTCCAAAACGTCTTCCTCGACGACCTTGGGCAGGTTCAGGGTGCGATCGAGATTTCCAGTGATTCTGAATTTCATGCAGTGATCTTGTGATCTAAAATCACACGGCACGAGCTTGTTGTTTTCTCGAGCGAACCACTGAAGGCGAAGCGAGTCCACGTGTTTCTGTGGACCCCGAATGAATTCATGTAACACGACGTCGTCTTGTCCAGAATACACCATGAACTGATCAGTGGGGTCGAGCATGGTGTTCAGAAGGGTTCCCGTGTAGAAGGGTGAATCGGTGTAACAATCCTGGTTGAATTCATCGGACCCGGTGGAAATCTTCAACACGTACATCTTCGCCGGGTATTCGTAATTCACTCGACCCTCTAGGTTGATCACCCCGTTCGTCGATCGATGATCCGCCGCCGTGAACCCCAGGAGTTGGTTGGGTGTCGTTCGATCCTTGGCGTCCGTGGACCACCCGTCCACGCCCGTGTTGAATTTCAGCGTGTAATTGTAATTCAATCCACTCGTCGAAGCGACGTTGGAAAATTTCAACGAATTCCTGGTCGATCGCCACTCCACTAAATCGATGGTCGTGATGCCCGCGGACTGGATTCTGGCGACCACGTGATCTTTTAGGGCGGTGCCGCCGGTGAATTGTCTCGACGTGAGTTCGATGTCGTACGAACCGGCGTCGGGTAGGGCGGTGACCCCGTCCGATGCCAAAGCGTCGACCTCGATAGTGAACTTATTGTTAGAGTCGTGTAACACGGACTGATGTGGAATCCTCGCCGAGACGAGTTCGATTTTCGTCACGTCGTACAGGGGAGTCTTCAACGCGACCACGTAATCGCTCGGTGAGGCGTTCAGGACGGGATCTCTCTCTCCACTGTCGACGTCTACTATGTGATCCATCTAACATTTAGGGAGATTATAAATGTTAGCGAGATTGTTCACTCACTCACCCCACAGGTAACTGAATGATCGAGTGTAAAAGGTTCTAGGGTGTGACTGGAAAAATCGAATCACGTGTTCAAACATGAAATCGACGGACATTTATTTACAGAGCGTGTGCGCGAACGGATTGTTTGATAATTGACGTTTGGCGATATCGAGCGAATGCATGGTAGCGTTCGGATTGACCTGTCCCTTGTACGCGTTGAGATCTTGAAACGCCGGAGGCTTGTAGTCCTGTGTCCACCCACCGTTCGCGGCGTTGAATCGCCCGCTGTTGACGTCCGCGCGCACGGCGGTGAGAGCACCTCCCTGCTGGGACGGGTGTCCTCGAACGTTCATGCGACCCGGGTTGTTGGTGCGACCGGGCATCCCACGCTTGTCCTCTGGGCGCATACCCGCGCGCATGAGTTCGTCGTTCGTCTTCGCCTGTACCTGCGCCGCCGGGGACATCGTGTAACCACCGTGATGCGAGTGAATACCCGGTTGGGGGTTGTTGACGTGCCAGAACGACCCAGTGTTGGTGTCGGTCTTGAATCGAGTCGGGAGCTGGGGCACGGTCTGAGCACCGATGAAACGCTTCGCCGCACCCTTGTCCAACCCGTCCGTGCGTAAGCCCGTCTGAGAACGGTTCGTCGTGCGCTTGGTCTTCTCGTGCTCGCTCCTGACCACGGCACCGCTCACCGCCGCGCGACCCTTGCTCGGGGGCAGACGATCCGGAAGGAACGCCGTCTTCTCCGGTCGGTTGTTTTGGACGATGGAGGGCTGGGACGAGCGACCACCGGTGTGATCGAACGCTGGACCACTGCCACCGCGGAGCGTGGTGAGTCGGTACGCGCCGACGTTCTCGGGCATGACCCTAAACAACTGTTGGTGACCTCCGAGCGCGGGCGTATTCGCGTCCAGACCCAGACCGGGACCTACCAACTGACGCTCGACCGGCGACACGTTACCCATGCGTCCGGTGTCATAGACTCGGTTTCGCATCTCTAGCATCTCACCACCCGAGCTTCGCTTCTGCGGGGCGACGGTGGCGAAACTGCCCATTTCACGCTTACCACTGAAATCGAATTCCAAACCGTCCTCGACCTCTATTTCTTCTTGGGGCTCTTCTTGGAGAAGCGGGGGCTCTGGTGCTTTTTGGACAGGTTCCGATTTCTCGGACAACTGTCGACCCGTGTAGACCAGAGCTGCCACTGCGAGGAGAGACAGGGGATCTGCCATCTGTTACTAGTTGGCAACATAATTATTTTCTACTTTGGTACCTCTGCGTGAAGAGATCGTTCTGGAGTTCGGCGCGGGACGACGACGGTTCGAAATCGATCGTTCGCAGGGGGAGTTTGCAATCCACGTTCATCAACGGGTGCAATTGCTGTCTGAACGGCTCGGCAAATTTCTTGTTGAACGTCTTCGTGGACTGCGGACGGAGTTCATCGTCGGTCTCGATGTGTGCAGCCGGTGCGCCCTTACCGAACATCGCCGGAGCCGTTCCATACACAAACGCGTTCGGGCGACCACCATAGTTCAAGTTGCTGCTTTGGGGGTAGGCGAAGAAGGATTCAGTCGCCGGTTGCGCCGGACGCGATTCCGCGTCGTCAACGAGTCTGAGTCCGGGCTGGAGTTGTTGCGCCATTATATAGTAAGGGGGGAATTTATTTTTTAACGACGCGCACCGCTCATGTGCAACCCACCGAACGCTTGCGCTTGGACCCCTCGCATGTCGGGGCTACACGCCGCCGGATGCGAACGACACATCGGACCACCCTTGCTTCCATAGAGAGCCTCAGCGAACGCGGTCTGGTCGCCCGGGATGCTGCTCACGGGCGCGGTGACGAATTGTCGCGCGGCGAATCGCTTCTGGTATTCCGGGAGTGGCGTTCTGCTGCGCCCGGGACCGAACTTGAACGTGTCGTCCATCATTCTGTCCACGAACGGTTTCACGGTGGGGTAATAGCACGCCGGCTTGCGGTTAGGCTTGTCCGTATATTCGTGCAACATCACGTTCTGCATGGGGTTTTCGGGGGTGGGCATCTCGCACGCGAAATGATCGTTCTCTCCGGCTTGCGTCGGGTTGCCGACCGGGCTGGTCACCATGTCGTTCCTGTACATGACGTACAGAACACCCAAACACGTCGCACCGAGAACAAACACTCTGACGTCTCTACGAATGAGATACAAGACACACGTCGCGTAGATGATGAATCGACTGGCAGCGTTCACTCGGTCGGCTGGATGCTGACTGGAGTTTGGCCAAAATTGGGACACGCGGTCGGCTCGCACAAGTTCCTTAGGTGACTCGAACCAAGTAGTCATATTACATAAGACAAAGATTTATTTATTGGGGAGGGTTCATCATGCCTCCGAGCATGTTGCTCATCGCCTTCATAAGCGCTTCCTGGTCTAATCCACCCTCACCGTCCTCGATCTTGGAAGCGCAGTCTTTGGCGATGTTTTCGATCGCCGCCAGCGTCTCCGTCGGAATGCTGACGATCGTCGTGCCGAGCATGTAAAGCGTCGACAGGTACTGCCAGATGCACCCCTTCGAGTGTTCACTGATGGAAGACCAATTCTTCGCCAGGTTGAGGTCTTTCAAGTACTCGCTCTTTTCGAGTTCCTGGAATAAAGATTCGTCCTTGGACGTGACGAGTCCGACGTACGGCGCGATGCCGCTCATGTACGTCTCAACGCATTTCCTCGGATTGGTGCTTTTGAGGAGATCGAACTGGGTCGCGAATTTGGTGATACCCTTCTCGTCTGGGAAGAGGTTTTGCATTTCACCGAGGAAATCGCCCATCATCTGCACAAACGCACCAACGGATGCCATGGTGTTGTAGTGTTCACTAATGCTAAGTCTTTAAGTTCAGAATGGTTCGGTGCTGATGCTCTCCTTCGCCCCGATACCCTGACTCACGATAAAGTACACGAGGAGGGCGACGAGCACAGCAGGTTTGGTGTACTGGTGCGTCTGAAGCACACCCTCGTTGTTCATCCGCGCCTTGACGTGAATGTAGGCAGCCGTGATAGCACCGCCGATGATCGCCGCGGACATCGGCTCGCGAAGAGCCTCACTGAGTTCCATTGTTACATGTAGTTAGGTTTTTTTACGCGACTGTCCGGGGCGTCTTCGAACAGAGATTGGGGCGTGCCCTCGGGAATCATATCTTCCACCGGTTCTGGTACGGTCGTCGGCGGTGCCGGCGGCTCCTCCTCCCCCACCCCCTCGTCCGGTGGCACGCCTTGAATGTCTTTGAATTCTTGCAGAGACGGCGGCTCGGGTACGGGCTCTGGTACTGGCTGGTCCGGTACGACGGGTTCCGGCACGGGTTCCGGCACGGGTTGTGGCGGTAACGGTTCGTCCTCGATCTCCTCTGGGTCTTCGTCCTGAATCTCACCGTCCAGATCGATCTCGCGATCGTTGCTCGTCGAATCGTTCTGCATGTACGTGCTCAAGATCTGCTGCACTGGTAACAAATCCTTGATGGTCTCATCGATGGCGGTCGTGTATCGCTTGGTGAGCTGATCGTCGCGGTCGTACTCGCTCATCTGCTCGTGGTAGATGTACGGGTCGCGATAGAGGTTCTTCGCGCACGCGTTCAACACGCTCTGCACGAACACCTCCTCCGTGGGCACCTTGACCGAAATCTTCTTCCCAGACTCCGGGCGAAGACGCACGGACGAGAGGATTTTCACACTCGACACGAAGACCGCGGCGAGGAGATCGTTGAACCAATTGCATCGAGCTGTGATTTCGGACGCGTGCTTTTGGGACATGGATGAACTGAAATTCGGAACCTCTTTCAGATATCGCTGGAAATGGATCAGGGGCTTGCGGTTCTTGGATTCGCGCACAGCCTCCTCGTACAGGTCTTGGAACGTCGTAATCAAATGGGGAATCATAATCAGACAAAGCTGGTTCGTGTATTCACGTTTAGCCTCGACGAGAACGTTGATGTCCATTTTACTGTGTGTGCAGGATAAAAAAATCCTGGGTTCACGCGTTCCTCCACTGATTCGCCACCTTACGGAGATTCATGAGCGATGGGTATTCGTCGGTGGTTTCATCCTCCTCGACCTTCTTCTGTGTTTTCTTCCTTCGAACGTCCCATGACACGAGCATATCCGCCACCGTCACGAGCTGAACATCGAACCCACCCCTGGTGAGCTGTCTATGCATGTATCGCGTCGCAGCCTCGACGTTGAATGGTGGATACCCGACGACGAATCCTGGCGTTCGAAGCACTATGCTTTTCTGCCCCATTTCGACCGCACGGCGTATCTTCCGCTCGAACTGGGCGTATATGTTCTTGTACAGCTCCTTCTTCAATTGGAGCTTCTTCTCATCGAGTCTACGGATCTCGTCCAAGAGCATTAATATTGAATCATTTTATTTTTGCCTTGATTTAGCTCAGCTCGGAGATGTCCTGAACGAGTTTGAAATCGAGGAACTCCGCTCCCTCTCCGGAGGCGTTTTCGAACGCATCGACGTTCGAGGGGGACTCCGAATTGAGCGGTTGTGAACGAAGGGATACGACCGTGGCGGTGTCACCCTTCATGACGAGGGTCGCGGCGACGGAGAACGCGTACGGGAACCCACCGGTCTCGACACACATGAATTGCACCTTGTACACGTTGTTGATTCCAGTGTAATATTTCAGCGCCGTGGTCTCGATGATGTTACAGCACGCGCCCGTGCGACTTTGAATCTCAGCCAAGGTCTTCGTCACGAGTTCTTCCATGACATCGTTCGTCACCTTGGCTTCGGTCTCGCGAAGCTTCGAGGTGTTGTACGCGGGATCTTTGAACCTGACCTGTTCACGCTTTTGGTGTCCGGCGAACCCGAACATCTCTCGATATTTCTCCGTCCTGGGTTTCATGGTGGTGAGTGCATACACAACGAGCACGATGAGTGCGATGACCCACCAATTCATTTATAATCTAACGCGTGAAATTTTTTTGAACAAAACTCGACTCATATATCAGATCACAGAGAATGTCTCTCCTCATCTACAGTCCAAAGTGTGAGCACTGTAACGACATCATCGAGTTCATCAAGAAAAACCCAGCACTGAAATCGCTCGTGAGTTACCACAACATTCACGCCCAACCGATTCCCCAACACTATCGAAATCAAATCAATCGCGTGCCGACCCTCTTGACGAAAAATCAGAAATTCCTAGTCGGACAGGAAATCAAAGCGTGGCTGCGAAGCCTGCTGCCGCCCGACGAAATCGAGAACTGTTCCCTCAGGGGGAACTGTGGCGTGAGCATCGAGGACGATGACGACGGCGTCGGCGACTTGTTTGCTCTGGATAGTTACGGCACGTCCCTGGCGGCGCCGATGACACCCGAGATTGAGGCGAAAATTAAAAAGCAGGTCCAGGCTTCACAGTATCAGACATAAAGAAAACGATAGCATCCAGTGTAGGAACAATGCCACTGCGTCTGACCACCGTCCAAGCGAGCGCTTTCAAATCGACCTTCGAGACGTTGAAGGATATCCTGAACGATGTCAATATCATGTTTCGTCCGTCGGGTATGTTCATCACGTGCCTGGACACGGCGAGGACGTCGCTCATCGACCTTCAATTACACGCCTCTAATTTCGAAGAGTACACATGTGACGAAGAGGAAATCATCGCCGGTGTGAACATCGCGAACTGTTTCAAACTGTTGAAGACCATCTCGTCGAACGACGTGTTGAAACTCGCCATCGACGACAAAGAATTCCTCAACATCACGATCGAGTCCCAAGACAAGAAGAGCAAAACCGAGTTCGCGCTGAAACTCTTGGACATCAACGAGTCCAGAATCACGCTTCCCGAGATTTCCATGAACATCATCACGACGCTCCCGAGTGTGGATTTCCAACGACTCCTCAGGGACATGAATCACGTGTCGAGCGGGGAGATCGTCATCACTCGCGAGAAAAACCGTATCCGGTTCCAGTGTGAGGGCGATTTCGCTTCCCAGGACACTGAGATCGAGACCGTGGAGACGATCGAGGAAAAATTGACCGGTCTTTTCTCCCTAAAGTATCTGAACATTTTCGCCAAGTCAGCGAGCATGTGCAGTTCGATGCAGCTGATGCAAGAAAGTGAAAATCGCTTTTTGAAAATTGTATATAACGTGGCTTGTCTTGGTTCATTATCGTTCTACTTGGCTAGCAAAATCGCAGAATGTGAGTAGTGTCGTCGGTGAGAGTCGAAGAGATAGAACTCTGTCCCACGGCGTTTGTAACTTTAATTTTTGGATACTCTTCCTTCAACGTGCCTTCGTCGAAAAATAACACGTCGCGAATCGCCACGCACTGATCGTGGAAATTGTATCTCGGTCCGGCGGCTCGAGTGATCTTGGTCGTGACGTCGCGAACTGGTTTGTCGTCGTGGTCGAGTAAAACCGCTCGCATGATGGGAAGGCTGAACATCATGCTCCCCTTCTTATCGTCCGGTGGAAATGTGAAATCGACGTTGTCCGCGATGAAGGTGTACTTATGACCTCGGTACCAATACTTGACTCGACTCAAAAGTTTCGTCACGCACTGGGGCACGTCCGTGTTGCGGTACTTTTTCCCTCGAACGTCCGAGTACAACGCGTCGAGGGTCACCCAGTGGCGACTCTCGTTGTCCCAGAAATCGTCGTCGACCACGTAATTCCTGGACGGGTCGATGTAATACTCGAGATCTTCGCGATAAATCTCGTAATCGCGCGGAGTCGTCAGTCGACGATACATTCCCCAGACATAGGTTAAAAGATTTACAAGCATTTAGTTTACATGAATGGGAATTTTTTAACCTCCTACGACAGGAAGATAGCCGAATATCGAGAGCTGATCGAGAATGATCCCGAAAATAAGAAGGCGCACGAAGATGCCATGAGCGAGTATATCATCAAGTGCATGCCATTCATGAAGGCGTACGCCGACGACGACGAAGAGGACGCCGAGGCTACGACAAACGAAGATAACATCTTCAACGTCACCGAGACCAGGGGGCTACAGAGGAAAGATATTTACCTCGACTACCTGATCGAGGTTGAGAATGAAAACTTACCGCGACCGGTCGAGAGGGTGAACGATCAGTGCCCGACGTGTTTGGACGACCCCGAGAGTAAACTCGTGTGGTTCCCGGACACGAGTGAGTTGGTATGTGAAAAGTGTGGGATGGTGTGTAAGCAACAACTCATCAGCGAGGAACTGACGTTCAGGGAGGAACAGGAGACGTCGAAGATCGTCGTGTACTCGTACAAGCGTCAGAACCATTTCAACGAATACATCTCGGCGTTTCAGGCACAGGAACAGACCCGCATACCCGACGAGGTCATAGAAGCCGTGCGAGCCGAATTGAAGAAGATGAAAATCAATTCATGCGAGGAAATCACCCAGACTCGGGTGCGAGCGATCCTCAAAAAGTGTCGGTACAATAAATATTTCGAACACGTCCCGACAATCTGTAGCATGATAACGGGTGTCCAACCCCCCAAATTGAGTCAACAATTAGAGGAACAGTTGAGACAGATGTTCGCCCTGATTCAGGAACCGTTCGACCGCCACGTCGCGAAGGTGGCACCGAATAGGAAGAATTTTTTGAGTTACTCCTTCGTCACCTACAAGTGTCTGGAACTACTCGAAGAGGATCACCTGTTACCATATTTTAGCCTGTTGAAGAGTCGAGAGAAACTGAACATGCAGTGTAAAATTTGGGAAAGAATATGCGCCGACCTTCAGTGGCAATACGTGCCAACCTGTTAAAGAATAGAAGCGGCTTTGTAGTAATGGACAAATACACCGCATACTGTGTCCAAGAGGCAAAATTCCACATGAGACGCGCCGAGGAGATCCTCACGGAGGGACTCGCAGACCCCGAGAAATTTTACATAGAAAACAACAAGGAGTGGAGGGACATCATTCGGGTGTTCCCGTTCCTGATACTCGCGTGCAACGCTTCGCGCGAACAAGAAGAAGAGCGCGCTAAGTCGTTGTAATTTTAATGCAGAAAGGTAGTAGATGACGACGTTCGACACCAGACTCGTCGATAACGGGCGCTATAACGTTCACGTGATTCGCGACGATCTGTACATCGGGCGCACGATCGCCGCGGGACACGAGTGGGATGGATGGATGCGTAGGGACATTTTGGCGCATTACAAACCGGACACGGACATACTCGACATTGGGGCGAACATAGGGTACAACGCCCTCATGTTCTCGGATTACGGTCCGGTCCACGCGTTCGAACCAGTGTTCCACGAGATCGTGAGCAAGAACGTGAAGGCAAATCCCTACCTCAGACACGACGTCACCGTGCACCCGATCGCCCTCTCGTCGGAGAAGGGTGAGTGCGTGCTTCACCTCCCACCGAAAGAACACGGCATGATGAACTATGGTGGGACGTCACTGGTCAATTATGGCACGGACGCGGAACCCATGTCAGCCTCGCGCGACCGACTGGACGACGTGTACCACGGGACACCCTCCATCGTGAAGATCGACGTCGAACATCACGAGATGGAGGTCCTCTTGGGTGCGGTGAAGACACTCGAGAAACACAAACCCATGCTTCTCATCGAGATTCACGGATATGACCAAAGTCCGATTCCGAAATTTCTCGAACAGTTCGGGTACCTTCGACCGAAAAAATTCTTGGGTGGCATGAAATTCGATCCTGGCAGCCCCGAACCGAGACCCGAACACATGTGGATGTTTACGGTTGCAGCAGCGTGACCGTCTTCACGTCCAAATCCTTCGTCCCGAAATTGATGACGTGCGCCTTCGTGAGACCCAACAGTCTCAGGTATTGACACGCCTGGGTCTCTGCCGCGTCCGTGAGTTTCGCCACCGCCTTGAATTCCAGAACGAGTTCGGAGTTCACGATGATGTCCGCTCGCAAATTCCCGACCGTGTGCCCTTCGAAACAGATCGGTACGATTCGCTCAGATTCGTAGGGTATGCCTTCTTTTCGTAATAAGACCTCCATGCAATTGTGGTAGACTCGCTCGCTGTAGCCAGGACCCAGTTTGTCCCATATGGTTTGCGCGAGCGCTCGCACGTCGATCATGAATTATTTACACACACTCTCTCTAATCCCTCTTTCGATCGTAGGGGTGGGTGTGTACCCACAAGTTTGCGATCCATTTCTCACCACTCTGCACGGGCATGCCCGCGTGAAGAGCACCGCCGGCTATCATCATGTAATTATCGAGGGTGTCGAACAATAAGACGTCACCCTGTTTCAGTTTGAATTTCTTGTCGAGGTTGGGGAACGAGGTCTCGCCGCCCTCGTACCCATCGTTCAACGCGATGATGAAAGTGTACATGCGCCTATTGCTCGTCTCCTGGAAGGCGTCCTGGTGGGGTCGATAGAACCCCCCTGGTTCGTAGCGCACGACTTGCAACTGTTCACAATTTTTTATCGGTCGGTCACAGTTCTTGAGCAGTCGACGACACACCCCATTGATCACCGCGTCGTCCGTGGTCAGCCACGCCGTCTCGCTCTGACGCACCTTGGCGTCTTTCACGCTCGAGAGGGCGACGGTGGAGGGTTTCAATTTTTCACGGGCTTTGTCCATGATGTACTCGCACTCGCGACGCGTCACCGCGGATTCGTACACAACTGGGTCTCGATACCTGGGTATCATCAACGCGACGAGGACGATGGCTGATATCAAAAGAGCGTACTCTTGCATCATCTACTTACAACGGCGAAATTAAAAACTTAAGAGCCTAGGCGTCACACAATTGTATCGCTTCCATATCCTACTCTTCAAGACATCGTTCGTGTACTTGACCAATTCGCACAACTGCCTCCATACGATATCGTGCTGATCTCGGTGCACGACGTACTGGCGAAGAAGGTCGCTCGCACAGTTTATCACCATCTCGAAAATCTCTCGAACCTCCATGTCCTTCTGCATTTTCTTATCAACCTGCTGAATCACCGACCTGAATCTTTTCTCGTCGATGATGTTCGCCATGTATTGAATCCTATATCGCTGTGTGTGCCGTCGTCGTTCGTCGGTCTCCGTGGCGTTCCCCATCCACAAGAAATATCGCTCGACAGTCCCGAGCATGATTCTGTATCTAACCATCATCTCGGGTGCACCCATCTCACGGAGTTCGCGAAAACTAGGTAAACCCCCGCATGGTATGTCACCCAACTCTCGACCGATGGAACCTTCGGCGCGCTTTTCCTCGAAAAAATGGGGGTTGTGTATGCGACCGGTCTCTATCTCTCCCGTGCGCCACGAAAACGCGGTCTTGCACCCGGTACAAAACATCTGATCGCACCCTCCGACAATCTTAGTGATCATCTCGCCACACTTTGGACATGGTCGACTGTCTCTCTGAATCAACTGAAACGTCAATCGCGTCTCTTCGTCGCACACGTGTCCCTCCGACAACGGTTGGTTACACTCGTCGCAGTACACGCGGTTACACAGACCACAGTGGTGATTCTTCTCGTCAGACCACAAGCTCATGAAACCCTTGCAGTCGGCGGTCGGACACTTTCGCGTGAACTGACGACTGGTCTCGGACGTCAGATTGTCGTGTTGATTTTCCAAGTCATGGAGTTCTCGGTACATTCGATCGAAATCGGTAGCCGCCTCTAGGATCACCGGTTCGGGTGCGCGGTTTCTGTTCAAAAATACCATTTTGTCCCTCTGTGCCCACAGCGCCTCTCGGAGCATTCGAATGCGAACGATTCGTTCAACTATGATTTGGGTCTCCTGAAAATATAACTGCTCGCGAAGGAAGAGACTCTCTTCTCGGTGCTTGCGATACTCCGTGTTTCGGAACACCTTCGAACACCACGAGTCGACGAACTCACGTGACCATTTCGTCTTGCAATTCATGCAGTGGGCGTCGTCATGGGTCGACAGCAAATACGTCTGCGCGCATCGTCGACAACACTCATGATCACAGTTAGAGCATTTCAATTTTCTGTGAAAAGTCGCATTGTACCTTTCACAGCAAACATCGCAGGTCTGCATTTTTTTATAATATTTTTTACTCTTTAATCCTCGCTTAACACATTCGCGACTCCCTGATTGGTTTCAGCCCCGTCTTCGGCTTCCTCCAAAGCCGTTTCAATTTCCTCATCAATGGCAACGCCCTTCTCGTCGGTTGAATTCGACACTCTCGTCCATTCATTGTCCAATCTGTCTACGACATACTCCTTGGAAATTCCTTCCTCTCCCGCGCGGCGAAATTGTGCGACGACAATGTTCGCCGTTGAATCCTTCATATCGTCCGTCATGAGGTGCTTTTCAACACTTTCATTCATCAACGCATCAAACACATTCTCAATGTTTTCATGATGTGCTCTCACCTTTAGACACGGATCGTCTCCCTCACCGATACATTTGATAAAGTTAGTCGACTCTATGAGGGTGATCGCGTCGTCAGTGAAACCGCGTATGCCCTTGGCGAAGATCGCCGCATCATTCTCATTCTGGATGAATTCCTGTGCGATTTTGCGCGAGTTATCTTGGGCTAAGATGGCAACCGCCACGTCGAGCATGCATTCGAGGATGGTTCCCGCGACGGTCAGTCCCGGGTTACCCGGAGACTCGTACCCTTCATACATTTTGTAGCCCTCGGCGGCACTGATTCGAGATTTCATGTCTCGCAACTCTTCTTCGAGTTGCTTCGGTTCCTTTTTTTCATCTTTCTTCTTCGCATTGGTGAAATAAAACAATGCAATGAGGCACACGATGAAAAACGTCACCACACCCGCGGCGATTTTAGACATTTAGTTTGACATGATCCAAGATTATTTTTTTACTCAAATCTCCAATCTTGTCGACGAGCCGCGTACGATCGCATGCCACCACTGGTGGTCTTCTTCCTGAGATTACTCTGCACACTCTTCGCACTGGTTTTCCTTTTCTTGAGCTGGTCGATAAGCTTTTTCTTGTTCTTGTTTCCGATACGTGACGCTCTCACGTTTTGGGCAACACTCTTCTTCGAGGCGCGGCGGAGTTTTTCCGCCAGCTCCTTCTTCTTCGCGGCATTCGCGAGTGCCTTGGTTCCAGCCCCCGCCATTTTGACCGGCGGTGACGACTTGGGTTTAGGTGTAGCCAGCTGCGTGACAGTCTTCGACTTGGGCGCCTTCTTCTTCGCATTGAATTGTTTGCGCACGCTCGCCACCTTCTTACCGGTGTTCAAATCTCGGATGAATCTCGTGCGATTCTTCACCCCGATGTTCGAACCCTGGATCTCCCTCTTGAGCGCGTTTCGTTCGGCGTTCGCCTTCTTCTTAGTCGCCGCGTTCGCTTCAGCCTTCTTCTTAGCCGCTGCGTTCGCTTCAGCCTTCTTCTTAGCCGCCGCGTTCGCTTCAGCCTTCTTCTTAGCCGCTGCGTTCGCCTCCGCCTTCTTCTTAGCCGCTGCGTTCGCCTCCGCCTTCTTCTCAGCCGCGTTCGCTTCAGCCTTCTTCTTAGCCGCTGCGTTCGCCTCCGCCTTCTTCTTAGCCGCTGCGTTCGCTTCAGCCTTCTTCTTAGCAGCCACGTTCGCGGCAGATTTCCTCTTCGAGTTCTCATTCACATGCCTGGCGAGTTCCTGACGACGCTTTTGTACGTCGTTCCTCTTTTGCATGACCCATCGAAGGTGACCACTGCGGTCCTTATTCGAGATCTTCGCACTCTGAATCTCAGATCGAAGCCTGACCTTCTCGTTGAGGAGTTTCTCGATCGCGGTCAGCGCGTTCTTGTTCTTCACCTGTCGAATGTTCGCTTGCCACGTGCGCCTGTACTGACCGAACACACCCGGAATGTTTTTGTTCACCCGTTGGACGAGTCGGGTTTTCTCCCGACCGAGTTCAGCATTTCGTTCATTGAACGTCTTGTTGCTCGCGTTTTGGAATTCATTTTTGCTTTCCCGTCGCTTCGCCGCTTCGAGTTTCAACTGTTTGCGCATGTTCACGTTCGGCTTCACGTTCGGCTTCACGTTCGGCTTGCCATTGTTATTGAAACCGGCAGTCTTCTTGAACGCATTGATGTTCACATTCTCTTCTCGACGATTACCTCGGAACGTCTTTTGCGTGCTCATGCGCGCCCGGGTCTTCGGGTCCGATTGGAGTTTCTTGAGACGTTTGTTCAACTCCACGTTATTGACCCACTTGGCTCTTTTACCCGTCAACTTGGATGTCAGGTCCTTTCTGATTTCATTCGCCAACGTGTTCTTCGCCTCGGTGGTGATACCCGACGTGTTTCGAATCTTTTGTGAAATCGCCTCACCACGCGCGGCGATGTTGAGCGTCTTGGCATTCGACTTTCGTCCAGCCTTGTTCTCTTCCGCCTTCTTCTTCCCCTGGCGAATCCTGAGACGGTTCTCCGCCGCCTTGATCGCGACGTTCGCCGGACCACTGATGTATTTGAGTGTACCCTTCTTCGTCGACCAACCACGCATGCCCTTCACGTCGGTCGCGTTCAGGTCGGCGACCTTTTGATCCCTTTGAATCTTCGTGATGATCGGTTGCACGTTCGCCTCGAGAGTGAGTGCCGTCAGTTTCTTGTTTTCCACCAAAAACTTTGACACGTAGGACGCGTCCGCCGGCGTCCCAGCCTTCTTCAGTTTGTTCAAGATACTCGACGTCAACTCTTTGGTCTTCGCCTTGTTCGGGGTCGTCGATCGAGTCATGCGATCGTTCGCCGCCTTCTGTCGGGCGTTGACGTAGTCAGACACTTTCGTGTATTGGATGCGTTTCTTACCACCACCTTCGGCGGCACGAATGTTCGCCAACTCGTCGTCCGCCTTGATTCGGGCGTTCAACTTGGATCGGTTCGCATTCAATTTTTGGGCGTCGAACAGTTTGTGTGCATTGTCAGCCAGGAACGCCTCGACGTACGCCGCGTCCACCTTGATGGGACCACTCTTGGCGAGTTTGGCGATCAACTTTTTCGTGTTCTTCGTCGCTTGCTTCGCCTCCGCCTCCGTGTTCTTCTTGTCACGGTTGGCGATGCGCGCATTCATGTTACGCTTTGCGGTCGCCAGGGTCGCGTTGTAGTTTGCATTCTTGATGAACTTGATGACGGGTTTGGCGTTCGCATACTTGCCCATAAAACTCTTCACGGCGGTCGCCTTGATCTTCGCCACCTCCGTGTCCCTGTTGACTTTCGTCTTGAGTGCGTTCTTGTTCACGTTACGCACGGGTTTACCGTTCGCGAACGCTTTCAGGTATGCGGTATCAACACCGAAATTCGTCGACAATTTTTTGAGTAGGTTCGCTTCCTCCTTGGTCAGTCGAATGGACTCCGCCTTGGCGTTCGCCGCATTCTGTTTCTTCTTCGCCTTCGCCGCGTTCGCCTTCTCCTTGTTCTCTTCCGCCTTCTTCTTCCTTTCAGTGATGACGTTGACTAGCGTCTTGGCTTTTTGTAACCTTTTGTTGTACTGACCGTCGTTCACGTACTCGAGTTTGGGATTGGCTCGCATGAAACCACCAAATCCTCCCTTATTACCTTTAGCGTTCGCTTCCAACTGTGCGAGTTTGATGTCCTTGGTCACTTTCGCCTTGTACGTCGCCACGTTGACCGAATTCAAATCCACTCCGGTCGCCTTCAGGTATTGGTTCAGGTATTTTTCATTACCTCCGCCTCCGTTCCCGAACAGTTTCTTCTTTTTGTTCCACGCGGCTTGTTCCTTCGCGACTCGTGCGAGTTCTTCGTTCGCCAACCGTTTCTTCTCCTCAGCGGCTCTCTTATCCTCTTCCGTCTTCGCCTCGCGCGCCTCCTTGTTCAACTTTTCGCGCTCCAGTGCCAATCGTCGACCCTCCTCGTGCGTCTTCTTGGCTTCCTCTTCGGCAAGTGCCACCTGTCGCCCCTGCTCTGCAAGTCTCGCCAACTCTTGCTTTTTCGCAACTTCTTCTTGGGCTTTCATGACATTGGCATTCTTCGAGACGTTGGGTTTGGGAACGGGTTTGGGAACGTTGTTCAAAAGAGCTGGATTTATTTTCCCGTTGACGTTCACGGGTCTGGGAACGTTCGGTGGTTTCACACTCGGGGTGGTGCGATTTTGCTTCCCGATCTGTTCCTGAAGCGCCACCACTTGTGCCTGGAGTTGTGCAATACCCGACGTGTTCGCGGCAGCCACCTGCGGCTGAGACTGCGCCTGCACAAGCAACTTTTTAGTGTTTTGTAACTCTTCCTGGAGTTTGCGTTGGGCGTTGTTCGATTGACGCTTCGCCGCATTGAACGCGTTTTGTAATTTTCTCTTGTTTGCATTCGACGCATTTTTCATCAGCGCTTGCTCCGCCTTCGCCTTGGCGTTCGCCGCAGCGACTGCGTTCCGCATCGCGGTGTTCGCCTCCTTCTTCGCGGCGTTGACCTGCGCAGCAGCGCTCGCCTTGGCAGCGTTCGCATTGCTCACTGCCTTCGCCTTGGCAGCGTTCGCAGCGCTGACCCGCACTGTGGCGTTGTTGGTCGCCTTTTTCACCGCCACGTTCGCATTGCTCACCGCCTTCGCCTTGGCAGCGTTCGCAGCGCTGACCCGCACCGTGGCATTGTTGGTCGCCTTTTTCACCGCCACGTTCGCATTGCTCACTGCCTTCGCCCTGGCAGCGTTCGCGGCACTGACCCGCGCCGTGGCATTGTTGGTCGCCTTTTTCACCGCCGCGTTCGCGTTCCTCTTCACAGCGTTGACACTCTTCTTCGCGGCGTTCTCTGCAACCCTGGCATTTTTCAATTGTGCTTCCAACTTGACGACTTGCGCATTCCTATTCTTTTGCGCTTGTGCGTCGTTCTTCGACACTGGGACCCTCTTCGCCTCTTGGATCACCGCTGTCAATTGTGCGACGAGTGCGCTCGAATTCATGACCTTCTCCTTTTGAGCCGCGTTGAATTTGCGCTCGGCATTCTCCGCGCGCTTTCGAGCCTCGTTCGCCGCGTTCTGCGCCGCCTTCACCTGTGCCGCATTTTTCGCGTTCTTCACGGCTTGTTCGGCTTTGCGCTGGGCGTTCTTGGCGTTTTGTGCCTCCTTCTTCGCGAGAGCCTCCTTCGCCTTCGCGTTCACCGCTTCCTCTTTGGCAGTCGAGACCGCCGCGGCGGTGACTTTCTTGTTCAACCCCTTCTCTTCATTGAGTTCGGAGGCTTTTTGAATGACCTCATCGAGGGACGACGTCTCGTACATCTTTCTGAAATCACCCTTCTCCTTCTCCGTGAGGTTGAGCATGCCGTTCAGGCGTTGTTCCAGGAATTTTGACTCTTGGATTTTCATCTTGAGCAGTCGTTCTTCGAATTCTAATTCCTTCTTCGCCTTCATCTTCTCCAGATCTGTGTTGGCGTTGGCGACCTTTCTCTCAGCGATGTTCTTTTGCTTCTCAATCGTCGCCAGGGCGTTCTTTTGTCTCTTCTCGAAATTCGATTCGAGTTCTTTCTTGAACGTGACCAGGTCGAGAGCCTGTTGCGCCTTTTGTTGTGCGATCACCGTGTTCGCACCCCTCAGTTGTTCCTTCAAAACTCTCTGTTCCTCCGCCAAGGCGGTTTGTCGTGCCCTCGAGTTCTGCACCTGCACCTGTCGATTCTGTTCTATTCTAGCAATCTGTTGGGTGACGTTCGCCTTGGCATTGGAGACCGCGGACAGTGCCCTTTGATTTTGATTCTGCAAAGCCGTCGACACGTTCGATCTCAAGCTAGCGTTCGCCCCGGCAACCGCAGACATTGTCCTCTGATTTTGATTCCGCAAAGCAGTGGACATGTTTGATCTCAACTTAGCGTTAGACGCGGAGACCTTTTGATTCATGTTCGATCTCAAATTGGCGTTAGACGCCGTATTCGATCTCACATTGGTCACCGTGTTCGATTTCACATTGGTCGACGTGTTCGATCTCACATTGGTCACCGTGTTCGATTTCACATTGGCAGGTCCCGTGTTCGATCTCGAATTGGCATTGGTCGCCGTGTTCGATCTCGAATTGGTATTGGTCGCCGTGTTCGATCTCACATTGTTGTTGTTTCGTTCCATCTCCTTCGTGTTGACCACGTTGTTGGAGTTGACAGGAACAGGAATCTTCCTCTTCGTGGTCCTCTTCGATCGCAATTGCACGGGTTCGGCGACGTTCAGTCGATCCAGACGATTTTTGATCGCCTTCACGATGTCGGTCTTCTTCGCGCCGTTGACGATGACCGCCTTCACCTTCCTGGCAACCTTTTTCAGGTCACCTACGGTTGATGATTTCTTGAAGAGAATCGTGTAGTCCTTCACCTCGAGAGGCGAAGCCACGTCGATGAGATATGAACCATCCCTCGACATGCGCATGGGAGGGAGAACGAGTCCCGAACCCATGGATGCATACGCGTCGCATATGTCTTGTTTCTTGAGTGAGGACACGGATAAGCCGGTGTCCTGCTTGACGAGCTGTCTAAGATCCTGTAGACTGGCACCCGGATCGCATACAACCATAAGTATATAATTACACGGCAAAAAAAATACTAACAATGATCGTAACCTTTTGTGTATAGTCTCAATTTGGTCTCCAAATCTATAGAGAAATCAAAGACATTCAGGTCACCTACGTCGAGTTCTACCACGCGCGTGTTATCCACCACGCTTGCGTGTCTGTTATTCATCGTCGAGCGAAGGAGCGCCTCCAAGAACTGAACATGGTTCCGAATGTCCTCTTGGTATTTCTTGGTCGATTTCAACTTGATGCACAAAATCTCATGAGGCTTCTTCCCTAAAAATGGAGTCACCGGGAACGCTTCGGTCGTACCCCCGTCCGTGTACGTGTACCCCTCGAATCGAGCGGTTGAAAATATCAGCGGCACGCTCATAGACATCAACACCGCATCTATGACTTTCATGTCTGGGTGAGTGTCTCGGGAAAAATACACCGTGTCACCGGTGTTGAGACAAAATGCGGCGACGTAAAATTTTTTATCCAACTCTGAGAACGTCGGATCGCCACCACACAATCGCACGAACTCGTCGCGTATGGGAGACGTGTCGACGAAGCCAAAGTTGTTAAAAAAAGACCTGACGTTGATTTTCACGAATTTCTGCATGTCCGCAGAGAATAGCAGCTCCACTATATGGTCCATCGAAAACCCTAGTGCCAGGAACAGTCCCAAGATGGCGCCCGCGGAAGACCCGGAGATCTCCTCGACCTGTTCGAGTGATGATTCGTGTCTCTTCAGGAACCCGGCGATGGTAAAAATACCAGTCCCGCCGGGTCCTATACAGAGATGCTTCATCTTATCTAGTAATACGAACTGAATTGCCTCCTCAAAATCGCAAAAATAATTGCGAACACGACAGTATGCACCACGCTCGCCTGCAGGCTCGCCTGACCCGCTTCGTGAGGCGGCAACGTAATCAGCATACCCGGTTGCAGTGTCATGAACAGCGTCGTCGTCACCAAGAGATCGGTCTTCGTGAGCACCAGACCCATCGCCCTGGCGATCGCACTGTAGGCGAGAAAGAACACGGCGGCGTGGAAGAAGACCGACGCTCGATCGGTACGCCCGTCGCCTAACGCGAGTGATTTGCCCGTGGTTCGTAAAACGAGCCCCGGGCTGAGGGTTAAAAAAAGCGCCGATGGAATGGCAACCTTTGGCGTAGTGACGTCGATCATTTGCTATACGTCCAGATTTATATATGAACAAAATGTGCCGAAGTTCTTGTTACGCATGAGTCCCCATTCATCGGTGCGCTGGAGCCTGTCCCACACGTACGCGAGTCGTTCGTCTTCCGTGAACACGGTGTCGTCCTCTTCGTAAAAACAAAAGTCGACAAAGTCGTCGAACTGAATGTCCGACTGCATCAATCCGTCGTACAAGAGCACTTGTAGGTGATCGTATAAATGCCATAATTCATCATTGAATTCGTCGTAGTAACCGTGTACCGTGGAATTTAATGATGGATCCGTGGAGTCCTCGTCGCCGCTGAACTGTTCGTCCACATCCAGCCCGTAGGTGCCCTCGTAAATGTACTGAGACCAAACCATGAAGAGTGAGTATTACATTATTCTGTCGTCGTTTCTTTTATACCACTAAGGGACAAAGTGGTGCTTTCCTTGACCGGCAAATTCTCATTGATGATCGCGAGACACTTTTGGAGAGTCTCCTCGTCGCCGTTGAAAAACTTGCGAAGCCCGTCGACGATGTTCGTCTTCGTCATGCTTGATTTCCTGCTTGATTTTTTGACACTAATCTTACCTTTCTTCAGGTTGATCGTGTCGATGTCTTGCGACACCATAGATGATTTCACCTGGTCTTTCAATTTCTTTTCCGCGGCAACGAGGACTTTCATGTCCTTCCGCGCTTCACTAATCTGCTTGGAGAGTTCAACGAGTTTTTGAACATTGCTTGATAACTCAGACGTGTCGGTCATTTGCATGTACAAATCTTGATTTCTTTAACCATTTACACGAGCGGACGTTGCATCACGTCGGGCATGATGGTGGAGTTGTTCCACACAAAGACCTCCTTGGTGTTCGGCGGCTCCGCGCGAACGCTTTGGTTGGCGTTCCTCAAGCTACCTCCCGCCGTCTCCGGGACACCGATTTGTGCGCGCGGGTCCATGAAAGACTGACCCTTGAGGACGTCACTGGGGGCGAACTGACCCCAGTCTTCATCCTGGGAAACCTCACGCGGGAGCAACGCACTGGCGAGTCCGGTACCGGCTTTGGCGGCGCAGTTCACGGCGCGTTGGGGGGACGGGCTAGGACCGACGACCTGACCGTCGGCGGTGAAGGATGCGTACGTCGACGTACTTTTCATGTTGAAAAGAAGGTACACCAAAACGGCAAGGGCGGCGAGCATCACGATGTTCTTCGAGAGACCCTTCATTGTATATGAGTTTACAACATATTTTTTTCAAACTATTCCTCGACCACATCCTCATCGGGCGTGGGTTCTGGTGCTGAATCTTTTTCGGCTTCGGCTTCGGGCTCGGGTTCGGGTTCGGGTTCGGGTTCGGGCTCTGGTGTCGGCTCCTCTTCGTCCACGAAGGCGTATTCCTCTGGGTATTCGGCAACCTTGGTGGCATGGAGTCTGACCTGCACAATGTTCCACACAGGTCCAAATGCCTGGCGAGCGAAATAGAGCCCTGCGAACTCGACGATCGCATTGCATTCACGTCCTGCTGTGGCGGCGTCGAAATCAACCACCTCGAGATCGGGACTGAAGACCTTTGTCGGGTGAATTCTCTCGACCGAGATGACCTTGGGCGACGTGTAGGCGTTCCTCAGGTAATCCTCAGTGAGCTCCTTCCCGAACCATTCCTGCGAGTGTTCGACCGCAGCCTGGATGTTCTGTTCGTCGAGGGCGTCGATCTTCGCCCGGGACTTGAGCTCCAGTTCGAGTTCGCCCGCCGTCGCACTCGTAATTTTCGCCCCGTTCAACTGGTAGAAGACCTTCTTCTTGTCGTCTTGATAGGCTCTCACATAGTAGAGTCCATCTTTTTCCTTCGTCGGCGGTTTGAAGAACATGGTGGATTATGTCTTCTTCTCTCGAGTATTCTTTAACCCTACGAATGGGATTTCGGATGACCCTCGCAGGATCGCCCTGGGCACCCACGCGTTGCGATTCCCCCTGTACCCATACACGGATTTCTTCGCCGCTTTCGGTGCCGTCTTCTTGTGTGTGTACTGGTTCCCGATGTACGCGGTGGAATTATTTTTCACCCATCGTTTCTTGTCAACGTCGAAGCGCATGCCACCGTGCGTCTTCGCATACCCGGTGGGCACCTTCTGACCTGCTCGAGCGACGATACCTCGTGACATTTGCGTCACCACCTTGGCACTCGGAGGCGTGGTGTACTTGGCGTACCTGTTCGCCTTGATCTTCGACGCCGCCTCCATGTTTACCGATCGAATCTTCGGCACGTTCCATGACCTCGGAGGGGCTGGCACCTTCGGTCGCACTCGCCTGTATATGACATCGATCGAATTGGAGTTGGAAATCTTCATCTTCGGGTCGACCAATTTCGCCAAGATTGTCATGCGCTTTTTGTCCTTGTCCACCTTCTCCGGTCTCAACCCGAGTTTTTGCATCTCATACACGTCATCGAGCAAGAACCGTTTCCCCCCTATGTACACTCTGTGGTCGTGCACGATCGATCCCCTGTCTTTGTCTTTGTACGTCACGCCCTTCTTCTGATTATCGACGATCTCGTACCCGAACTCCCCTGGGCGCATCAGGGGCATGTCCAAAAGACCACCCAGAGTCTTGTCGATGATTTTCTTGGATTCTATGTCGAACACTCTGAGGTTCAGGTCGAGTGCGAATAACTCGACGTCGATGAGGACGTCCCCGACGCTAGGTTTGTTATTCTTGCCACCCTTCTTCTTCTTGATGAGCGTGTATCGGCGCGTCACGTGCACGGTACGCGGTGGAAGGGACACACCCAGGAAGCGTGCGAGTTTGGTCCTCTTCGCCATGCGCTTTTGAATTTTCGGTCCGAGGGACTTGGCGACCCGACCTATTTTGTCCCACAGGATCAGTTTGATCGCCTGGAGTTTTCCAAAATACGCCTTGTTGTATGGAATCCTGGGACACACCTTGGTGTCGATGTCGCTCGTCACCACGCGAGAGTCCCTGGGTAAATGCATGTTGAACGCCTCGCCACCGCTGATGACGACGTCCGCCATGGGTCTCATGAATGCGGTCAGGTCGCCGACGGTTTTGAGAAGAATGTCTCGAAGGGTGTCCGTGACGTACACGTACAGCATCTTCTCGAGAGATTCCTTTCCATGTCGGGCGACGAGACGCTTCCTGAACGCGACGACGTTGTTGGTGTCGTAGTGTTTCTTCAAAACCGAATCGCCGAAGAAAAAATTCTTCTTTGTGAATTCATCGACGGTCTTCTGAGAGTATACCTCCGTGTCCATTAATATGTTACATGATATTAAATGGATTGCTCTGGGTGTCGATGTTACGCACGGGAGCAGTCCGCCTATCCTGACGAGTACCAATTTTGTGGATTCCAGGGAAAGGAGCATGTCTTCGCGTGCGATCCCTCCTGTTGCCAGGGGGGGTGCCCGGTGGGTGGTAAACCCTCGAAGCCGTTCAAAATCCTTAAAAAACACGAATTTTACAGACCACCTCCCCCCTACCTGAAATTGCTACTGATCCTCCTGGTGGTGCTTTCCACCCTGTTCATGGTTTAAAGAGGGTCCAAGTAGGTAAGATACAACGAGCATCATGTCTACTGAACAACAATTCAACATCGAAACCGAAATCGCCGCGATCCGCGGAGACATCAAACTCCTCGCCAAGCTCGTCCGACGCATTCAGGCGCACATCGACGACCCGACCGGCGAGAAGCGCGAGAAGCGTAAGGTCAACAACGGCTTCAACAAGCCGCTCAAGGTGACCGTCGAGATGCAAGCCTTCTTGGGTCTCGGCGCGGACGAGCTCATCTCTCGTTCTGAGGTCACCCGGCGCATCACCGGGTACGTCAAGGAAAAGGGTTTGAAGCACCCGACGAACGGTCGACAAATCGTTCTCGACCAACCGCTCCGCACCCTCCTCGCCGTCGAGGATCCGAACGCCGAGATCACGTACTTGAACATCCAAAAGTACCTCTCGAAGCATTATGTCAAGACCCCGCCGGTCGCCGCGACTGCTTAAGCTTAAAAAATATCATGTAATTTAACTATATGATCACTCGCGAGGTGATTTCAAATATCCTTGGTGGTACGAAGCCGAAAAATATCGGGTTGTACGTCCAAGCGTTTACTCACAAATCTTGCCTCAAGGAAGACCCCAGCCTCGAAAGTTACGAACGACTCGAATTCATAGGCGACAGCGTTTTAGGTTTCGTCATCACTCGATGGCTCTACGACAACTACTCGAATCAGATGGAAGGATTTCTCACCAAAGCCCGAACGAAACTCGTGCGCGGGGAGATGCTCGCCAGCGTTGGGAGAAAATTAGGTCTGCAACACCTGGTTCAAATGGACAAGAAAGGAATGTCCATGGGATGGCAGAATAACACCAAACTCCTGGAGGACGTCATGGAGAGTCTGATAGGCGCGGTGTACTTGGATCTCGGACTGCTCCACGCGAAACAGTTCATCCTGCGCCTGTTCAGCGACCCTCAGTACGTGGACCTGTCGACGATACACTACGACGATAACTGGAAGGATCATCTCATGCGATACACCCAACAACATCAGATATCCCTCCCGGAGTACAGGGTGATGGCTCACGACAACGCCGTGTTCACCGTGGACGCGTACGTAGACGGTAATTTCTTAGGGCGGGGCGAGGCGAAGACGAAGAAACAGGCGGAGCAAAACGCGGCGAGAGCGTTCTTCTACCCAAACACTTAAACGGCACGGACGCTCTATAAATAATGCAATGCATCCCGTGTGCGAGTACCTGATTTCACTCACGTATGCCGCCCAGAAGAGCGAGGAATGGCTCGCCCTTCGGGGGAACATGCTCACCGCGAGCGATGTCGCGACGGCTATCGGTGAAAATCACTACCAGACCCCACACGATTTGCTTCTGAAGAAGCTAGGGCTTGGAGAGAAATTCACTGGAAACGATGCCACCCGATGGGGGGAGAAATATGAAGACGTCGCTCGAGAAATCTACGAGGAACGGTACGGGGAGAAGGTGCACGAAATCGGTCTCGTGCCACACCCGGTACACAAGTGGTTGGGTGGATCACCGGACGGTGTGAGCGAGAGTGGGAAACTGATAGAGATAAAATGCCCTATGATGCGGAAGATTATCCCAGGAGAGGTTCCAGCGCATTATGTTCCTCAGATTCAATTGTGTATGGAGATTCTCGACCTGGAATCGTGTGACTTTATCCAATTCGCACCCACCGAGCTCACGTGGCCAGAGCCCGAGGTTCTCGATGTCACGCACGTCAAGCGTGACCGGGAGTGGTTCGCCAAGTACCTTCCGGTGATGGATGAGTTCTGGAAGAAGGTGCTCTACCACAGGGAGCACGGTGGGGTCGAGGCACCGCCACCGAAAAAGACGCGACCGCGGAAACCCAAGGAACCGAAGGCGTTCGAGATCGTTCATGACCCAGACGACGACTATATTAGCGACTGAAAAATCTCTCATGTAACTATAACAAACCATGGTCGAACTCAAGAAAGGCGAAACCCGCGAACTCCCTAACGGTGACAAGCTCGTCGGCGTCAACAAGAATGAACGTGATAAGGTCAGCGGCGGTCGCGTGGTCCGTCAAATCAAAAACAAGTGGGGCAAGTGGGTCTCCAAGGCGAAGAGCATTGCCGGCAAGGCGATGTACAAAAAGAACAAGGACGCGCTCAAGCCGAACCAATTCAAGAAGGGTGATAACGGTGCGTCGGCGTCCAAATCCATCTTCGGTCGCTAAAAATGTTGCCTCATGGTAACATGGCAATCGATAAGGATTGGGAAGAAGCCGTGCGCGTGGCGCGCCTGGCGTCGAAGAAGGATCCGCGCGAACGATTCAGTGGACCGATCAAGGGGGCGTTTTTGAAGGATGTCGTCTCGCGTTACAAAAAGATACTCGCAATCAAAGCCGTCATCAGACAGAGAAACTAAATCCCTTCAACCTTTCAGGTTCGAAGACTTGCAATTGATACATAGAATACGTGATTCCAAATCGCTTGTTGAGAAAGTACACCGAGCCAACCTCGGCGATCCCCTTCCCCGACATGCGACCGTAGAGACCCTCCTTGATTTGTTCCTTCAGGAGGTTTCGATTCGTGTCGAAAATCTCAGACTTTGCGAAGCCGTCCGCGCCGACTTGGAGTTTCACGCGGAATTTCGGGGCGTGTCCGTTGTCCGCCTCCTTGATGTTCGAGTTGAACATCCCTCGGAGTTCGTCCACGGTCTTCTGTTCTCCGAAGATGGCGACGCTCTGTTTCGCCACCTCTTCGATCACCTTGGTCTCCACGGACTTGATGGTGTTGTAAAATTTTTGAACATAGTTGCCAGTCTCGTCAAAGCCGGTGAGATTGAAATCAACGTTATATTTCTTTTGACCAATCTCGGGTGTGAAAGCGCTCACACCCCACGGCATGTACAGACGAGGCATCTGAAAACGCATGGGCTTGTCCCCGTCGGACAGCACCATCTTGCGTCCTCGATACTCGTGAGTGGTCAGTCGCTCGTCGATACCGATGAAAGACATGTTTTAATTACAATCGAATAAATCGTTTAAGCCGAGCACGCGACGCACTCGTTTTGGTCGGGGTCGAGTGTAAATTTTTGCGCGTTCGCCTTGGGCTTCGTTCGCAAATAATACATGCCCGTCTTCAATCCATTCTTCCACGCAAACATGTGCATGGAAGACAGTTTGCCATAACTGGGTTCGGACACAAACAAGTTCATGGACTGCGACTGGTCGATGAATCTCCCGCGGTCGGCAGCCATCTCGATGATCGATCGCTGTGGGATCTCCCACACCGTGCGATACTTGCTCTTCAAGTGTTCGTCTTTGATGTCGATGATGTCCTGGATGGACCCGTTCGCGCGGATGATGAGATTCTTCATGTCGTGACTCCACAACCCGCGCGCCTTGAGGTCGCGAACAAGGTGTCGGTTCACGACCGTGAACTCACCAGCCAACACCCGACGGAGATAGATGTTTTGTGTGTACGGCTCGAACGCTTCGCAATTGCCCAAGATTTGGGCGGTCGACGCGGTCGGCATCGGCGCCAACAACAAACTGTTCCTCAAACCCTTCTTCACGCGCTCGCGCATCGCGTCCCAGTCGTACCGACCACTGAATTTGGTCTCACCCTTCCACATGTCAAACTGTAGGATCCCCTCGCTCGCCGGTGACCCCTCGAACGATTCGTACGAGCCCACCTCGGACGCGAGTTCGCACGACGCCTCCAACGCGGCGTGGTACATCGTTTCGAATACCGTTCGGTTGATCTCGCGCGCGTCCTCGCAGTCGAACGATAAGTCCATGATCTGGAACACGTCAGCCAGACCCTGAACACCCAACCCGATCGGTCGGTGGCGCATGTTACTGTTCCGCGCGGATTCGACCGGGTAGAAATTTCTCGTGATGACTCGATCCAAGTTTCGGACGATCTGTTTCGTCACCCGATGCAGTTCATCGTAATCGAACTTTCCCGACACCACGTATTTCGGCAAAGCCACGGACGCCAAGTTACACACCGCGGTTTCGTCCGGGGACGTGTACTCGGCGATTTCACAGCACAGATTGCTGCTCTTTATGACACCCAAGTGTTTCTGGTTGGACTTTTGCATCGCATCCTTGTACAACATGTACGGCGTGCCTGTCTCGATCTGTGAGCGGAGGATCGCTCGCCACAACTCTTGCGCGCGCACGGTCTTCTTCCCTCTCCCCTCGGACTCGTACTTTCTGTATAATTCATCGAACGCTTCCCCGTGTACGTCGGACATCCCCGGACACTCGTCGGGGCACATGAGCGTCCAGTCTCCGTCGCTCTGCACTCTGCGCATGAATTCATCGGGTATCCAGAGCGCGGTGAACAGGTCTCGACAGCGCATCTCTTCGTCACCCGTGTTCAGTCTGAGTTCCAAAAACTCAAACACGTCCGCGTGCCACGGTTCGAGGTAGATGGCGATGCTCCCCTTGCGCTTGCCACCCCCCTGGTTCACGTAGCGAGCGACGTTGTTCAACACGCGAAGCATTGGGACGATGCCGTCCGAGGCGCCGTTCGTGCCTCGAATCTTCGACCCTCGCGCGCGAACGTCGTGGATGTGCAAGCCGATGCCTCCAGCCCACTTGCTTATGGAAGCGCAGTCGTGTATCGTGTCAAAAATTCCGTCGATGCTATCGGACTTATTAGCCACGAGGAAGCAACTCGACATCTGTGAGTGATTCGTCCCGGCGTTGAAGAGCGTGGGCGTGGCGTGGATGTACTTATGTCGACTGAGATCGTCGTACGTCCGAAGCACGTTGTCCACGTCATCTCCGTGGATGCCGATGGCGACTCGCATGAACATGTACTGGGGTGTCTCCAGAACTAAGTCATCGACCTTCGTGAGATACCCTCGCTGGAGCGTCTTCAGTCCGAAGAAGGTGAAATCGTTATCCCTGTCGGGTACGATCTGGTCCTTGACGAGCGCCGACACGCGAACGACCTCATCGGTCACGATGCCCGCGGCTTTTAATTTTTTCATGGCGGTGTTGAAGTTGTTGGGTGCTGTCTTTTGAATGTTACTGGCGACGATCCTCGCCGCGAGTAATTCGTAATCTGGATCGGTCGTGAAGAGGGCGATGCACGTCTCCGCGCTCAGGTCGTCAATCTCCCTGGTGTTGATCCCGTCGAACATTGACGAGAACACCTGTTGAGCGACGACCTGACTGTCTACCGACGGCGAGAGACCGTCGGTGAGTGGCTTTATCCTCTGCACGACCTTGTCGAAGCGACAATCTTCAACACGACCGTTTCGTTTTTTTACCTTCATGTTGCTGTTCTACACTACGTCTGATTTTTTAACCGTCTCATTTTTTACAATCCATGCGAACGTCACCCGATCGAACCGACACGGCACCGACGGTCTCGAACTTGCGACCGTCCCCGAGAAGGTAACTGTTGTTGTAAAAATCCCCCTGGACCCCTGGCTTGGACACAGGCGCGTAAGTGCCGACGAAACACGTCGGGGCTTGGCACTTGGGACTGAAATCCTCATGGTCGGGCTTGGACTTGAACGAGTCGAAATCGCTCATGAAAACCATCTTCTGTTTGAAAGATACCAACAATTTTTTTTGGTGGTGACTAGTAAAGGATGGACGCCAACAGTCTCAAGCAGGCGCCGACCCCCCTGAATCAATTGTACTTTTCGGAATTCAATCGAGGTCTCGTCCAGCGAGCGATCCGAGCGACGTTCAAGCGTCGTCACGGTATGGCGATCGACTACCAAAAGGATGAAGACGTGTACGCAGTCATGCGCGCGGTTTTCGTACTGAACGAGGGAGATCACTACAACAACATTAACGAACAAGTGCGTGCGATGAATACTATCGTCGTCGACAACGCCGTGTCACAGATCAAGTCGGGTGTCGCTCAATATTTGCACTACATCAAGGACATCGAGACCTCCGCCGAACCGATCGCTCGACCGGTGAATACCAGTACGCATGGTAAAAAGATGGACTACAACGACAAGATCGGTATCAATTAATTAAAGGCTACTCCAGTGTAGTACACATGTTGAACACTTACAAGAGGGAGACCCAGGAGTTGTGTAGGGCAAAGGGATGGGACAAGGCGGACATCAGCACGGTCTGGCTTCTTCTGACGGAAGAGATAGGGGAACTCGCGTCGGCAATACGCCAAGCGACGAACACGTTCAAAAAGACCGGACTGAAGAAGGAGCGCGGGCAGGATCTCATGATGGAGATGAGTGACGTGTTGAGTTATTTATTTCAAATCGCTGGAATGTTAAATTTGGATCTCGATCTTTCATGGCAGCAGCACCGTAAAAAACTCAACACCAAAAAATATATCAGTACACAGTACAATGAGTTACGTGCTGGGGAACGATAAAAACTCGATGGATCGGTTGAACCCGTTCGTCGGATTCCCACCCGGGGGCGTTCGCCGTGCCGGTGATTTCGCCGATTTCACCAAGGTGTTAGACGAGGATCATGGGGTGTTGAAGCCAGATGGTTCGAGCATCGCGTGTAACGTCTCTCGCACCGCGGGTGATCGCACGATCGATTACTGCACAAAGAAGGTCCCCAATTGCGCGTCTAACAGACCGCACTACCCGGACAGACAGATTGACGAGGGTCACACCGGTTACGTACAGAAGAGGTGCGGGACGAAGAAGGTCAAACCGAGTCCGCGCGTCGCCATCACCACCGCGGTGGTGAGTTACAACAAGACGCGAATTCTCATGGCGATCTTAGTATTTATTTTCATCGTCTATTTATTGCAATAAAAGTCTCAATATGAGATACAATTTTTCAAGTGCGCGTTCGTCCATGCACTCCTCGATGAGGTCGTGAAACACATTCTCACATATATGTTTCGCGAGGTCCATCTGCCATGGCGAATCGATGTTGACGTAGGGTGGCGTGAACGAGCGATCGAGAACCTTCGTCGCGTGGAGCGTGCGGATGATGATTCGAGGGTCCTTCCCCTTCTGGTCGAGGAGCGTTCGAAGGGACATCTGCACGATGCGCTGTCTCACCTCGAGCGTCTTCTCGACCATGCAATCGAGAAACTTTTCGTAGGACAGGTTTCGTCGAAGCGAGCACAATTCGACCCAGTCCCCGATCGGTCTGGTGTTTAAATATTCCAGATAGTCGATGCCGACCCTTGTGTATGATATCTCGACGTAATCGAGTCGTGATTCAACATCGTGTACGTATCGAGCCGACCGGACGTACGAGGTCATTTAAATTGGGTTGGGTATTTTTCTTTAACCACACAGCGCGCCGCATGAGATACCACGCTGTACAAAACACATCCTTCTCATTCCTTCTGACGCTCGACGAGTTCAGAGCATCGTTCGATGAGACGAAGGTGTCGCCCTCGTGGCTCAAGATCACCACCATCACGATGCTGTGCAGGCGCGGGCGCACGACGGACGTCGACCGGTTCAGGAAAGTGTTTGAAGCCGTCCCGTCGATCAGAATGTCCCTCGGAGACGGTCCGCTCGCGTACGAATGGCGACTGGGGAACACGAAATTCTACAACCAGGTGACGCTCGAGAACAGGGATGGGTTCAGTCGACGATCGGTCAAGCTCTTCAAGAACGGCACAGTCCACGTGACCGGGTGCACGGACGTGGTCGACTGCCAGCGCTGTGTGAAACAGGTCAACCTACTTTTTGAAAAAATTGCGGGGGTGCCCACCGAGTCGACAGACGAAAATTTCCAAATCGTGATGATCAATTCCAGTTTCACGATGAATTACAAACTGAACCTGCTCGAGGCTGAGAAATGCTTCAGGGAGTGTCCGAGCGTGTTCACGGAGACGCATTTCGAACCGGGCGATTACAGCGCCGTGAAGATAAAGTTTCGTCCGTCGTTCGACATGAAACAGGTGACGACGTCCATATTCAACACAGGGAACATCATCATCACCGGTGCACAGACGTACAAGGAAATAGCGTACGCGTACAATCTCGTCGTCACGACCCTTCACGCCTACACGTCTGGTCGCGTGTTGTGCACGCCCTACGACGTCATTCAAAAATTTGACACGAAATTTCTCGGGTATCGCATCGACGATTTGCTTCCAATCCTGAGACGCCAGGGGCATAAGTCTTGGGGTCTCACGACGAAGAACAGGCAAATAAATTTCTCTCATGATTGTAATACATAATAATGAGCCAGCGTTTGGGCATGGCGGATGGACGTTGCTTCTCCCTCAACAGTTCGTCCCAACTCGTCAACAATTTCATCATGCAAGAAAACAACATTCGCATGGAGGACAATTACGCCTACCGCCAGTTTTTGCAAAATAACGGTCCGGTGCTCCTCAATAAGATGCAGGAGAAGGTGCAGGGCAAGGGTCCGTGCTTCACGTGCGACAAGCCGATGATGGATCTGCGCAACATGTACTAATTAATTTTTCCCAGCTACCAGAAGAAGGATGGACACGTGTGGGATATGCCTCAACCCGGTGCGGGAGACTCGAGGAACTACCGCCATCCGTTGTGGTCACCTCTTTCACAAGACGTGCCTCACCAGATGGGAAGAACAAGGGAAGAATACGTGTCCCATATGTCGGCGTGTGTACAATGCTAAAAATTACACAGTACACATGACGATTCGTAACAACGTCACGGGATCGAGCAACACGATCGAGTTGTCCAACAATTCACTCCTCAGCGTGTTCGACGTGTTCGAATTGGAACTCGACATGGAACCCATAGATTTAGATTCTCTTTTTGAGGACCTTGGGGTGAGTATGTCCGACTTTGACCCCTCGACGTTTGACGCAGAATGAGTCGCAGTATGTCTTGTAGTCCAGGGACTCGTAGTTTCGAGACGCTCTGCGAGGATCCTTGATGACCGCACCTTTGGCGTCGACGTACAGAGGTCCCGTCGCCCATCCTCTCTTGTGCGACCACATGTTGACGGGGAACGTGATGACCCGACCCCTCACCGGCGTTCGCAGACGCGCGCGGCGCAACGCCGCCTTGATTTTTTCAGGGGACACCTTGAAGAAACGCGCGATGGAGGTCGCCGTGTCCCCTTCCTTCATTTTGTACTTACACGCCTTGTCTTGGCGGTACCAGTGAAAATCTCCCTGTTTGATCCAATCCGATGGACGCGCCGGGGCGACGAAGAGCATCACTTTGTAGTAGCCTCTCTTGCACGCCTTGTTCGCATCCTTGCATCGATACACGGTTTTAGGGTTGTCGCTGAGCACGCGTTTGGACACTCCCCTGCAGTGCGTGTACGTGTGATCACCCCAGTTTTTCCCAGAGCGTTCACCGGGCACGCTCTTGTACAGGCGTCCTCGTTCCACGTCGCCGAAGGCGTATGCGTAACAATTATTTCCAACGACGGCACCCTTCCGACCGAACGGTCCGGTCTGATTGAAAGTTCTCTCCGACCCACTCAGGGGGAGTTCCTTAACCATCTTGATTTATTATGTACTAGTATAATAAATCAAAATGATCCGTGATATCGCCCGCTCCAAGTCTCGCTCCGAAATGGTTCAGGAGATCCTGACGGCGATCCTCGTCGTCCTCATCTCTACCTTCCTCCTTCGCCTTCTCTGGAACCAAAGTTTGGCGAAGCACATCACGGTGTTCAAGCAAATTGACACGCTCGGTGACGCCTTCTTGCTCAGTCTGAGCTTGTGCATCCTCCGCGGTTGTTAAATTTCAGTGTATCCGACGATCTCTTCACCACTCGGACTGACGAGCGTCGGGAACGCGGTCTTACCGTCGCATCCACCCTTCTCACAGTCGACAAATTTGTAAGGCACCTTTTTGCTTTCAAGATGTTTCAGCTGTTTACGAGTCCATGAACATCCCATGACCCCGTAAACAGTCCAACCCTCAGTGGTTTTAGGACGCGACGCGGACGCGAAGCGTCGACGAAGAATGTAAATGACGGCGATGACGACGAGGGCGATGACGATTTGTTTGAAAGTAGGCTTCATTACATGGTGTGTACATTTTAATTATTCTTCCTCAACCCCTTCGTCGATCTCGTCCTCCTCTTCGTCCTCACCCTGGTCGCTCTTTTGCGCCTCCGGGAGGTGGTCCTCGAGTCCGACGAACGCGAACGATTGTAATTTTTCGCTTCTGTCCAAGAGGAGTTGGGACAGGCGAACCGTGCATCCAAACTTGGAATCGATGAACCAGAGGCTGGCGAAATTGACGATCGCGCAGCATCGCTGACCCTTTTGAAGGGTGTCAAGGTCGACTTGTTCTCGTTGGAAATTGTACACCTCCGGGACGAACGAGCCGTCCGGTTTGCACATGATTTTCGCTTTGAACGTGTTCGGGTATTGCGGATCCTTCGCGACTCGGATGAGCGGCTTGTACAACGCTTGTGCCAAAACGTCTCGATGGAACTTTTTTCCCAACCATGCCTCGGAGTTCTCCGCGGCGATGTCGAGGATTTTGTTATCGAGTTCTTCCAATCTGCTCATGAAATCCATCGCTTCGACGTTGTCGGAGTCGAAGGATACGTCGAGTGAATAACTCGTGCGTCCCGTGGACTCATCCGTGTATGCGGAGAGTCCGTACGGGGCGCGCATGAACGGGAGTTGGACGTAAAGTTTCTTGCTGTCGCTCGTGTTAATGTATACCGTCTTGTTTCCCATCTTGCCCTTACGCATGGCGGAAAACTCGATCGCATCGGCATTAAATTCGGTGGCTGGAGTGATTGTGAGAGACATTGTCGTTTTGGTTGTACCTCTAGTACAAGGGCTGTCTTTAACCGCGTCACAATTCGACGCACATCATGGAGTACGTGAACGATCAGATCGAAGATCTCAAGGAAGAACTGCGCACCTTGGAAGATGAGATGTACAAGACGCAGCAGCGTTACCACGTGTTCGAATCGGACGCGCACAAATTGTACGAGGCGGGCAATAAGCACCGCGACGACATGTTTCGCCCATTCGCCGAACTCGCCAGTGAAGGGTTATGGGACGCCGTCATGGGGATCTTGGACGAAGGTGTGGATCACTTTTCATACGACAGGTGTAGAAAGATGATCGGTGATATGTCGGACTCGAGCAAGCACGCCACACAGCTGCTCGTAGCCCTGACGAGGGCGTGTCCACACGTCATGGCGCACAAACTCCAGGGGGATCTTTGTTTGAAGAGCCATGAATGCCTACTCGTCAACAGGCGTCTGACCAGGCTCTACACACAAGCCACTCGCGCGATGGACAGTTATGACGCGTCTACAACAGATAGAATTTCTTCGACACCGCGGCGGTGTGCCCTATAGTGTCAGCCGTCACCTTTCGGGCGAGTTTTTCGTCGCCCTTAGATTCGCGGAGATTCTTCTCGAAGAGCTGCATGCTTCCAGCTGTCCGAATATCCTTTAATTGTATGTCTTTATTTCCGACGATTTTTCGGAGAAGGTCCCTAACCCTCTCATACTTTGCCTTGCCTACCAGTAATCCTCCTCGACGTTTCGAAAGGGCACCGTGTAACACCCGATCGCGTGCCTCGAAGAGTCGCCGCTGACCAGATTTGGCGGGAAAATCGAAGACGACCGTCTCACCGTCGGCTCGCAGTTTCACGTGTTTGCGTTCGAGACTGAACGCGCCAAGGGCGCCGGTCTCTCGCTCAGCCACGCCCGAGCGCAGGTACCCGGACGCGATCATGCGAAGGGCGAGGGCATCGTCCCACGACGGGTGCGCGCCTTGAGACAGAATCCTTCCCGTGGCGGATTTGATTTTCGAAAAATCGATGTCCGACGCGCGAGCCTTGCGTTTTTTGCGCTGATCGGCGAGGTATTTCTCGTGGTAGTAATAGTGTGTTTTACCCTGACCATCCACGGCGGTCGCCTGGAGCTTGGCGTTTTTAGGGTACACGACAACGTTTGTATACGCGGGTGGGATACCCAATCGTCGACACCGAATTTGTTCGGGTTCGGGAAGCTTAACACCGTTCTTCACGTAGACACCTCTCTTACGGGTGATCATTACTATACTTTTGAAATTTCAAATTCCAGAAGCACACACCTCTGAGATCATGACCCCCCACCCCTCACAATCCGACGCGCCATGATGCGACCCAAACCCGAGGACTTTGACCACTATCCAGATCTCGAACTGGACCCTAAATCAGAGGAACGTCGAGCGTACGAAAACGCCATGCACCGATACTGGCGATGGAAAGAACAGGTACCCGTGGCGACCGTGTCGCGTCGTCTTCTTTCCGAACACTTTGACCAATCGCTGGGACCTGAAAACTGTCTCGCTGTCACCGTCCCCGACCTGAAGAAAAGGGTGGTGTTTCACAACACGGTCGTGCATATCAAGACCAAAGTGATCGAATTCGGTGGACCAGATGGGTTCAAAACTTTACCCCTCCATGAAAATCAAAGTCGGTGCAAAGCGGTCATCTTCACGGATGACATTGATCCAGTAGACGTCGAACAATATCTTCAGATGCTGTGTCCAGATATTCGTGTCGGATTTTACAAGGGTTGGCGTTCAGAAGCAACCGATACATGGGTCCTCGTCATGTGAAATAATAATATTGTAATCTATATATAACTCATCATGAGTAAAGCTATCATGATCGTAGGACTGTTGGCGGTCGCCTTCTGTTTCTGTTGCTGCGTCTTGGGTGGCGGGTTGTATGCCTTCAGTGGTCCCTCACCCGCGCCCGCGCCCGCACCGACCGCGCAAAAGAGTCCGGGGGAGCTGATAGAAGGTGACGGCGTGGAAGATGAACCAGAAGGTGCGAACGTCGCCGAAGCGACAAATTGTAGCAGACAAGTCACCGCGACGCGTACCGACACGGGGAATCCGGCTCACGGATGGGGCATGAATTTGAGATTCAAGTGCGGCGATACGCTCGTACCTATCGGCTCATCAGGTGGGGGACCGAAAAGTCACACTGTGAAATTTGATGGTACTGGATGTCCGAGCGAAATCAATAAAAGTAATTGGGAGGGGAATGACACCTATCCCGACACGTTCGAGATCAGCGTGGGTGAATGTAACATTTCAGAGTTAAATTAAAGAGACGAGTCAATTGACATGCAAGAGAGATGATGAGAATGAGAACGCACATCGTGCCTAACACTCAATCTGAAATCTACGAACTGTCGCGCTCGTTCGACGACGGCGTGACCCTGCCCGATCACGTGCTGATCCGCTATGTCGCGAGTCCCATCGTCGCGTGGGAGCGCGATCACGAAGGCGAATGGTCCTCCGTGGGGTTAAACGGTGTAATTTTGCGCCCCGATCAAGAGGCTGCCGCTGCCAATACCTCTTTGTTATTCGGAATTCGACAATTGATTTACAATGACATGGTGACGGATAATAACGGCACGCGAACGACGGTCGACGCGTACCTGAGCGAAACCGCTGCAAACGCCGAAGCCGACGAAAGAATTATCTACGAAAACCACGACGGTCGAATGTGGTATTATAAGAGCGACGGCTTGATCCTTGAAATCACGGACAAGACGCCGGAAGGTTTACGACAAATAGTTTTGTGATAAAAATATTTTCGCTGCGAAATGTAAGATGAAATCAGAGGCTCTTCTAGGACTCATCGTCGTTGGGGTTTGTTGTTCGTCACTCATGTGCTCATGCATGACATTGAGTGCGCACACGTGTACCAAGGGTACGTTTGATACGTACGATTTCGACAGCGATGCGTGCTTCGAACTTCCAGGACCCAGTCCGGGACCGAGTCCTGCTGAAGACAACAAATTTCCATCTGACATCACGGGACTGACCGGTCTTTACACGGTCGATTCGTTCGCCGAGGATGGACAGTGGAAAGATTTGTCTGGCAAAGACAACCACGCGGATGTGCAGGGTGGTATGCTTACCCCCATCGAAGACGCCCCCGGTGGCGTGACCATCCTTCGGGGCGAACACACGGTATCAATCACATTCCCAGAGGCATGCATGAACGACGCGAACGGGGACTATACCCTCTGCTACGTCGGTAAGTACGCGGGTGATAAACGAGGACGCATCTTCGAAGGCAAGGGTGTGAATTGGTTATCCGGGTGGCACGGCAACCGAGCTGGGTACGCACACCACGGTGCCGGGGCGTGGCTCACCGTGTACAACGCAAACACAAGCCAGTACGGACAGGCGTTGTTCTTGGGGGTTGACCAGAAAAACAAATTTCGAGCCAATGGAGTCAACAAAACAAAGATCGGGTACACGAACGGTGAAGCACCGACGCAGATCACCGTCAACAATGGCATGGCAAAGGAACAAAACTGGGGTGGAGATGGGGAGGTGAGTGATTTCGCGTTGGGGGAGGTGGTGATCTTCAACAGAGAATTGTCAGACGTCGAGATACGTCGCGTCGAGGAATATCTGAGTAAGAAATTTTTCCAAGAACTCGAGTCGCCCGAACTCGTCGCACAGGGGTGGCGTCGGGGAGAACCAGCTGGTCATAACGGTGAAGGTTTCGAGCCCCTCATGAACCGATGGGAATTATCCGGAAACCAAGAGCACTGTCGAAAGCTTGCGGAAAAGCATGGCAAGGCGGTGTGGGGACACAGGAACGAAACACACGGCGCTCCGGAGTGGCGCAACACCTGTTGGTTTTACGAGTCAAATGAAAACTTTGACGGCTACGTCGATGACGTCTCCGACGGGACGCACACGATGGGATGTGCTGACCCAACCAAGGATGTACGCAAGGGGTGTCAATAAAATGTGTAGCATGAGTAGTTATGAATGCCGGTGGTCTCATCGCCCTGTGCTGTCTCTTCATGATAATGATGTCCTGCGTAGGTACATACATGGCGCTGCGTGCAAGCGAGGAAGCTGATTTGGACGCCGCACAGGCAAAAAAAGACAAACAGACCAGACAGGAAAATTTGATCGATGCGTTGGGAAAAGTGAAGAGCGTGGAAGCGCAGATCGTCGAGATCGTGAACGATCAAGCATTGAACATCCAAGAGGTATACGTGTACGACCAGATGGAGAACAATCTCGTCGATGCAGAGACCACTGTCGTGACGGGCGGATACGACACCGTGAAAGTCTCCATCGATCTCGGTTCTTTGACAGAAATTCCGAGCCTGGTCATCGTGAACAATAAAGACAGTGGGAGCGTTGTAGGTGCGACAATCAGGTTGCTCGACGCGTCTGGAAATCCGAAGCACGTGTCGAAGGCTGTCAGGGACGTGTCTGACGCGTATGAGTACGACCCCAATTTCAAGACGTGGTCGAACTTGTCGTTCGTGAAGGTCGGGCGTAACGAGGACGGTACAAAATTTTCTTAGACTACATGTATAACTACACAATGGGATTCTTCAAGGATTGTGGTTGTGGCTGCAATGGAGAAAAAGCTCAGGAACAATTCACTATTTCGGTCATCTCCGGTTTGACGTTCTTTCTCGTCGCAAACCCTCAGATGTACATGGTCATGCGTAACCTGATCGGTTCTCGCGTCGCGACCGTGAACGGTAACCCGACGATGTTCGGTCTCGTTCTCCACAGTATCGTGTTCACGGGTGTGGTTTGGATGATGATGCAGATCAACAAGAAGGAACGATACGAACCGTCCCCGGGACCGTCCGAGGAGGGTCCGTCCGAGGAGAAGAAGAAGGGTCCGCTCACCCCGGCTGAGATCGCGGCGAAGAAGAAGGCGATCCTCGCGAAGAGAAACGCGAAGAAGAAGGGTGAAGCCGCCAAGAAGGAAGAGGGTCCGGCGGCTGAAGAAAAGGAAGACGTTGAAGAAGGTCCGTCCGAGGAGCAGGCTGAAGGTCCGGCGCCGAACGGACTCTCCGGCTTCGACTTGGACGGGTTCGATTTGCAACTCGCCGATTTCGACGGACCGGCGCCCAAGAAGGCGATGGTGTGCGCCTGCCCAGACGGTTCCAGTGTCACGGTCAACTAAACATCAATAGAAAGTCTCGCGCGTTCCCTGGCTTCGATCATGTCGACGGTATCCTTGAAGGATCGACCACCCGACGTGCTCGGTTCCCAACTGTGCCACTCTCGATCGATCTCCATGTGATCGGCTGGTAGGTCACGCGCCTCCACCTCGTCATCGCTGACGACGAACGACAAATCGTCCTCGTCGTCATCGTCTTCCCAGATCTCGGATTCGTCGTCCTCAATGTCCACGTCCATGAGACGCACATACAGATCGACATGGACCATCTTGTATTCTAAATCTTCCAGTGTCGCGTCTGGGTAGTGTTCCATCACAGCCTCCGGGATCACCGGGTATTCTTCTTCTTCGAGTTGATAACACGTCGCACTCTTGTATATTTTGTCAGTCGCCGTCAGGTATCGCACACCCAACACTCGACCCGTGTTCATAGTGACCACGGCGTTGAGAGCTTCCTCGACGTCGTCCTCCTTACATAAAACCTTCACTATTTCATCTTTTTGAATTTCCCTGAACAGGATGTTCTGCATCTCTACTTAGAAAATCCAAACAAAAAATCTTCAGATCATAGTACCCAAAGAACATGAAAATCAAAATTTATTCCAAACCCGACTGTGAATATTGCACGCTGGCGGAAGACCTGGCGAAGACCGAAGGCTTGACGTATGAAAAGGTAAATATAGCGAGGGATGAACTTAAAGAGCTTTGCGACGGTCGCCTGGACGCGTATCCACAGGTCTTTTGTGACGGGACGAGGATTGGCAATTATTTCGATTTTCAGGATTGGTGTCAGACCACAGTCGAACCCATGCTCGTGCCGAACCTAGACAGGTTTACCACGTTTCCCATCGTGCATCAAAATTTATGGGATCTGTACAAGCGCGCGCAACACTCGAACTGGTCCGCTGAAGAGATCGACCTCAGCGCTGACAAGGAAGACTGGGACAAACTCACAGACAATGAGAGACATTTCATTTCGTGGGTGCTCGCGTTTTTTGCAGGGTCAGACGGGATCGTGTATGAAAATCTCAACATGAATTTTGCTGACGAGGTGCAGTACACGGAAGCGAGGGCGTTCTACGCCTTTCAGGGGTTCAACGAACACGTGCACGGGGAAACCTATTCGCGTCTCATCGATCGTCTCATCACGGACCCGAAGCAAAAACACCAGCTGTTTACCGCGGTGAATTCCATTCCGAGCATCAAACGAAAGGCGGACTGGGCGATGCACTGGTTCTCTCGGGACCGATCCTTCGCCGAACGCCTCTTCGCGTTCGCGTGTGTGGAGGGGATTTTCTTTAGCGGTTCATTCTGCAGCGTCTTCTGGCTCAAAAAGCGAGGGCTGATGCCCGGGCTGTCCTTCAGTAACGAGTTGATTTCCCGTGACGAAGGTTTACACCTTGAATTCGCGGTTGAATTGTTCAAGATGTTGCGGCTCAAACCGTCCACGCAGACAATACACGATATCCTTCGCGAAGCGGTCGAGATCGAGAAGGGGTTCATCATCGACGCGCTGCCGTGTTCGCTCATCGGCATGTCCTCTGACAAGATGAGCGACTACATAGAGTACGTGTCTGACAGACTATTGAAGCAAATCGGGTATCCGACGATTTGGAACACTAAAAATCCGTTTGACTGGATGGAGGCGATCTCACTCGAGGGTAAGACGAATTTCTTTGAGAAGCGCGTGGGCGAATACGCGAAAGTCTCAGAGACGGTCGACACGACTTTAGGATTTGATGAGGATTTTTAATTTAATATATGCGTTACAATTATGAATGGTTTCACACGAAGAATACTGGGACAAGAAAAGTGAGGACCTTCTCCGTGAGTGGAAGGAGAAGGCGTCCGGGTATAGATGGCTCCACAACCACGCTCGAATGTTTCACAAGTCTATTTCTGACTGGTTGTCTTACCCGTCGATCATCATCGCGTCCGTCACGGGTGTGGGTGGGTTCGCGTTCATGAATCCTAACAGTGACGGTGACATGCCCGAAAACCTTCGATGGTTTCAGATCGCGTTCGCCACGCTCAACGTTGTCGGTGGGATACTGACAAGTGTGAACAAATTCTCCCAAAGTGCGTCACTGGTCGAGAAACATTCCATCGCGTCCGTTGCGTATTCCAAACTCTACCGGGCAATCGACATGGAGTTGACGTTGGATCCAGCGCACCGAGACAAAAAGAGTGTCGCGGATTTGGTGCGTTCGTTTCGCGAACACTACGATCGCCTCTTAGACGACAGTCCAGACATACCAGCCAAAACGATTATACAATTTCAGAAGCAATTCGCCAACGATCCTCGAGCGAGACCGGAGGTGACGAACGGTCTGTCACCGGTCGTCAAGGGTATCAAGGAGCGCAGCGAGTCCCTGCAGAGCATCAAGAGCGTCATGCTGAAATGGAAAGAGTCTGTCATGAATCGTCGTCGTTCATCGGAGGACAGCGTGTGACGAATCGCTCGAGGGGTGGTGTCACGGCGTCGACCCACCACTTTTTCTTCTTCGGATCCCATTTCGCTTTGTGTTTCTTGGCGTAGTCCTTATCGACATACGGCACGTCCAGCCATACACGGGGCTTCCTTTTACCAGCTTTGCCAGCCCCGATCGCCTCGTTCGCCAGTCTATCGGCGTGGTCGTTACCGACGCTGTGTGCATCCTTACCCCCCGTGTGCGCGCGGACTTTGTGTACCCTGACGTTAGGCGTCGCCTTGTACATCGCGTGCGCTTGTCGCACCATGTCTTTGTTGGGTATGTCCTTCGTCCACCCAGACACCGCACACTTGTCCCCGTACTCGCCGACACACCGAAGGGCGTACGTGGAGTCCGTGCACACCGTGACTGATTCGCCTCGCGCGATCTCTTGCCGAAGGATTTCATGGGCTTCTATCAGGGCACCGAGTTCGCCCGTGTTATTTGATTGCTTTCCGACCACGCGTCTCGATACGTTTCTTGGATCGTCATCGCCGAAATAAATTCCTATTCCCGCGATGGCGTTGGGTTTGCCATTGTGCATACACGAACCGTCCGTGTATACGTAAATCATGTCAAAAACACTCGTGTCTCGTTTAATCACTTATCGTCCACAAAGTATCTCCACTGTGACTTATATTTTTCGTATGCGAGTTGATATACATCACCGGTGGGCGCTTCGTCGTAGGGTCCGGCGATCGTACGATCCACCATCATCGGTTCAGCTTTCGATTCGCATGCCGCTTTGTTTGCCCACACACCGAAACCGGCAACCACAAAATACTGCGCCGGTTCGTTAGCGTTCATACCGGCTCGATACTCCTTGCTCACGCGAACCGGACCACTCAGTGCGGCGTAGAAATTCGGCAGTTCAAAGTTAAACTGCTTGATCATCTTGGTATGGTTCACCGTGAGTCCCATCCTTGAATGAGATTGAGAAAAAAATATTTGCAAAATATAACCAAGCAAGGATGGATCCCAAAATCATCGGCTTGATCGTAGTGATCCTTCTCGTCGTTGGATACATGTTGATGTACGTGATGTCAAGTCCAGACCCCGAACTTTCCCAGGATGATGGACCGGCGGCGCTCGGCGATGCGTCCCTGGAAGCAGAAGGGTTGGTGGAAGCTGCTCAGGTCGACGAGGATGACATCGTCGCGGAGGATGCCGAGACCGTTGAGGAACCCGTCGCCGAGGACGAACCGAGCATCGAAGATCCCAAGCAACTGAAGGGGCTCACTGGGTGGTACACGGGTGACAGTTGGGACGAAGAGAATGAAATTTGGCTCGACCTGTCCGACGCCAACAACGACGCCACGGACGTAAAGGGTTCGATCATCGTCGATTCTTCCAATTACAGCAACAACAACAAGTACCTCATCGGTGGCACTGACGCCGGTATTGTCTTCCCACAAGAATGCATGAGCACGGGTCGCAAATACACGATGATAACCGTTGCTAGATACAACGGCTCCGCGCGCGCGCGCATCTTCGACGGCGTCGGGAATAATTTCTTCAGTGGATTCCACAACGGTCGTACCGGTGGTGGGTTCCGATCGGGGTCGTATTGGATCGCATACGATGGTCACGCGAGCGATCGCGATAAAGAGAGTCAAAAGTTCATTGTCCACACCGACATGAAGGCGCTCATTCGACGAAACGGGATTCGACGATCCGGATTGACGAATCATCGAGGACAAATCCCGCGCCAGATGTCCATCAACCGCGGGTTCAGCGGTCACCCCTCCGATTGGGCAGTCGCGGAGGTGATGTTTTTCCGAGGAGAACTCCCGAAGACCGAATACAAAAAGATCGAGACCTATTTGTTCAAGAAATATATGATCGCCCGTGAAATTCGACCGACCGTGTTTGCCGCACAGGCGTGGGCTCATACGCGGGACGGTATCGCGAACACGGGAGCCATCTGCGGTGACGAAGGCATGCTGAACAATACGTATCTTGCCAGGCATCGCCACGCTAACAACGACACGAACGGTAACTTCGATTACAGAGCCTCTTGTATCCAGGGGGTCGACGGTGGGGTCGACGAAAAGAATGGACAGGTGGTGAGTATGGAAGATGGTGAGTGGTGGGACAATTATGCCAAACTCCTCGATATCGACTGCAAGGACAAGGGAATCGCGGGATACCAATTCGACGCCGTCGGAGACGGTAACGTTCGCACCAAGTTTTCCTGTCACAACGCGCCGCTGAACAAGCAGTCGTGCTACTCGAAGGAAACCTCGCTCGGACAGAAGGGCGCGGGTGACCTCCATGAAACGCTCGACCATGCCCAAGTCCGATGCGATTCGCCAGTCCAAGCCGTGACGAAGCTGCAAATGGTCGAAGATGACGGACAACTCAAGTATAAATATAGATGCTGCAACCTCGAAGATTTGTAATCAATCGAAAATAATTTCGTGACCTATATCAATTAACATGATCGCCGTCGTTGGTGGAGTGGTGGTATTGTGCATCATCCTCATCGCCGTGTTGGTGATGATGTCTGGGGACTCCAAGTCCCCAGCGCCAGCGCCGAGTCCCTCGGATAATTCGTACGACCCGCAAACCGCTTCTCAGGAACCACCCCAGCCAGAGGTTGGTGAAGAAGAAGATTCCCCCCCGCTCGAAGAGGAACCCGAGACACAGGAGGTGGAGGTTCCGGAGGATGCACCGTCCGTCGACGACCCGACGTCGATCAGCGGATGTGTCGGTTGGTTCACAGGAGAATCGTTCGACGAGGACGAACAAATTTGGAAGGATAAATCTGGCAAAGGTAACGATGTCACCGATGTCAAGGGTAACATCTTCAAGACTGAGGACCACCATGGAAATCAATTCATTCAAGGGACGAAGGAAGATGGCTTGAAATTCCCTACGGAGTGCATGTCGAAACAAAAGAAGCACACCTTTATTTCGGTGGCAAGGTATACGAGTTTAGCAAACGCCGACGACAATCATCGCATTTTCGACGGCATCGATGCTAATTATTTGGTAGGATTCCACGGCTACACACCGTGTACAGGCGTCGTCGGTACCGGTCACCGTTGGGGCAACGGATGGATCGGGCACTGGGAGTGCGCCCATCACTTCGTGGACACTGAAGGAAACCCCAAATGGCTGTTACACTCCGACCAGAAAAGTAAGATGTGGATCAACGGCGCACTGAAGACGGGTAACACTACTCTCGGCGAACAACGCACGAGTCAAATGACTATCAACGATGGTATGGGCGTCGGATGGGGTCAGGCGTCCAACTGGTCCGTCGGGGAGTGTATCTTTTATGATCGTGAACTTGACGTTGACGAACTCGAAAAGGTTGAACTCATGCTGCACAAGAAATGGAAAATTATGCGACGCCAACTCGTCCCCGTCTGGAGCCATAACAGCGTTTGGTCGAGGTGGTACAAGGACGGTTACACCAATCAAGACATGTTAAAGTCGCTGAATCGTTTCGGTGTCATTTGTGGTGACAAGGCTATTAACGATAATTCACGTTTTGTCTCGCATCACTACTACAACAATAATTCGGGGGCATGGGAACTGAACGGCAACTGGGGCAGCGATGGCGGATGCATTCAGAATGCCGCCAGTGGTCCAGGGGCGAAGAAGAAAACCCAGTGGACGAATACCGCTGACAGTGCCGGCTCCTGGCAGGCGCGTATACAGAAGGCTATGCAAATCGATTGTGGTAAAAACGGTCTTCAAAACTGGGAGTTCGAACTCAACCCGGACGGTTCGCAAATCCGTGTGAATTATCAATGCTCCGCTGACAAACTGGCGACACAGGCGTGTCAAAAGGTACACAGGGAAATGCGGCATGGCGGCACAGAAACTGTCGGGATGGCAGACAGTGTGCACGCGGTCCAAGCGGCGTGCAATCCGGGCACGGTCACCAATAAACTTGGGTTTGAAAAGATTGATAACAAGTGGGGTTGGTCATCCACGTGTTGTCCGATGGAGGACAAATAAAATATTGCATGGTGTTAACAGAAAATGAGTGCCGCTTTGATCGGGGGTCTCGTCGTCGTGATTATCATGGTGGTGGTCGCCATCTTGATGATGGGCGAGATGGGATCGCCGGCACCGGCACCGGCGCCCAGTATTTCGACGGACGAGGTGACGGACCCAGACCAACTCGCGAGTGGCGTCGCCGGCGCCGCCGAAGAGGCTGGTGGTGCAGCAGCAGAAGCCGCATCAGTGATGGACGACCAAGATGATACCGCCGCGGTTGCGGTCGAGGTGACAGATGAGGACCCGATGATCGATCCGGCGGATGTCGATGGTCTCGTCGGACATTACACAGGCGACTCATGGGACGAGGACCAGAACATCTGGAAGGATCTTTCGAGCGCGGGCAACGACATCACCGATGTGAAGGGTACCCCGCTCGTCTTCGACGCCGACGACCTCGCGACGGAGAAATATGTGTACGGTGGGAAGGAAGATGGTTTCCGAATTCCCCAGGAATGTCTCACGCGTGGCAAGAAATACACGTTTATTCACGTGGCTCGCTACGGGTCCACGAACAAAGCCGATCAGCATCGAATTTTCGATGGCATCGACGGCAACAACTTGTCAGGATTCCACAACCAGCACATCGGCATGGCACATCGCAATGGCTCGGGTGCGATCGCGCACTGGTGGAACGAGGATAACTATATGCAACACTTTTATGGAATTGGACCCGATGAACCGTCAAAGTTCTTGGTTCAGGTGGACCAAAAGCGAAAGTTCCGAACGGACGGCATGGCTCGCTCGGGACACTCGGGCGGTCGAGAGGTCATCACCTCCCAGATGACCGTCAACATGGGAGAGGCGGAGAGACTCAACTGGGGTGGACACGGGGAAAAGTCGATCTGGAACATCGGCGAGATGTTGTTCTTCAACCGCGTGCTATCCGAGGACGATATCTTCAAGATCGAGAACTATCTGTTCAAGAAATGGGATATCCCCAGAAAGCTGTACGTGGCGCACGGCGGGTGGCCTCACAACAACTGGAAAAGAGAAGACGGGTGGTCGAGTGATCGTCCGTGGGGTGGAATGAGTAACACCGGTGTCGCGTGTGGAAGCGATGGGGTGATGAATATGTATCGCTCAGCGAACAGACATCACTACCATGACGGAAACCAGTGGCGTCCGAACAGGCACTGGTACCCAGAGGGCTCGTGCACAAACAACATCACTGATGGACAGGATCAAAAACTCCAGGAGAAGAAGGGTCCGGTCGTGAACATTCGAGACACGAGCACCACTGATCGGCAAAAGTACTATAAACTCATGAACATCGACTGCAAAAACAAGGGGATCAACAGTTACCGCTTCGAAAAGGTGGGCGAAGATAACATGCGTTTGGTTTACAAGTGTCACAACCGCCCCGTTATCAGGCAGAGTTGCGCTGACGGTCAAACATATAGCCATGGACGCGCTAATCGCACCAGCCAAGACATCTACGAAGCGATCGATCTCCTCGACGTGTCGTGCGGTGCCAAGGCGTTGACGAAGATCGAGGCGTATGACAAGGAGAACGGCGAACTGTCGTTCAAAAGTCGATGCTGCGCCCTCGAGGATTTAGCCTAGGTCTTCTTCGCAGTCCATGTAATATCTCATTCTCGCGTTCAACATACTCAAGCCTTCGAAACAGCCATGCGTTCTGTTCTCTCAGGGCTGCGTACTCCAGACGGAGCACATCCAACTCAGACGGTTCCTTCACAACCTTCCGAATTGGTTGATCTTTCCCAGGGTGCTGAGCGCGCTTCTTCGACGCGCGAGTTTCCACCGCCATGGCGTCGTCAAGTGGCGCGTGCGCGGGGTGCCCACCACCAGGGGAATTCAAATTTCATTAACACGCGTTTACCCGAAAAAAAAATCTTGGCTATAAGTACAACAACTACAACCATGGCTGGTGGTCTCATGCAATTGGTGGCTTACGGCGCCCAAGACGTTTTCCTCACTTCGTCTCCGAAAGTGACTTTCTTCCAAGCGGTGTACAAGCGTCACACTAACTTCGCGATGGAAACGATCCAACAAACTGTCAACGGCAGCCCGTCCGCGTCCTCCCGTGTGTCCGTCACGGTCGCGCGTAACGCTGATTTGCTCGCCGACATGTTTGTCGAGCTCAAGGCTAAGTCGTCCGGTCTCTCCACTGACACTGAAGGCAACTCTGCGTGCTGGTTGGCGGAACGTGCCGTTTCCTCCTGTGAGCTGTCCGTCGGGGGGCAAAAAATTGACAAGCACTACCAAAAGTGGTGGCGTTTGTACTCCGAGCTTTACTTGGATGAAGCCAAGAAGGCTAACTACGCTAAGATGACGACTGGTTTCCACGATGCCACCGTCTACTTGCCGCTCATTTTCTTCTTTAACCGCAACCCGGGTCTCGCGTTGCCGTTGATCGCATTGCAGTATCATGAAATTCGTCTCGACTTTGATTTGTCAAGCGAATTCGACACGTACACTGATGGTTCCACGTTCAAGGTTTGGGGTAACTACATTTTCCTTGACACCGAGGAGCGTCGCCGATTCTCCCAAAAGGCGCACGAATACCTCATTGAGCAAGTGCAGCACACGGGTACCGACACCGTCGATACCGGTGCCACCAAACAGGTGCGCTTGTCCTTGAATCACCCGGTCAAGGAGCTCGTCTGGTGCTTCGGTAGTTCCAGTGCGGCGGACCGCGGCTTGTGGAACTTTGCGTCCAACGTCGCTGCCACGGACGTTATCCTCGAGTCCAACCCGACTGCGCTCGCGGACTCTAACTGCTTCGTCCCGATTACCCAAGGTACGGGTGCCCCGCTCTACAAGGTCGGTACGGACGGTTCTGCCTGCCAATGGGTCGAAGATGGCGCTGCCGGTTCCACCCGATCGGTCGGTCCGCTTTCGACCTGGAAACTTGTTCTTAACGGACAAGACCGGGCTGCTGAACAACCGGGTCGCTATTTCAACCAAGTGCAACCGTTCGTGCACCACTCCGGTACCCCGTATCCGGGTGTGTATAGTTACTCCTTTGCCCTCGAACCGGAGTCTCACCAACCGACGGGTACCTGTAACTTCAGCCGCATCGACAACGCCCAAGTTGCCGTTACGCTTAAGGCGAACACGGGTTCCTCCACGACGATGCACCTCTTCGCGACTAACTACAACATCCTCCGCATCCAATCCGGTATGGGTGGTCTTGCCTTCTCTAACTAATCGGGTATGACTATAAAACAATAACTACCTCAATTTTCTGATTTCTAAAAATCATAAAATTGTTACTACAATGTGCACGACGTAGATTACGCAGTGCGAGACTATCAAGACGAGCTCTGGGATCAAATCCATCTTGGCTATAAACGGAATGTACGAGCACATGAACATTCCGTGAAAGACCATCGCGACAATCGACTGGGGGTACCGTCCCCACTGCACGAACGAATTCGTGATTATCCCCGTCACGCAATTGAAAAACATCAACACAGAATGCGTCCACAGTCCCAGTGCGAGTTCGAGCCCGGACCATATCCACAGGTGTGCCGTGGGCAGTGGTTCTCGCATTGGTTGCCGTCGCGCGTGCAATTCCACGAGAGTCGCCCTTTCTATGTCAATTTGACCCACGCATAGCGACTTATCGGGGTGCTGGACCAACCTCCACATGGGCACATATCGATTTTTATCTTTATCAATTATAATGCTGAACGCGAACAAAGAAAAGATTCGTCAGGAAGCCCGCAAACTCGGCTTGAAGACGGAGACCGTGCGCGCGGACGGTAAGAGCGTGAAGGTTCGTTGGGACGTATTGCAAAGACAAATCGCCAAGAAGCGCCGCGAACGAATCACCAAGAAGCGCGATCGGAACTATAACAGTGACAGCGACAGCGCGATGAAGAGGGCGAAGGTGAATGCGCGGAAGATCAACGCCTCCGCGAAGCGGACGGTGGTACAACGTGACAATTACAAAGACGAGAACGCCCTAAACAATGCGTTCTACAACGCGAACAATGTGCCGTTCAACTTGCGAAACAATGCGAAGAATGCGATCAATCACAAGTTCAAGACGGCGTTGGTCAACGACATCGCCTCGACGCCGAAACTCAAGCGATCGGCGGTGGCGCTCGCGACCAGGATCAAGGGATTCATCGCGTCGGGAAAATTCGTCAAGGCGGTCGTCACCGTGACGAGTCTGTTCCAGGTGGTGGCACTGTACCAGAACCCGCGCGCGGCGGACATGATTCTGGATGAGATGAGCAAGACTCCGTTCGCGCGAGCGGTGGCGCGGTCGGACAATGGAGCTCGCGGTGCGGTCTTCGCTCGAATGATGAGCGCGTTCAGTGCGAGCCCGACGGAATCACAGTTGATTTACGAATCCGTGTTGGCGACCATACCCGGCAACGTTCACAAGCGTTCGCTGGCGGGCATCATGTTGAACTATTTGGGTATGGTGGTGTTATCGCTCGTGTCCGTGCTTCCGTGGGAGGGCGCTTCCCGAGCGACGTCGTGGAGACTGCTGTCCTTCATCTTCAAAATCCTCGAATTGATGTTCCCAGTGGTGGCGAGAACGGTGTTCAAAGTCATGACCGAACGCAAGGGCACGGCGAGTAACAGGACGAAGGGTCTCATCTCCGTCGTGCTGCCGCTGATCGTGAAACAATCTCTCGGGTAATATTATAATCAATGAAGGATCTAGCTTTACCCGTCGCTCTCGTCGTGGTCGGTGTCACTGGTATCCTCAGAATGCGCGGTGTGGCGGGCGCGAACATCAATTATTTCCCGAACGCGGAGAAGGGGTTCCGTCGCCCCTTGGTGTTGGGCATCCTGTCCCTCCTGCTTTCGAAAACGTCCACGATCACCGAGTCCCCGAAGCGACTCCAACAGATCATGCGGACGGTTCCGGTGAAAATCTTTTTGCTCTTCATGGTGAGTTTCCTCGCGAGCCCGGACGTAGAGAACGCCGTGTTCCTCTCGTTCGTGTTCTTGGGGCTCATTCAACTCCTTCGCACGAAGGAGGAGCGCGAGCGCCACCCGTACATATTATGACGATCTCCGACGATGCCTTGCTTGAATTCATGCCGTAACTCCACGACACGTCGATGATCTCGTAGTCTCTGTACAGCTCCCGAATGTACGGCGCGTCGTTGTACGTCAACACCCAGTCGCGTTCGACACTACCCAGCGCTTTGCGCAACCCCTCGTGATCAAAGTTTTCGTGTAAGTCCCCATTGTTCCCATACAATCTCGAATTTTCGAGGTAGTAGGGTGGATCGACGAACACGAATCCTTTCCTCCCCTTCCCGTGCGTCGCGAGGAAGGTTGTGAAATCCTCGTTATGGACGTCGACGTCGGACAGGTCAACCCCTCGCACGCGATCGATGGACGATTTCGTGAATCGTTTCTTGGACGATTCCTCCGAGAATCCACCCGACAGCGTGGCGCCGCTGAAGGAGCACCGATTGATGACGAAATATTTCACCGCCTGGTCCACACCGGGCTCTTCGTCTATGCCCTCTCGCATGCGTTTGAAATCATCCTTGGACACGCCCGTGTCGTGAATTCGCTGGAGTGCGTCGCACAGCTGATCCCTGTCGTGTTTGCACGCGCGCCAAAAACTCGCCAGAGGTCGAAACTTGTCATTGAGTATCAAGCGACTCTGTCGGGTATCGCGGAGGTGAAACTCGAACGACCCACCACCCGTGAAGGGCGACAGGACCTCGGATGTGTCGAGCTGTTTGTCTTCGACGATGTCCAGTAGGGTCTTGCACGCTCGTGTTTTCCCACCTGGATATCGCAGGGGCGATTTCATGTTGATTCATAACGACACATCTTTAAGCCTATTTGGTACTTTGTCCGGGTCATCCAACGAGTATGGACTCGGCGCCAGGTCATCCATCGCCCCGGGCATCGGCTGGAACGCACCCGTGACGGAGAAATTAGTCGCGGTGTGGTGCTTGATTCGGACGCGCATTTGCTGTCGAACTCGAAACTCCGGCACACCCAACCCACCCGGGTCTTCGCCCAGGTGATAGAGCCCATACCCACAAATTTGAATGTACGCGTTACCCTTGTTGCGGTAATAGCTTTGAATGGCGTTGTCGTCGACTTTCATGTATTGATCTTTGTAGGGGGAGTCCTCCGGTTCTTTCAAGTCTCTGAGTTTTGAGTCGGTGAGGTTGGATGGAAGCTTCGGAATGCGCACTCTAGTGTTGTCCGTGACGCGTTCAAGGAACTCCCCAATCCACCGACGTTTTTCGGGACAGTACTTGAATTTTTGCTGACCCCAGTCCGGTGCACTGCTCCTGGCTTTGATTTCGATGTCCCCGTACGTGCACCGAATGTCGTTCTCTTTGCCACTGTGTCCACCCAGCTCACAGATGTCATGTCTGATGTTCTCGTAACACATCTTTTCGTACCGTCGACCGGACCTCGACGACCCCGCACCGGGCTTCACGCTCGCTCCGATCATGGTGCCGTATGCGTAGAGCGTACCCATCGCGTCCTTTGTGATTTTGTGCATCACCTGTCGTATGCTGCGTAGGCTACGCACCACCTCATATTGTCTCAGGGTGAACATCATCAGGACTCCGCGTCAACCGGACAGTCTTCTTTTCTATGTACACAGTAAATGTCTAACCAGCAAGAGCGTGAAATTGAAGAAGGTGAAATTGTGGAAGAAGACATTCTGGTTGATGACGACGAACTCTCCGAGGAGGACGGCTCTGGCTCGGACGTCTCCGATGAAGAACTGGAGATGGTGTACGACGACGACGACGACCTCCCGGACGTCACCGATCTTCTCGGTAGCGCTTTGATGACCCCGGACGGCGACACGGTGTGCTCCGCGCTCTGCGCCATCGCTCAGGCGATGGACATGCAAAACAAGATTTTGATTAAGATTTTGTCCAAGCTCTCTTAGAGAGATAATAATAATGTCAGGTAAGATCAACATGACAACGGCGGATGAAGGCAAGATGCATTTCGTCGACAAGGACGCAGATCGTGAAGAGTCTGAAATGGAAACATATTATACGAGGATTCAGACCCTTGACGCAGAAACACTCCTTCGGTACGTGGCATGGCTGGAGCACAAGTGGTGGCTGACGCGAGAGCGTGCCGACATACACTACGCGTGCCGACTCGGGTACGAACAATTCTTCGATCACTCAGAGTTGACCAATGGGTTCCCGAGACACGCGGTCATCACCACGGTGGACGAGAAGCGATCGAGGGAGATTCGCATTCTCAAGAGCGTGGGGGCGAGGATCAAGGCTTTGGACATGGCGGAGTACAGGCTCCCAGACGACGATTTAGAGGTGGGAGAGCGACACACGCGATTGATGAAACAGGTGAACGACGCGTTCAAGAACGTTCGTCTTCACGTGATGCACGCGCAGCGCATTACGCAACCGCGCGAGAGTCCGCTCAAGTTTGACATAGATCCAGAGTATTTCGACGGCACCCCCATGCCCATGTTGGAATCGTCGCTCAAGGAGATGTCCCCCTACCAGAGGGCGATCGTCGGGTGTTTGGCGAAACTGTACGAGAAGGGAATGCGTCGCTACAAAGACAACGTGTGTGTGCAACGTCTTTCCGAGGGGAAGCCGACGCGGGCGTGGATGCCCGTGTTCACTATTCAAGAATTCGTGTATCACGTGGCGTCCAAGGAGGACAATTATGAGATGTGGAAGGATTTAACAAGCAAAGGGTCGGGCTTCAAGGATGTCATCAATCACCTGACCAATTGCGTAGACCATCAATTTCCGGAGGTGCACAAGAATCGTCACGTGTTTTCGTTCAAGAACGGACTCTTCAATGCGAAGGAGTGGATCCCGACCAAGGGTGAGTACGGGTGTCGATTCTACCCGTACGAGTCAAAGGAATACATGGCGTTGGATCCGACCGTCGTCGCCGCTAAATTCTTCGATCAGTATTTCGAAGAATATAACGTCTTGGATTGGTACACGGATGTGCCGACTCCACACATGCAAAACATCATGGATTACCAAGGGTTCGACGAACAGTCGTGTCGATGGATGTATTGTATGGGCGGTCGTTTGCTGTTCGACGTGAACGACCTGGATTCATGGCAAATCATCCCATACCTGAAGGGTGTCGCGAGGTCTGGTAAGAGTACCCTGATCACCAAAATTTTCCGCAAGTTTTACGACAGCGAGGACGTTCGAACGCTGTCGAACAACATCGAGCGAAAGTTTGGTCTGTCGAGTATCGCAAACGGATTCATGTTCATCTCACCGGAAATTTCTGGTGAGTTACAGTTGGAACAAACGGAATTTCAATCTTTGGTGTCCGGGGAGGACGTGTCGTGTGCGGTGAAGAACAAGGCGCCGATGAATATGACGTGGAAGACGCCGGGCATCCTGGCTGGGAATGAGGTTCCCGGTTACAAGGACAATAGTGGGTCGATCCTTCGGCGCATGTTGACGTGGAATTTCGGCAAGATGGTCAAGGACGACGTCGTGGATCCACACTTGGATCGAAAATTACACGACGAGCTGCCAGCGATCCTGTACAAGTGTGTGTTGGCGTACATGGATTATAGTCAAAAGTTTAGCGGGAAGGATATCTGGAACGTGACACCTCCATACTTTAAGCGCGTGCAGAAGCAAGTGGCTATGAACGTGTCGTCACTGACCAATTATTTGGAACAACCGGAGGTTGTATACGGGAAGGACATGTGTGTGCCACAAAAGGTGTTCGTGATGCAGTATAAAAATCACTGCACGCTTAATAATCTCGGAAACCCTAAGTTCAACCCAGATGCGTACGCCGGTGCGTTCAATGCGCGCGATCTCACCGTCAACAATGCGACCATGGTGTGGCAAGGGAACCACTACAAGAACGAACCATTTATATACGGGCTCACAATCGAGTTACAAAATTAAAACCTCATGTAAATATAACTTATGAAAAGTGATATTCAAAATTTCATAAAAGCCTCCGGCGTCAAGGTCGTCAGGGACAACAAAGCGCGACCACCCCCCGTGCGGACCAACGCGAAGACGATGAACACTCCTCCTCGACAAGCCGCGCGTCCCGTGCGCGCTATGAGCCTGTCACCAACGTGTCGCCTCAGGTCACCTCGGGTCGTCCCTTCCCCATTCAAAACACCACAGAAGAATGTGCGAAGGGCACCCGTGACGCCGCCGCGTCCGAAGACCGTCACGGGGAAACTGTCCATCACACCGTTCGAATACAAGCTGGTGAATATGAGTTCGAGGAGCGAGGGCGCGAACTTGAGACTGCGCTCGGCGTTGGTCAAGAAACCGAAACTCACGTTTGAACCGATCGTCCATGGACAAAGGCGCTACCGCGTTCGAATGCAGACGACGTACGCGATGCGAGGGATGCAGACGCTCGCGAAGCACGAGGCTGGGATCTCGAAGATAGCCGGGAACGCGAGCGAAGCGGACATCTCCACCGTTCGCTTCCGCGTAGAACTCGCGGACGAAAAGTCAAAAACGTACACGGTGGACGTCTACGCGTACAAAACCGGTAGCGTGCGAATCACCGCCGCGGTACCCAAAGACGACGTCGGCGTGCTCTCGAAGGTTCGAGATTGGGTGATGTACAACTATCTCCCGAGACGAAAGGTGCTCTTGTCTCGGTTAGTACTTAGGAGCGTGAATGCGCAGTGGAGACACAATGGGACGTTCAACCCTAGCGCCGGGTTGCGATACCTCCACAACGCCCGAAAGAATGCGTTGAGTTACGAACCGGAGATGAAGCAGTATTTCATTCAGTTCAAAATCAGAGAACACACCGTGCAACTGTACCCGGGAGGGAGCGTCACGCTGACTGGTTCAAAATCACTCGAAGCGGTGAAGCGCGGGTACGCCGCGGCGAACGTGGTCGTGTACCAGATGTTCAAAGACGGTGTCATTCAAGCGTCGAACAAACCGTTCGTGTCACCCAAGCGCCCGACGAAGCGGGCGATCGTGGTCAACGCCCCGACCGTATCCTGGGTGGGCTCTGTCCTTCACGTCGGCTCGAGAAAGTGTACGTCCAAACACGTCAAGAAGGGTGAACTCGTGGCGGTGGCGAAGAGTTTGGGAATCATGCACGAGAAGATGAAAAAGGAAGAGTTGTGCAAGGCGATCCAACGCGCGGTCCCTAAGAATGGTGGTGCGGTAGTATCAAATCGTCGGGTACCGGCGCGACCCGATCTCACGGCGAAGGGCGTTCGGAACGATCTCATCTCGATGTTCGGCAAGACGTGGATGAATTCGTTCGGCAAACGCGCTCGAAAGGACTTACCCAGAGACGTGAAGAACGTCATCAAGGCGATGTCTTTTCTGAAGGGTGATCACCTCAACGCGTACGGACAGCCGAAGAAGACGATCGCGGACGCGCTCAAGAAATATTTAGTCAACGTCTTGAAGAACGCTCGTCGAGCCAGGTACACGCAGGAGGTCTTACTCGAGTCCATCGTGGCAGGTGTGTGAATATAAAAAAGTCACATATACCAGATGACGAATTACATCTTAACTGGAACACTCACTGTCGCCGGAGATGCAAATATCTGTGGGACGGTGTATGATGTGAAAAGTCTTGGTGCATTGGTAAAACTATTGAGACAAGGGGGTTACAAAGATCTCATGGAATTGACCGACAATGAAAGAAGCGTTGGTAAATTGGATCTCGACGGTGATCTTATTTTAGTGACGTTCGAATGTGGACCAGAAAAATCGAATCTGCTCGTGCAAGGAAACACTACAGCACTGCAAGTGATAAGTTTGGAATAAAAAAGCTCTAGGATTATTAATGTTCAAATACACACGAAGACATGTTTTGTTTAGACTGAAAGAACTCGAATTCCGTGGACGACCACTCGTAGTCGACGAAAATCAAACAGTATGGAAACGCTCCGTACACGACAAATTAGTGGAGTGTCTCATAGAAACCGCGTGCGACTACATCGAGTGGGGAAGACACAGACGAGACGGTAAGGTGATGTCAAAACTGGAGCGAACTTACATGTTCACCCCTGATTTTTACACGTGCGACGACCCACGGGCGTGGTTTGAGGAACACCGAACCTCGGACGATCACGGACTCATAATGTTTGTGTTGGAAAATTATGGTTCCATGGAAGCGAGAGTGTACAAGGACAAAATCACCTACATCATCGGCGCATTGACGCACGACCACATGTTTAGTTTTTCATAGGCTCGGCGATGCGAGTGAGGATCCTGGTGTGATGTCCCCAGTCATACTCTGGGAACTCCTCTTTGATCATCTGCGACACCGCGAGCGCGCGAGACAGTTGCGAGACCTTTGTCACGTCACTCTCCATCTCGAGACGGCGAAATTCCGTGTCGAGTTGTTTGAACCGGCGAATGCGTTCGGGTGTGATATGGTCTTGTTGCATAGCCTGTTCGGGATTCGCTGGAGCTTGGTCTTTGTTCTCGAGGGCGAGGAACAGTGCGATGGCGATGAATATCAGAGCCAGCATACTATTACAAATTTTATTTTTTAGAGGAGCTTCATCAAGTCGTTCACCTTCCAGAGGTGATTGTAAAACTCTTCGACGCACTCCACGCTCGATGGGTTGACGATCTCTAATTCTACCTGGTAACTCACGTCCTCCTCGGCGTCGGGGTCGGAGGCGTCGCCCCTCGTGATCGTCATGTCGATAGACAACCCTTTGCGCACAAACGAGACGCGCTGTTTGATCTTTTTCCTGTTCATCTCGTACTGTCCTATGACGGGCGTCTCCGTGCTTATCGCCACGCGCACGTCCAGTGGTGCCCCCCCGTGCACGAAATCTTCCTTCATCACGGGCGCTTTCTGTACCATCAACTGTCGAGCGGTCTCGCCGTCGACGCTGATTCGAATACCATATTCGTCGTTGTAATAGACATCCGTCGTCGACGCTCGTTGGGACTCCCATCCGTCGTACTGACGAAGCCCCGCCATGAGAGTGTTGAAGGTATCGGCGCCGACGTTCGTGTCGAAGAACGTTCCATTTTTTCGCCCGAGTCGTACCTCGACCTCGATGTGGGGGGCAGCTTTGTATTGTTCGAAAACGTCATGCGTGGCATCGACGATCGCTTGGATGTCCATGTTTCTAAAATCACATGTCACGTGGTGTTTAAGTAGATCATCAGGTAATGTCCGTCCATCTCTGGTTCTGTCCGAGACACTGACTCGTCATTGACCAATGACCACACATCGTTCGAGTCACGAACCATCGCGGCGTAATGTCCACCCCACTGCACACCACCGTGTATGGCGGACGCGACGAGCGTGTAGATGAGTCCACCGATCTGTATGGTCGACACTGGTTTCACCTGGCTCTTCTTGTCGAACGACACCATGAATATCTTCGGCATTTTCGTAAACACTGAACGCGTCGACGCGACTCTGTGCCCGTCGTAATCGTCCAATATCGTCCACTCGACAGTCTTCGCGAGCATCTTCTTCATGTTTTTCGATCCATCGTCGCTGAGAATGTGCACGCCGAACTTTTCATCTTGGTCCGATCGACCTCCCGGGAACACGGTCTCCTGTCTCTTCACACCGTAGAACCAGTGCTTGATGCTCGGGATGCTTCGCTCGAGAATGTCTATGACACACAAGACCGCCTCTTGGACGTCGTGTTGACGCCCTGGTTTGAACCTCGGGTATTTGTCCATGAACGCACGCAAGAGGATGACGGGATCTATCGGGTAGTTATTATCATCCCAGTACCCTCGGACGAATTTCGAGTACAGAATCGTGAACGCACAGTCACCCTCGTACCCGACTCGAATGAAATGATCCGTCAGAGGCGCGACGTGCAACAGCACTTGGAGGGACGTGTTGAACCAACAAGTGTTGCCGGTATTTATCAAACCGCGAGTCATCCTTACAATATCGATCGAGCTAAGTCTTTAAAGTCCTCCAACTGAAGGTTCTCTTTGATGTTTACGAGCGTTCGATAGTACGTCCGTCTATTGTTCGGGTAATTCTTATCGGTGCGTTCAAACTGTGGAATCCACGCGTCTCGCTCGGGGTCGTGCGCGCACTCCACAACCATCCCACTCCTAAACCACGGCTCGCTCACCGGCGTGTCCAACTCGTACACGGGTTTCCCCTTGTCCTGCAAGTACATTCTCCAAACCCTTCGCGTTATATCCCACTCCAATTTGAAATCGATCGTATTCTTCTCCAATTTTTTGTATTTAAACATGGTCTCGTGGGTGCCCATCTTCACGTGTTCTCGGACTGGAATGAATATCACACCGTCCACGTCCACCCCGGACAGGGACGGCAAGTACTCGTCCGCAAATCGCTCGAATTCCACAAACGCGTGAAACTGTTTCAGTCGGATTTTGTACTCGTCGTTCGTCATCGATATCACTTGGGTCATGAATTCTTCCATTCGTTCGAGTCTGCCCAGAAAGTCGAGGTGTCCACACGCCGTGCCATTCATGTATATCGCGTCGAACACGTAGAGGTTTGACCCCAGTAATTCGGCGTCTAGGATCGTGCCGTCGTACGCCTTGGGTCCGAGTCGAAGGGGAACCTCAACGATGTCGTACGAACGGTTGACCATGAAGACCTTTCGCTGCTGACCGAGTTTCAAAGCGACCACGAACTGTCTGAGTCCGTCGGTCTTCTCGGTGACGACGTAATCGGTCGACGTCAGCGTGCGAAAGTGTCGTCGCTCGATGCTGATGGGCTGGCATCCGGGGAACCTATCGGGGTTGCTTCCGAACACCCACGACACGAAGGAGACGATGTGCGCGTGCACGGGGGAATCGCGTGGAACGATCATGTGTCTTACAATGGCGTCATGTCTCTAATGGGGTCGTTCGGACACCCGAACTTTGTAAAATATTTGAAACACACTCGTGGGCGAAAGTCATAGTCACCGTGGCGGCTGTGTATGCGACAACCTTGACCCCCTGTTCTCTCAATTTTTCAAACATCCGCCCGGGCTTTCCCGCGAAAATCCTGTCAGTTTTCTTCCGGACGTTTTTACAGTTCATGACCCACGTCTTCGCTTCGGTGCTGTTGATCGTCCAAAGACTGGGTGACATTTTTTGTCGAACGTCTGTGTCGAATTCGAGCGCGCGCTGATGGATCGATTCGGTCGTGTTTTCCTTGGTCACCTTCGAGAATTGATCCCAGTTGATGGTGGACTTTGCTGCCGGGAAGACGAGGACACCGATACCCTCGAGCGCGCGATCCTTACAAAAGTATTCGATCGTCGCCTCATCGACGTGCACACCGTAATGAATCATGCATATGCGGTCGCACGTCTTCATGCGGTCCTGAATCACCTCCGCGATTTCGAACGGGTCGTCGTTGACGAAACATAATTCGTTCTGTATCCCCGCGCGAATCGTTCGAATGTTCAATTTCATCACGGTGTGAAGGGTCTTCACATGCGCGGCAGAATTTCTGGTGACGATGATGGTGGTGAACTTCATTTACATCATGCTACGGTTACGCTTTTAAGTCGATCATCCATATTCGCGACAAAAGGTAAATTTCCAACGTGTCCGAGCGTCGTGTGCACGTGGGCGTACACCTTTCCACCTATCTTTTGCCATCTTCTGGAGAATGAGTAATCCTCGCTCAGGTAACGCTTTGAGTCTGGGTCGATCATACAGTCGAACAGGGCGTAGTAGTTTTTAAAGTCGGCATTCTGATGGTCATTTACACACTGCAGAGACGGGTAAGCGTCGTGCATTTGCGTGACGACGTCTCGCTTGATCAAAAGGAACCCCGTGGCGGCGTCGAGCACCTCGACGAATCCGTTCTGTACCGGACGACTGGACGCTCCGAAATTTATCACCAAGGATGAACTCAACATGATGGGCGATCGATTATCGTCTTCCTTCACAGCTTTTTCCAACTGGTCCCACATGATGACTTTCTTCGGATATACGCCACAGGAAACCGGATGTCCTCCCTCGATGAGAGAGATGACCGATTGCGGGTCGAACTCGATATCAGCATCAATAAATAGAAAATGCGTCGCGTCCGTCTTTTGATAAAACCTGGCGAGCGCGACTTGGCGAGCCCTCTGAACTAGGGATTCGTTCTCGGTGGTGTCCAGGTACATTTGGATCCCCTTCTTCATGAGAAGGATCTGTAACCGAATCATGGACGTGAAATATTTGTCGAGGCATTGTCCACCATAGCAAGGGGTACTGACGAAAAGTTTGATGATTTCTTCGGACGACATGGTTTATTGTAATTACATCTTCGACTCTAAGTGGGTTTTCATTATTGTCTCGATCTTGTTGAGGGTCGGAACGCTGAGACCGCACAAGTCACACACCTTCGCCTTGGACACGTGCTCGCTCATCACCATGTATATGCACGTCGACGCCACGCTCTTCGGTGTCTTCGACATCAATTCCACACAGTCCTCGACCTCCGTACATAACTTGTTACACGCGAAACGTTGTTCCTTGGTAGGTTCAAAATTGTTCAGCAGTCGTTGCATGAGATCTCGCGGCTTGGTCGCCGACGATGTCGGCTGTTGATTTTCCGCACCGACGTTCCCTCGCAAGACGTCTCGCACCAACTGTGCCGTCCGCGTCACGTCTTTGAGGTCGATGTGAAACATTTTCGCGATTTCCTCCGCGCTCCTCGGGAACGAGTGATGCTTACAGCTCAACAACACACAGTTGGCTTTCACACCCTTCCGCACGCCCCCCCTCGTCAGTTTTTCGCCGGTGAAAAATTTATAGAACCGCTTCGCGTCCGTCAAAATATTGTCGGGCAGGTGCAGGTGACACGCCTCGTCAATCTCTCTGTACGCGTGGTACAGCGTTCTATCCTTGTGATTCATGCTCATGTGTAAGTTGATCCGAGACAGTCGGCGGTTCTCGTATCTCGACACCTTCTTCGCCGTCGTCGACATCACCGTCGACTTGCCCCACGAAGCACTGAACAAATCAGGGTTCGCGTTCGGGTGGATGCACCGACTAGGATCCGACACCCGTCCGTCGTCCGTGATTCCGCTCGTCCACTCCGGACTCTGATCGATGTACGAATCCTCGACGAGTCCACACACCGAGCACGTGGGCAACCCCTCTGGAGATATCACCTTGACACCGTGACATTCCACACAAAAATTCTTGACCGTGAGTTGTGCCGGCTTTTCGTTGTTTCCATTTGTTTTTAAGAGTGTGTCTACGTCAGACCAAATTGCAGCCAGCATGTTGGTACTTTAATCGAGTATGAAAATTTTAGGGGGATGGGCGCACTTGAGACAATATTTTCCTTATCACTGAGAATACAAAGGATATCGGGGGCGTGGAACACACCATAATCTAGCTGCTTGATTTGCTAACGCGTAATGATATAGGAGTAGGTGGCAATGGTTCTCGAACCGTGGATATGCCAGGGGTGGAGGGGGCTTCGGAGCGGCGAGGCGTAGACGTCCGTCGGATAGGCGTCTAGCCATCGGTCTGGTCGCGCGCACTGGCTCCTCCTCCTCCTCGTCCGACACCGACACGGACGGTGGTGTCGGGCAGGGACTCTCGTCCATTCCCTCGAGTCTGACGTCGAAGATGCTCTTGCGCTTGGCGCGCGTCTTTTCTTTGCGCCTGTCTTGGTATTTTTGCGCATGGGACGCTACCTGCGCGGGCGTGCGCGTGGGCACGTATAGCCTCGCCACCTTCGTCCACTTATTTCCTAACGTGGCGAGTCCATCTAAGAACGCGTTGTGCTCTTCCATGGTCCACGGCGACGGGGGCTTCCGGGGCTTCCGGGTCATGGTGCGTGCGAGAGTGACGGACGCGCACCATGACCGAATCTTTTTTGGCGGGAAAACCGAATTTTTAAATTTCAATATATTAGACGAAACCAGTCTTTTTGCGTTCCTCCGGAGTCTTTAACGCATACATAAGCGCCAAAAACAGGAAGGTCGAGACGACGGCGTATTCGATGTCTTGCGTCGCGCTGAACGCGATCGCGAGAAGGGATACGTATCTAAAGAGTCGGTTGTCGAACATGGTCTTCAATTTCTTAGGTATCGAGATGGCGTTGCCCGAGAATAGACCTTGATACAGAATGATAAGCGTGAAGAGAATGGGCTGCGCCTTGATGAGGGACTCCGTCGGACCTGTGATGGGGGACAGGAAATTTTTCACCATTATACATTTCACGCAGAAATAAAATTCATCAACGTCTCAACCTTCCCCCTGTGAGGCTCACTCGTCATGAGCGAGGGTGTCTCGAGTAGTTGGAGAATGCGGTCGTTATCGTCTCCGTCATGGTTGGGTGTTTCAAAAATTCGAATGTAATCGGCGACGATGTACACGACCCCATCGGCGAACTCTTCCTCCGCCATCTCGTACCAACTGTCCTTGTCCGTGCCCCACGTCCGCGGATTGTCTCTGACACGGACCCCGTGTCCATACTTGGCATGACCCAGCTGTAACCTTTTGCGAATGAATTCCATTGTGTCATCATGTGCTAGACCGTTTAAGTGCCAGCAGTCCCAGACCCACCACCAAAACGCAGACGTTGAGTGTGTCCACCACCAAAGGTCCTATACGAAAAAGCCTGTACCCGAGGGCGTGGCACAGATTCTTCTCACCCCTGTTACCCTTGATATTCGCGAGCGCTTTGGGACACGGCACGGTGTTCCTGTTGGTGCTCTTTTGGGTCGTCATGGTGTTGTCCTCGTCCGTCCAAAACGCATTCAATCCGTCTATGACCTTCTTCACACCGGGTATGCGCGATGAATCCATATCGAAATGATCAGAGTATTTATGAAGGAGCGCCTTTCGCGCGCCGTCGCGGGTGACGAAATACGCCGCCGCGGACGCGGACAGACGACTGGGTTTCCCACCACCCTCGGGACAGAAACCGTCGCAATGAAGAAATAGGAAATCCCACCCGATCTTCCCGTGTCTAATTTTATCTTCCAGGTATCGTCGATCGATGAAGAGTGGGTAGGCGTCGTCTTCGAGGATGAGTGCGATCGGACTGATTCCATTTTCGAGGAAATGTTCGAGTGCCTTGAGGTGAGAATAACAACACCCGATGTTACTCTTGGGCATCACGACCTTGGCGTGAGGTTTGAAGAATCGGGTGAGTTCATCTTCCGAAATTTCATCGTACTTGTACCCGTGCACGCGCTTGGGTTCTATTCCGGTCTCTCGGAGGTAGGCGCGCTGCGTCTCGAACCGCTCGGGCTGGGTGTCCATGTTGATTACGTAGGTACTGAACATCGTTATAATTACAACAGGAAAAATTACTCTTCCGTGTCTATGTATTCTTCGTCGTCTTCGCCCTGGCACTCGTCGTCCTCCTCGTTATCCTCGACGTCCATGCCTTCGAATTCTTCCTCATCCTCTTCCTCTTCCTCTTCCTCACGTTCTTCGACGATGTCGTCCTTCGGGGCTTCCTCCACCTCCTTTTGTTTTTGCTTTTTCTTCTTCGGTTTTGACTTGGGTTTGAAAGCCTTGTCCAAATCAAAATTTTTACAGACAGACCGAATTCGGTCATGTCGCTTGATGATTTTTTTCAAAAAACTGTCGTCTGCACCGAGTTTTTTGAATGTGACCACCAGGTCGTTGAGCGGTGGCTGCTTCCCCATCCCCCAGGACTTGGACCAGAGATCGTTGAGCACGGTGTCGACGGCGACCGTGATGTTGTCGTCTTCGTCCACGTCGAGATGCACGATCGCCCGGTCTCCGAATGCGCCGAAATCAAACTTTTCCGGTTCAACCACCGGCGGAGGCGGTTCGCACTTGTACACCTCCGGGTCGAACTTAGACGCGTCGAACTCGTACCCTTGTTCCTTGCACACGCGTTCATAGAGCGCGATGTAGTCGTCGAAGCGATAGATCGGCTGCGGCTTGTACACGAACGTCTCGGTAGGGGGCGGCTTGCATATCGCTTTCAGGTCGAAAGGTGGTCGAGTCGACATGTGAGTGTTGTTATTCATTACACGTTATCTTGATGTTCAGTGACAAAAAATCCTTTAAAGGCGGAAAGACATGCGTTTTTTAGGCGTCGCATGTTTTGTACTTTTTCGGAATGTGGTCAGCATTTCGTCGAAATTGCATTCGAGCCAGTCATAGAGAGCGGCGGTCTTCTTGATGGTGTGGTCGACGTTTCTCCCGGCATCGGTGCCGTGAGACCACTTTTCGCACCAGTCTGTCTTGTCGGCTTTGTCAAGACCCTTCCATGCGCAGAGTAGGAACTTTTGGACACCTTCTTTGAACACGAGTTTCTGCGGTGTCGTGTCCAGGTTGATAAATTCCTCGAGACCTTCGAACTCGTACATTAACCATTTGAGAACGGTCAACAGCTCGGTGATGGCGTACAGGTTTTTGGCGTTGATCGGTGCCCCGGCGGCGGTGCGTTTTTTGTTCACCGCCATGTTTTCGACGTACGTGCGGCGTCCATCGAACAGTCTGAAGAGCTGCGTGAGGTATGAGACAATCTTGTTGTGCGTTTTTGTCCAACCAGTGCTTTTCAACTCTTTCTCACACAACGGCAAAAAGGTCGAAATCAGATCTTTGTTTGATTTCTTCGCCGGACCCGGGTTCAGGATTCGATTGACCAATCGGAAAAGCGTGAAGATTTCCTTCTCACGATCGGTGCTCTGGATTCGAGCAAGAGGCTCGTCAAAGCGCGGTAAGAGATTGTACTTTAAGTACTGCATAAACGGTGAGGTGAAGATCTGAGAATTGACGTGTTCACCATCAGACATACTGAGACCCTGGTTTCTTCTATTGAAGAGCACTTGTTTATGTTCATCCGTCAGATCGTGGTAGATGCACAGCTTGATGGTGATTTTGTTCCTCCAGTATGAAACCTCCTTTTTGGTCATATCCTTGAGGAAGCGTCCGTCCAGTGCTGGAAGCGTCGAGCGGTCGAACATCTTCACGGTCTCGAGCCGGTGCCCGGCGTCGAGCATCTCGTACGTGTCCGTCGCGCTCACGAGGTTGATGAGCCAGTTCTGATCACTCGTGAGGTTGTACCGAAGGGATTCGATGTACTCCTGGCGTTGCACCGTGGTCCATCCCTTCGTCGGGTCGCGCTGGGCGTCGGGAAGCACGAACAAGTTCGTCTCGTCCTCGTTGTCCACGTGCTCAGCCATGATGCTCGAGATTGTCTTCTCTTGCGGCGTGATGCGCAGGTTGCGGATATCCTTCGGTGGGATAAAAGATGGCATGGTCGTCGTCGTCGTCGGTGGTGGTCGTTGTTGGTCGCGTCGCTGTGCGTCGCGTTGTGACGACCTTCGAAGGGCACGCGTTTGACTTTCGAAGGGCGAGGAAGAAAAAAAAGAAGGAATATTTTTGTCTGTAGAGATCTATGAGTCCTGACCCATCACTAGTACCCACCCGAAAGTTCGCTCGCACTGGCGTCCGGAAATTGGCGGGAAAAAAAGTCCGGGTTGTCATGTTTGGAGTGTCCTATTGTGGACGATGTAGACCTATTAATAGAAATCAGGTGTCGCAAGTCGCGATAAAACACCCGGGCACCGTCGGCAATTAAATCTTCCACCTTGTGATCGATGTGGTTATCTTGTGGAAGAAACTTTGAAACGTAGCGTTCCATATTAGGGACGTGCATAAGGTAACATTTCATAGAACTGATCCATCGAATCTTTTCGTACCCGGGGAGGTGCCCTTCACGGTCTGGGAACCGTGAAAGACTGTGAAAGAAGACGAGTTCAAAATCATCTTTGAGTGCATCGATCGCCTTTTGAATCTCGGCGAAAAACGACGGGTCATTAACCATCACGTTGTCCTCCATCACCAGGGCATACTTGACACCACTGGCACGAGCACGCTCGAACACGCTCAGGTGCCCCTGCATCGCTCCGATCGCACCGAGGTTGAAATACGTGATGTCCGGTCGAGGCGTGTTGTGGTTGTAGTGCATCTCCACGGCTTTCTTCATGTATCGACTGTCTACCGAACTCTCGAACGCGCGCGCGTTCTCAACCTTCTTTGTGTCGACCCCATACACGACGTCAATCGGAATGCCGTGCTGGTCGTATCGGTGAAAGAACGCTTGGCGCCTTTTCGTCGAATTTTCCAGGGTCAGGAGATAGGGTTGATACTCCAGTCGTCGGCGACGGGTCAAAAGGAGAATCAACGCGAGCACAAACAGTGCGACACCGACACGAAGCGCGATCATACTGTTATGCCATAGAAAAATCACAAGCCTTCCCGCCCGTATCGTGATTCCCATTGTTACTCCCGAGTTCGGCTCGATTTTGATTGATGAACGCCTTGGTCGTCACACACTTGAACGTGTCAGTGTCCCTGAGCCAGTCGGACAGGGTGTGGTCGTTCCTGTGTTTCCAATAGACCACACCGTCACGTTCCATGTATCGAGTGAGGAATTCTCGTTTACACACCAAGGCGTGATTGCACAACAGTTGGGCATCCTTCGGGGCGCGCCACACGTGCTCCGTGAGTTGGGTGAACGGCTGGTTGCAGTTAGACCAACAGTACCCGAGGAACATAATCTGACCCTCGGTGGTCTTGAACTGTCTGACGGCTTCGAAAATTTGTGTGATGGACGCCTGGTACTTGATGTCGTCCTCGACGATGAGGATCGTCTCGAACCCATTTTTGTACGCGTCGTAGTAGCACATGAAGAATGAAAGACAGACACAGAGTTTGGTCATCTGTTTGTATAGGTGTTTGTTGACTGGGCTGAACGTCTGGGACAGAATTCTGTAATCGTCCGGTGTGAGATCATTCGGTTTGATCGCGTCCAAGAGTTTGTACTTTTGCCCGAACGATTTCAATTGTTCGGTGGCGTACTTTACCCGACTGGGCATGCAGATGCAATAAATCATGTCGAGATCGTTCGAACCCTTGTCCCCTACGGGTTTGAATTTGTGTTTGAACCTTTGGTAGATCCCTTTGGGTGTGTACGAAGCGGTGCCAGCCAGCGGCACGACCGTGGCAGCGCACTCTTTCCTAGACGCGTTCCACAGTTTCACCAATTTAGTCGTGTAACTGATCGTGCGACACGTCTTCTTCGGGTCCCAATTCTCGCGCACGGTGTCGTAGTAAGGGTCCTCCTCCGCACTGTGTATGACGAGATCGGGAGGTTTGTCCAGCTTCATGCTCGCCACGTACGGCACGAGGTAGTCTCCATTCTTCCCGATGATTTTTCGGTACTTTTCATTCTCAGTCTTGTACTCGGGATTAGTGAACTCCTTGACGGTTTGGTCCATCCACTGTTTGAGGAAAGGATGACCCTTCGGTGACTTGATCAGGAAATTTTCGAGACACACCAACCCTTCCTTACTGAATCGATCGGCGCGGAAACAGAAAAATCCGTCGTCGGGGAGCCAGTCGAGCGATTGATTGCAGAACACGCTCGCGTCAATCCACATACCCCCGTAGGTGTCCAAGAGGTAAAACCGAATGAGATCGCTCTTGTGCGCCTCGGTCGACGTGATGGACGAAAAGTGGGACAACGTGCCCCATGAGATGTACTTGTGTACCGTGAATGCGTTAAGCACGCGAATGTCTTTCGCATTGCCAACCTTTCGCCAGTTCAGGATGCACCTTCGAACGATCGCCGGGGGTACTGGACTGTGCCAGTACGTCCAGATCGTGTCGGGTGTCACAGGTCGAGTGTCTGGGAGGAAGGTGTACAAGAGTAATGCGATGATGGTGGCGAGTACCAGGGGGACGCCACTGATCATACCTACTGTAGACTGACAAAAAAATATATCAGTCCATGTCAGAGTCATCAATCAATGAGCTGTACTTGGGACGAATGTAAGAACTGGTCTTGGGATGGTGCACCATGTTATAATGGTCGGAGGGGGTCTCTCTCGCAAACGTATTGGTATAATAGTTTGACGTCATGGCGATTGCACTCTGGGTGCGAGAACGTACAATTGAGGGGGCACGTTAATCACAATTACCAAGGCGACTACATCGTCATGACAAAAACAGAGAAAGACGTACCGAATGGATGGGACAATCGCATCAATTCCATCAAAGAGGTCCCAGTGCCAGCGACCAAAAGCGGTCACGTCGTATTCGATGTCAACGGTGGTGAGTGTCACGGCGCGGCTTCGAAGATGCAGAAGAGTGCGGGGGACAAGTGGCGATGCTATTACAACGATGACGACGCGGCGGGTATTCGCATGGCGCACGTACACAGAACAGATTCAACGTACGACGGAAACGCCTACGCCCGTGCGCGAGAAAAGTTTTGCGCGTTGGAAAAGAACGTCTTCAAAAATCACGGCGACGGAAAGTGCGCCGATCTCGACGACAGTAACACCTTACAGAAGGCGTACTGCTCGAGAGGCGATCGCATCAAGACCGATGATGATTGTACCGAAGCCAACCTCGGCACGACGTTGCACAGAGAACTGATCGATGAGTACTGCACGAACGCGGGTAAAGCGGATGAATGGTGTGGATGCATTCATGCGAAGAAGGGGAGATGTGACCTCGACAACTGGGCAGAGTACGCCGGGTGCGATGTGGTGAACCAAGCGCACAACGATTTGATAGAGGACATACCCGCGAGCTCTCTCTCGGGAGGGGTGAGAACGCAGTTGAAGGAACGCAAACACTGTCGGGCTAAAATCTGCGACGATCCGGACAGATACGTCCCGGAAAATGCGGTGGACAATTGTGCACTCAACCTTCAGGTGTGCGTGCAGGACGTGAAAGTGGCTGGACACCTGGTTGACTCCGGTATCGAGGTCAAGTGTGAACAAAATCAGGAGGTCTCGACCTCTGGACAAGACGGCGGAGGCGGCGGAGGCGGCGGAGGCGGCGGAGGCGG
>Ga0115012_10000027_pt1 | contig 100195 bp, 91 predicted proteins | sample TroAtlMetagenome_FD_88706 | JGI IMG/M metagenome (GOLD analysis project Ga0115012, IMG submission 88706) | Marine eukaryotic phytoplankton communities from Atlantic Ocean - Tropical Atlantic ANT10 Metagenome | ecosystem: Environmental > Aquatic > Marine > Oceanic | place: Tropical Atlantic... | reverse complement strand
GGGTGCGGGCGCAGACCGCGTCGGCCAAGGCGATCGCCGAGGCGGTGAGCAAACATGCCAGGCTCACCAAGGTCAGCTATCCGCGACTCGAGAGCCCCACGCAGCACGCGCTGGCGCAGCGTCAGCTCGGCGCGGGGGGCACGATGGTGGCCTTCGAGATCGACGGCGGCAAGGAGGCGGCGTTCCGCTTCTGCAACGCGCTTCAGATCATCCTGATTTCGAACAACCTTGGCGATGCCAAGTCCATCGCGACGCATCCGGCGACCACCACGCACCAGCGCCTGTCGCCCGAGCAGCGCGCGGATCTGGGCATTTCGGACGGGCTTATCCGCCTGTCGGTCGGCATCGAGGATACCGATGATCTGGTCGCCGACGTGCTGCAGGCGCTTGATGCTGGATAGCATCACATACGTGTGATTTCCGGGCGTTACTCGCCCGGAAGCAGGAAAAAGTTGGAAAACGTTTCATGCGCGACCTATCTCTGGGGCGGTAGGAGAGACGCCCGAGGAATACCAGAATGAACGTCCACACGCCGGAAATCGACAGCAAGCCCAGCGAAGAGCAGGTGCGCGCCGCGCTCGACCTGCTGCGCCGTTTTGCCGACAAGGCACAAGATACCGAGATCGACGCGGTCGATCCGGCGCTTGCCCTGCTTCGGGACGGGGCCGGTTACCCGGACCTGTCGCGTATCTTTCCGCAAGACTTCGAGGCAGATGCCGCCTACCGCGAAACGCTGCCGGACCTGCAGAATGGCCCGGCGTCGCTGATCCGGGGAGCGAACCGCGCAATCCAGCATGTCGGGATTTCCAACTTCCGGCTGCCGATTAAGTTCCACACACGCGACAACGGCGATCTGACGCTGGAGACCTCGGTCACCGGCACGGTGAGTCTCGATGCCGACAAGAAGGGCATCAACATGTCGCGCATCATGCGCAGCTTCTATGTCCACGCCGACAAGACCTTCTCTTTCGAGGTGATCGAGGCCGCGCTGGACGACTACAAGAGCGATCTCGAGAGCTTTGACGCCCGCATTGAGTTGGCTTTTTCCTTCCCCGTGAAGGTGGAATCGCTGCGCTCGGGCCTGTGGGGCTTTCAGTATTACGACATTGCGCTCGAACTGGTGGAAACCGCGGGCGTGCGCCGCAAGATCGTGCATCTCGACTATGTCTACAGCTCGACCTGCCCGTGCTCGCTCGAGCTGTCCGAGCACGCCCGGCGCGAGCGCAACCAGCTCGCGACGCCGCATTCGCAGCGCTCCGTGGCGCGGGTCTCGGTGGAGTTGAAGGAGGGCGAGTGCCTGTGGTTCGAGGATCTGATCGACCTCTGCCGCGCCGCCGTGCCGACCGAGACCCAGGTCATGGTCAAGCGCGAGGACGAGCAGGCCTTCGCCGAGCTCAACGCCGCCAACCCGATCTTCGTCGAGGATGCCGCGCGGCTCTTCGCCGCGCAGCTGCAGGCGGATCCACGCATTGGGGACTACCGCGTACTGGCCAGCCATCAGGAAAGCCTGCACTCGCATGATGCGGTGTCGGTGCTGACCGAAGGCACCACATTTGCTCATGATAGCCTTGGCCCGAAGCTGTTCCCGACGCTGATTCACAGCCACTGAGGCCCACCCTGCGATGGATTAGGATGCGCCGCCCCGAGGGGTGGCGCATTTCTTATGCAGCTTGCTGCATTGCAGCAATTCGTGATCGGCCGGTTCGGGAATGCGCAAGGGTTTGGCCTAAGTATGGGGCTGGGAGGAAACCAACAGAAGGAGGTTTCCGGATGCACGCCGATACCGTTCAGATCGCCATGGGCCGCGGCTCGCTGAAGCAGAAGATAGACCTGTATTTCGCAAATCTCGGGCTGGGGCTGAACCCCTACGGTCTGCGCAAGGCCCGGATGCGCGAGATCATTCACCTCGAGATGAAGAGCGACGACCAGCTCGCCCGCATGGGGCTCAGCCGCGACGAGATCCTGCCGCACGTGTTCCGCGACCTGCTGACCGCCTGAGCGGCGCAGGCGCTCTCGGGGAATTTGCCCGCCGGGCTGCTTGACTAATTTCGCGGGGCAGGACAACGCTGCGCCATGTTCGACCTCCGTCCCGTCGCCTATGTCATCGGTCTTCTCGTCGCCACCTTGGGGGCGACCATGTTCCTGCCCATGCTCGTCGACATCGCCGAGGGGCGGGGAGAGTGGCACGTGTTCCTCGAGACCGGCCTCGTCAGCATGTTGACCGGCGGGCTCATCGCGCTGGCCTGTGCCAATGGCGTGAAGGAGGGGCTGACGCTGCAGCAGACCTTCCTGCTCACCGTGGGGGTCTGGGCCGCGCTGCCGCTGTTCGGCGGTCTGCCTTTCATTTTCGGCGCCACCGAGGCGAGCTTTACCGACGCCTATTTCGAGGCCATGTCGGGCCTGACCACCACCGGCTCGACCGTGTTCAGCGGGCTCGATACCCTGCCCAAGGGGCTGCTCCTGTGGCGCGGCATCCTGCAATGGCTGGGCGGCATCGGCATCATCGTGGTGGCCATGGTGTTCCTGCCCGAGCTGCGGGTGGGAGGGATGCAGGTGTTCCGCTCGGAAGCCTTCGAGACGATGGGCAAGATCCTGCCGCGCGCCACCGAGATCGCGTCGTCGATCTCGACGATCTATGTCGGCATGACGCTGGCCTGCGCCGTGGCCTACCTGCTGTGCGGCATGAATGCCTTTGACGCGATGGTACACGCGCTCACCACGATCTCGACTGGCGGCTTCGCCAATTACGACGCCAGCTTCGGCACCTTTTCAGGCCCGGCGGAATACGTGGCCTCGGTCTTCATGATCGCCGCCGCGCTGCCCTTCGTGCGCTATGTGCAGATGATGAATGGCCATTACACCGCGCTCTGGCGCGACACCCAGGTGCTGGCCTTCTTCGGCGTCATCGCGGTGCTGGTGCTGATGATGGTGGTGACGCTGGTTTCGATCTTTCCGCACCACCCCGAGCAGGCGGTGCGCGAGGCGCTGTTCAATATCACCTCGATCATATCGGGCACCGGCTATGCCTCGGTGGATTACATGCAGTGGGGCTCGTTCATCATCACGATGTTCTTCTTCATCGGGCTGATCGGCGGCTGCGCCGGCTCCACTGCCTGCTCGGTGAAGATCTTCCGCTACCAGATCCTGTTCGCCTCGATCCGGGTGCAGCTGCGCCGCATCCGCGCCCCGCACGGTGTGTTCACCCCGCGCTTCCAAGGGCGCCCGGTCGATGACGACACGCTGTCCTCGGTGCTGAGCTTCTTCGCCTTCTTCGTGGTCTCGCTGGGGGTGCTGTCGGTGGGGCTCGGGATGACCGGGCTCGACTTCATCACCTCGCTTTCGGGCGCGGCGACGGCGCTGGCCAATGTCGGCCCCGGCCTCGGAGATCAGATCGGCCCGGCCGGCAACTTCGCCGATATCAACGACACCGCCAAGTGGATGCTGGCCTTCGCCATGCTCACAGGACGGCTCGAGGTGATGGCGGTCTTCACCCTCTTCACGCTGCGGTTCTGGCGCGCCTGAGCCGGCGCGCCAGCCCCATGCCTCAGTGCGGCTCGCCGGCGAGGTGGGTGATGTCGAGGCCGCGGGTATAGACCAGCCCCATCGAATCCCTCAGCACGAGCGGACCGCCGATATAGTCCGGCCCGATGCCGGGGCCCCGGATCGTCAGGTGCCAGTCGTTGCGGCTGACGCTGTCGGGCAGCAGGTCGAGCGGATCGATCTCGTCGGTCGCGCCGCCTTCCATGTGACAGACGGTGAACACCTCGCCGCCCTGCGGCGCGTTGCGCAGCGAGACAAAGACCGTGCGGCCGTCGATCGGCTCGAGATACCGGAAATGGTCGTCGTCACGGAAGTTCTTGCGCAGCCACGGGTTGTTGAGCCGGAACATGCGCAGGCGGCGCATGGCGTTGGTTTGCACCGGGTCAAGCTTCGAGGTCGAGTGCGAGACGTTGCAGTACTCGTGCATGTCGTCCATCCAGGCCCGCGCGATCTGCTTCAGCCCGCCCACGGTGATCGGGCGCGGCCCGGCCAGCGGCGGCTCCACCGCGTTCAGAAGCGTGGCGATGGTGTTGAGGTCGTAATCGGTCACCTCGACCAGCGCCGGCAGGAACTCGAGGAACCGGGCGAGGTCTTCGCGGGTCTCGAAACCCAGCTCCTTGAGCCAGCGGAAGGCGCCAGGGACCGAGTAGCTGTACTCGTCCACCTGCCACTTGAGTGAGATCGCCTCTTCGGCCACGACCTTTACGCCGTACTTGTCATCCTGATTTCGGATGAAGCCCCAGCTGGCGCGCGCGGTGGCGTTGAGGAAATCCATCGGCACGCCGGGCAGGGCGGCATAGGTCAGGATCGACACCGCCGGGTTGTCGTAGGCCTTGTCGAGGATCTCCATCTTGGTGTCGCCCAGACGGGTGTTGATGTTGAGCTTGGGATTCACCTGCGTGCCCCGGCGCAGCGTGTCGTGGTTGGCGGTGCCCGAGATCCAGTTCGAGCCGCGTGTGAGGATCTCCCACAGGCGCCAGTATTTCGACAGCCAGAAGGTGTAGATGAACGGCGTGTTGTGGGCGAAGGTCAGCGGCCCCCACTGGAACACGTCCGGGTCGGTATCCTTCTGGTTCTCGATCACCGCGCGGTAGTCCGAGCTCAGCTCCCAGTCTTCCTGCGGCCACGGACGGCCGTCCTCGAAGACGAACCACGGCCGGTAATCGACGCCGGACACGTTCTGCACCACGTCCGACATTTCCTGCAGGTAGTCGTCGTCGTGGCGCATCTCCTGCGTCGAGGCATCCCACCACTTGAAGTCCTGCGCCCCGTCCACGCGCACGCCGTCGGCACCGAAATCCACCTTGCGGCGCTGCAGCTCGAGCAGGATCGCCCGCACGAACGGGTTGTTGTAGTCGAGGTTCTGGCCGTACATGTTCGGCCCGGCGAAGAAATGGCTGTTGAGCGCGTTGAGCCCCTGGTTGTCGGAGTGTCCGAACACCACGTCGAGCACCAGCATCTTGGGCCAGCGCGGGAAGTTGTGCAGCACGGCCGCGAGGTCGACCAGCTCGTCGGGCCGCGCCGTCTCGAGCAGCACCGGGTTCACCGTGGCCATGCCCGAGATCACGATGTCATAGCCCCAGTTGGTGGTGTCGGGCCGCATGAGGTGAGCGGTCACCGTCTCCTCGTCGCTTTCGACATCGGTCCAGAAATCCGGGCCCGCCTCGTAGACGGTGGTGGGCTCGACCGGCAGCAGCTGCACCGCGTCGTAGCCGGCGAAGAGCTCTTCGTCGGGCTCGAGCGCGAGGCCGGCGCCGACGCGCACCGCGAGGCGTTCGAACTGGCGGGTGAGCGAGGCCAGCGTGCCGCCGGGCGTCGCGGTGGGCACGTGGACCTGCAGGATCGAGGTCGGCGGTGCGAACTTGTACGGGCCGCCGGCTTTGCGGACCTGCTCGAAATAGCCCTTGTCCTGTCGCCGCGCCTGCATTGCCGGCAGATCGTAGATCTCGGCCGGGGAGAAGGCGCCATAGGGCAGGGAGGCGGCGAGTGGATCGAGGATGCGATGATAGGCGCCCTCCTGGTCGCGGTAGACCAGCGCGTAGAAATCGCCGATCTGGTCGCGGCTGCCGGCCTTGAGACCGGTGGCGGCGGCAAAGGTGAAGGCCTCGCAGCGGGCCACCGGCAGCAGCACCCGGTCGAAGCGCACGTCGCCCTGGCTGGCGGTGAGGTCGAGCTCTTCCTGCGGGCGCAGCACCTCGAGGAACACGTCGCCATCGGCGATGCGCCAATCCTGCAGCTCCGGGGTCCAGAAGCCGAACTCCACGCGTTCGCCATCGACGAGCGCCCCCAGCTGCCGCGCGATCTGCTTGCCGGCGGCAAAGCGGTCGGGGGCGGTGTTGAGCACCTGCTGGCACCACTCGGCGCGGGCCTCGGCGGCGGAAAGGTCGGCGAGGATGGCGGGCGTGTCTGTCATGGCGTCTCGGTCCTGTCTCGTTGCTCATGTGCCACGACCGCGGCCCCTCGGGGCGCGCGGCGCGGAATGTCTGGCGATCTGCGGGAAAAGGACGCAATCGGGCGCACCCTCCCGGACGAACCGGCGGGCCCTCCCGCCTGTCCTCCGGTCAACCTAAGGCGCTGAGACCTGTCTGCAACGCGAAAGGCGGGGTTTCGCCGCAAGGCCGGGGCGATGTTTTGAGCAAAGCGCGTTCAGGCGGCAGAGGATCAGGCAGCGGCCTTGAGAAGCTTTTCGCGCATGAACTCGATCCGGTCCTGTCCCCAGAACCGTTCGCCATCTACGACGTAGGTCGGCGAACCGAAGATCTCGGCCTCGATCGCGGATTGCGTGACCGCGTCGGCCTCGTCGCGCACGTCCTCGGCCTCGGCCTCGTGCAGGATGTCGTAGGCGGGCAGGTCGATCTGGCGCAGCGCCTCGCCAAGGTCGCCCGGATCCGAGATGTTGCGCCCCTCGGCCCAGACCCCGCGCAGGCAGGCCAGCGTGACCGCGTCCTGATCAAGCCCGAGCCGGCCTGTGGCAAGGATCACCCGGCAGGGCAGGCGCACATCGACCGGGTGATGCGCCGGGTTCGGGGTCATGCGCAGGCCGCGCAGCCGCGCCCAGCGGCGCTGGTCCTCGATGCGGTAGCTCTGCCGCGCCTCGCATTGTTCGAGCGGGTGGGTGGTGCCCATTTCGGCATAGACTTTGCGGATGTCCATCGGGTGAAAGCGCACCATGGCGCCGGCCTCTGCGGCCAGCGACATCAGCGCCTGATGGCCGAGATAGGTGAACCCGGAGGCTGGTGAGAAGAAATAGTCGATGGTCTTGCGCATGACGCCCCCGGATTTCGAAACTGGCTTCGTACCCTCGATCGGCGGTCCGTATCGGCGGCCCCGGCTCCGCAGAGCCCCGAACCGGATCGTTGCATGATTGACGCGCAGCGGGCCTCTGCTTGTCAACGAGACCCGGCCCGCGCGGGCCGGGTGCGTCGCGGATGCCGGGCAATCCGGGCGGAAACGCTCCTGCACACCGAAAGAACGCCGGAAATTTGCGCAGATTTGAATCACATTCGTGACGCCGCGCCCGCCATTGTCAGCGCCGGTGCCTTGGCTATGCTCCGCCGGGAAAAGGGAGGGTTTGTGATGAAAATCGAAGATCGTGTGTTCCTCGTGACCGGCGGCGGCTCGGGCCTCGGCGCGGCGGTGGCCGAGATGCTGGTGGGCGCCGGTGGCCGCGCAGTTCTGCTCGACGTGAATGCCGAGGCCGGCGAGGCCAAGGCCGCCGCGCTCGGTGAGGCGGCGCATTTCGTGAAGACCGACGTGACCGACGCAGCGCAGGGCGAGGCGGCGGTGGCCGCGGCGCTGGAGCGTTTCGGCCGGCTCGACGGTCTGGTCAGCTGCGCGGGCGTCGCGCCGGGCGAAAAGATCATCGGGCGCGAGGGACCGCACGGGCTCGACAGCTTCGCGCGGGCGGTGACGATCAATCTCGTAGGCACCTTCAACATGCTGCGGCTGGCGGCGGATGCGATCTCGAAGCGGGACCCGGGCGAGGGCGGCGAGCGCGGGGTGATCATCAACACCGCCTCGATCGCTGCGATGGACGGGCAGATCGGGCAGGCGGCCTACGCGGCGTCAAAGGGCGGCGTGGCCTCGCTGACGCTGCCGGCGGCGCGCGAGCTGGCGCGGCACGGCATCCGCGTTGTGACCATCGCGCCGGGCATTTTCGGCACGCCGATGATGGCGGGCCTGCCGCAGGAGGTGCAGGACAGCCTCGGGGCGTCGGTGCCGTTCCCGCCGCGGCTGGGCGATCCGCAGGAGTACGCGGCGCTGGCGCGGCACATCATCGAGAACCAGATGCTGAACGGCGAGGTGATCCGCCTCGACGGTGCTCTGCGGATGGCGCCGAAATAGGGCGGGGCGTTCCAGTCTTCTAAGCGCGGAATCAAGGTCGAAGGCCGCCGCGCCATCGTCATGCTGAAAGCATGCCTCCGGCATGGCCCGCCCGGACGGGCTGGCGATCTGGTGAAGCTGGGAGCCACGTGTCGAGGTCCTTCGGACGTGGCCGGGATAAATCGAGAGGCTCGAAGACCGGATCGCCACCCCGCGGGCCGGCGATGGCGCGGCGGGGTCCCGGCACGACGATCTGAGAGCGATCAGATAAGAGTGGGGCGTGACGCCCCCCAAACGCAAACCGCCGCCCCGAAGGGCGGCGGTCCTGTTTCCGGCTCCAGAGGAAATCCTCAACCGATCTCGGCCAGGCGCGCCAGCGCCTCCTTGAGCTTGGCCTCTTCCTCTTCGCGTGCTGCGAGGTTGTCGCGGGTTTCCTCGACCACCTCCTCGGGCGCGCTCTCGACGAACTTGGGGTTCTTCAGACGCCCGCGCAGGCCGCCCAGCTCCTTGCCGAGCTTGGCGATGTTCTTCTCGAGCCGCGCCTTCTCGGCCTCGACATCGATGATGTCGGCCAGCGGCAGACCGAAGGTCGCACCGCCCACCGGCACGGTCACGCAGCCCTTGGGGAAGCTGTCGACCGCTGTCAGGCTCTCGAGCCGCGCCAGACGCTTGATCAGCGTCTCGTTGTTGGCCCAGGCCGCTTTGCCCGCGGCGTCGATCTCGGTCACCAGCACCGGCACGTAAAGCCCCACCGGCACGCCCATCTGCGCCCGCGCCGAGCGCACACCCTCGATCAGCGAGATCACCCAGCGCATCTCGGCATCCGCCGCCGGGTCGAGCAGTTCCTCGGTGGTGTAGCTCGGCCAGTCGCCATGCACGAGCATCTTCGAGCGCTCGCCCAGCGTGCCCCAGAGCTCTTCGGTGATGAAGGGCATGATCGGGTGCAGCAGGATCAGGCACTGGTCGATGACCCAGGACATCGTGGCCTGCGTCTCGGCCTTGGCGGCCTCGTCCTCGCCCTGCAACAGGGGCTTCGAGAACTCGACATACCAGTCGCAGACCACGCCCCAGACAAAGGCGTAGAGCGACAGCGCCGCGTCGTTGAAGCGGTAGTCGGCCAGCGCCGCATCGACGGTCTCGCGCACCCGCGCGGTCTCGCCAAGGATCCACTTGTTCACCGTGGCCTGCGGGACCGGGCGGTCACCGCCCAGCCCCACCGCGCCGTTCATCTCGGCGAAACGGGCGGCGTTCCACAGCTTGGTGCCGAAATTGCGGTAGCCGGCGATGCGCTGCATGTCGAGCTTCAGCACGCCGCCCAGCGAGGCCATGGCCGCGTTGGTGAAGCGCAGCGCGTCGGCGCCGTACTCGTCGATGATCTCGAGCGGGTCGACCACGTTGCCGAGCGACTTGGACATCTTCTTGCCCTTGGCGTCGCGCACGAGCCCGTGCAGGTAGACGTCGCGGAACGGGATCTCGTCGACCACGGCAAGCTGCATCATCATCATCCGCGCGACCCAGAAGAACAGGATGTCCTGCCCGGTCACCAGGACGCTGGTGGGGAAGTAGCGCTCGAGCTCCGCCGTCTTTTCCGGCCAGCCCAGCGTGCCGATCGGCCAGAGCCCGGACGAGAACCACGTGTCCAGAACGTCGGGATCGCGGAACACCGGGATCGCCTGCGGCCGGCGGCGCTGGTCGACGCCGGTGAAATCGGTGCCCTGCTCGAGAAGGGCGGCAAGGTGATCCTCGGCCGCTGCCGCATCCTCGACCATCAGGAACTCGGCATCCTCGCCGAAGAAGTCGTGCATCTTCTTCAGCGCCTCCTCCTCGGTGGCGGCGCAGAACGAACGCCACTCGTCGCCGAGACCCGGGGTGTGCCAGACCGGGATCTGGTGGCCCCACCAGAGCTGGCGCGAGATGCACCAGGGCTCGATGTTCTCGAGCCAGTGATAATAGGTCTTCTCGCCGCTCTCGGGCATGATCCGCACGCGCCCCTCGCGCACGGCGTCGAGCGCCGGCCCGACGATCTGCGCGGTGTCGACGAACCACTGGTCGGTGAGCATCGGCTCGATGACGACCTTGGAGCGGTCGCCGAAGGGCTGCATGATCGGCTTGGCCTCCACGAGCGGCACCCACTGGGCCGCCTCGTCGCGCGCCTCGCCGCCCTCTTCGGGCGCCACGGGGGCCTTGGCCGCCGCCTGGCCGAGCCGCGGATCGGTGACCTCGGTCATCACCGCGAGGCCTTCCTCGGTGATCTCGCGCACCACCGCCTCGCGCGCCTCGAACCGGTCGAGCCCGCGCAGGTGGTCAGGCACGAGGTTCAGCGCGTCGGCCTCGTGCTCGGTGAGCGTCAGCTCGCCGCGGGCGACCTTCTGCGCGGTCTCGGCGGCCTCGGCATAGGCGGTGCCGTCGGCGCGCATGGTGCCGCGGGTGTCCATCAGGCGGTACATCGGGATGCCGCCGCGCTTGGCGACTTGGTAGTCGTTGAAATCATGCGCGCCGGTGATCTTCACCGCGCCCGAACCGAAGGTCGGATCGGGATACTCGTCGGTGATGATCGGGATCAGGCGGCGGTGCTCCTTCGGCCCCACCGGGATCTCGCAGAGCTGGCCGACGATCGGCGCGTAGCGGTCGTCCGACGGGTGCACCGCGACCGCGCCGTCGCCCAGCATGGTCTCGGGACGGGTGGTGGCGATGGAGATATAGTCGCGCTCTTCCTCGAAGAGCACGGTGCCGTCCTCGTCCTTCTCCACGTAGGTGTAGGTGGCGCCGCCCGCGAGCGGGTACTTGAAGTGCCACATGTGGCCCGGCACCTCGATGTTCTCGACCTCGAGATCCGAGATCGCGGTCTCGAAATGCGGATCCCAGTTCACCAGCCGCTTGCCACGGTAGATCAGGCCCTTCTCGTACATGTCGACGAAGACCTTGATCACCGCGTCGTGGAAGTTGCCCTCCTCACCCGCCGGCGCGCCCTCGGCGCCGGACATGGTGAAGGCGTTGCGCGACCAGTCGCAGGACGCGCCGAGGCGCTTGAGCTGGTTGATGATGGTGCCGCCGGACTGCTGCTTCCACTCCCAGATCTTCGCGGTGAAGGCCTCGCGGCCCATTTCGCGGCGGGTGGTGTTGCTGGCATCCTTGGCCAGCTCGCGCTCGACCACCATCTGCGTGGCAATGCCCGCATGGTCCTGCCCGGGCTGCCACAGCGTGTCGAAGCCGCGCATCCGGTGCCAGCGCACGAGGATGTCCTGCAGCGTGTTGTTGAAGGCGTGGCCCATGTGCAGCGAGCCTGTCACGTTGGGCGGCGGGATCATGATGCAGAAGCTCTCGTCGCGCGAGGCATTCGCCCCGGCGTCAAAGGCGCCCGCCTTCTCCCATGCTTCGTAGATGCGCGCCTCGGCGGCGGCCGCGTCAAAGGTCTTTTCCATCGCCATGGGTCGTCTTCCCGTGCCTGCATGCATTGTCCCGCCTCGTCTACCCGCTGGCGGGGCAAAGGGAAAGGCTGCACGTCCCGCGCCGCGCCCCGGTTTCTTCTGGCCAAAAATATCCCGGGGAGTTCGCGCGCCCGCGCGGACGGGGCAGAGCCCCGAAATCGCTTACCACGCGGGCGGGGCTCAGAGGCAAGGGGGCGAAAACGAAAAACGGCGGTGCCCGGGAGGAGGAGGGGCACCGCCGTCTGATCATTCCGACAGCCCAGGGAGGAGGAGAGGGCTTCGAAAACCGGCTGGACCATTGCGGTCCGAATGGGAGGTGCGGCGGGATCAGGGAGGAGGAGAGATCCCGCCGCGTATCGAAGGCCCCAGGGAGGAGGAGAGGGGCTCCGAACTGTCGGGCGCGAGGCCCGGATATAGGGTGCGACGGTGCCAGGGAGGAGGAGAGGCACCGTCGCGTATCGAAGGCCCCAGGGAGGAGGAGAGGGGCTCCGAAACTGTCGGGCGTGAGGCCCGGATGTTGGGTGCGACGGTGCCAGGGAGGAGGAGAGGCACCGTCGCGTATCGAAGGCCCCAGGGAGGAGGAGAGGGGCTCCGAAACTGTCGGGCATGTGGCCCGGATGTTGGGACGCGGCGGGATCAGGGAGGAGGAGAGATCCCGCCGCTCATCGAAGGCCCCAGGGAGGAGGAGAGGGGCTCCGAACTGTCGGGCACTTGGCCCTTTTGTCTTTGCGGCGGCGACCTCGGGAGGAGGAGTGAGGTCGCCGCCGGGCTCGATGCGCTCAGGGAGGAGGAGGAGAGCGCCTCGAGGAAATTGTGATCAGGCCTCGTAGGCGGCCTGGTAGGCGATCCGGCGGATCATCGAGCGGTGCAGCCCGAGATCGCTCAGCTCGCGGTTGCTCAGCTGGCCAAGCTCGCGCAGCGTCTCGCGGTAGAGACGGCGACGGGCATTGCGCTCGCGCAGCGAGGCGATCATGCCGGCGAAGAAGCCGTTCGAGCCTTGGGTGCTGGTGTCGGTTGCGTATGCCATGTTCGTTGCTAGCCTGTGTTCGAGTATCTGTGTGTTTCGCTGTGTTGGCCCTAACATGTGGCAAATGCTGCGACTGCACAATCCTGCCATATCTCAATGCCGCTATGCAGCATCTGCATGGGCCGGCTGAGGGAGAGCTAAGCGAAAGCAACGCGTTAAGCGTAACAATTAAGCGGGCTGTGTACGAGCGTTGCGCCCAGAGCAACGTGACGCTACGTCGGTCTGCAGAAATGGAAAGGATAGACCATGTCCCCGACACAAGAGGCGGTGAAGGCAGAGCTTGCGCGGCTGGATCTGCCCGACGGCGGAAACCTGATTTCTCGAGACATGATTCGAGCTTTGAGCATCGAAGGTGGTGCCGTGCGCTTCGTCATCGAGGCGCCCTCGCCGGAGATGGCCAAGCACATGGAGCCGCTGCGTGCCGCTGCCGAGCGCGCCGTGATGGCGCTTGAGGGCGTCTCCTCCGCCAGCGCGGCGCTCACCGCACATGGCCCGGCGGCGAAGGCGCCCTCGCTGAAGATCGGCGGGCATGCCAAGCCGCAGGAGGGGAAGATGAACCCGCCCGGGGTGAAGGCGGTGATCGCCATCGGCTCCGGCAAGGGCGGGGTCGGCAAGTCCACCGTGTCGTCGAACCTCGCGGTGGCGCTGGCGCGGGCGGGCAAGAAGGTGGGCCTGCTCGATGCCGACATCCACGGCCCCTCGCAGCCGCGCATGTTCGGTATCTCGAAGCGCCCCGCCAGCCCGGACGGCAAGACCATCATCCCGCTTCAGGCGCATGGCGTGACGCTGATGTCGATCGGATTCATGCTGCCCGAGGACAAGGCTGTCGTCTGGCGCGGGCCGATGCTGATGGGGGCGCTGCAGCAGATGATGATGCAGGTGGAGTGGGGCGAGCTCGACGTGCTCCTCATCGACCTGCCGCCGGGCACCGGCGACGTGCAGCTCTCGCTCGGCCAGAAGAGCGATCTGGCCGGCGCCATCGTGGTCTCGACGCCGCAGGACGTGGCGATGATCGACGCGCGCAAGGCGCTCGACGCGTTCGACACGCTCAAAGTGCCGGTTCTGGGCCTGATCGAGAACATGTCGATGTTTATCTGCCCAGATTGCGGCCGTGAGGCGCATCTCTTCGGGCAGGGCGGCGTCGCGGCCGAGGCCGAGAAGCTGGGCCTGCCGGTGCTGGCGCAGCTGCCCATCGACCTCGACACCCGCATCGGCGGCGACGAGGGCCGGCCCGTGGCGCTGGGCGACGGGGTCATGGCGCAGGCCTATGCGACGCTGGCTGACCGGTTCATCAAGGGCGGGATCGTCTGAGGCGGCGGTCCCCGCGGGGACACTTTATATATATGCGCTGGATGCGGGGACCGGAGGGTCTGCGCTCCCGGCGCCGCGCGAGCGGAGGTGGCGCACCGGGAGGGGCGCTGCCCCCATGTCGCACCGGAGGAGCGCCTTCAAAAGAAAGGAGGGGGCGCTGCCCCCTCTTGGCCTGCGGCCAATTCACCCCCGAGGTATTTTTGAACCAAAGAAGACGGGGGCCGGTGCGGGGCGTGCCGGCTCAGCCGCGGCGGTCGAGCTTGGTGGTGAGGTGAATGAGGCTTTCCGAGCTTTTCACCCCGCGGGCCTCGGCGATGCGGTCGAGGGCGGCGTCGAGCGCCTCGGTCGAGCTGGCGCAGACGATCACCATCAGGTCGACCCGGCCCGAGGTGGTGTGCACCGTCTCCACCTCGGGCATCTGGCGCAGCCGGGCCAGCACGTCGGCCTGGGCGCGCGGCTCGATGCAGACCAGCACCGTGGCGCGGATCGCCTCCTTCAGTGCCGGGCCGCGGCGGATGGTGAAGCCGGCAATGGCGCCGCGCTGGATCAGCCGCTCGATCCGGGCCTGCACCGTGGTGCGCGCGAGCCCGAGCCGCCGCGCGAGATCGGAGACCGGCATGCGCGCGTCAGTGGAGAGCAGCGACACGAGGGCGCGGTCGGTTTCGTCGATATGTTGAGATCTGTTGTCGAACTGTTCCATCTGGGGATCAGAATGACAGTTCTGCCGGGCGAAATCGAGTCTCCTGACGCGCATACTCGAGAAAGGTGCAAACAGGAGGTGTCTTCATGGGGATCGAGCAGGCCCTGATTCCATCGCCCGAGACGTGGCTGGCGCGCGAGCGGCCCGACGAGCCGGTGTTTTTCTTCTGCCCGCAGCGGCTGGGCGATGTGGCCGGGCGGTTTCTGGACGGGTTCCCGGGGGTGGTGAGTTACGCGGTCAAGGCCAACCCGTTGCCGGAGATGATCGAGGGGCTCTGGCGCGCCGGGGTGCGGGTCTTCGACGTGGCCTCTCCGGCGGAGATGGCGCTGGTGCGGGCGCATTGCCCCGGGGCCGTCCTGCATTACCACAATGCGGTGCGCTCGCAGGCCGAGGGCAGCGCAGGTCTGGCGCATCGCTGTGTGTCGTGGTCGGTTGACCGGATGAGCGAGCTTGAAAAGCTCGCCGCGCTGCCGGCGGGCACCGAGATCGCGGTGCGGCTGAAGCTGCCCGTGGCCGGTGCGGCCTATGATTTCGGAGCCAAGTTCGGGGCCGAACCGGCGGGCGCGGTGGCGCTCTTGCGGCGGGTGGCCGAGATGGGGCTCACGCCGTCGCTGACCTTTCATCCCGGCACGCAATGCCGCGGTGCCGAGCCCTGGGCGCGCTACATCCACGCGGCGGCCGGGGTGGCGCGAGACGCGGGCGTCACGCTGCACCGGCTGAACGTGGGCGGAGGTTTCCCGAGCGACAGGGGCGAGGGGGAACCCGATCTCGAGACCATCTTCGCCACCATCGGGCGTGCCACGCGCGAGGCCTTCCCGAGACCGCCGGACCTGGTTTGCGAGCCGGGCCGGGGGCTCTGCGCCGAGGCCTTCATGCTGGCGCTGAAGGTCAAGGCGGTGGAGGCAGAGGCGCTCTTCGTCAATGACGGCATTTATGGCGGCATGGCCGAATGGCGCGATCTGGGGATGGCGGGACGCGTGCGGGTGGTCGACCCGGCGGGGCGGCGGCGGGGCGGGCGCGCGCAGCCGCGCATCGTCTTCGGCCCGACCTGCGACAGTCTCGACCGTCTGCCCGAGCCGATGGCGCTTCCCGCGGCCATCGAAGAAGGCGACTTCGTGATCTGCGAGGGCATGGGCGCCTATTCCCGGGCGCTGGTCACCGGGTTCAACGGCTATGGAGCGCGCAGGGTCGTGCGGATGTCCGCGGCCTGCTGAGAATTCCCGGGCGTCGTGCTGGACACTTGCTCGGCGGAGCGCCACTCTGCGCCGCAGAAGACCAGCCAAGCGCGAGGACGGGATATGGAAAAGTTCGGCAAGAGCCAGTCATTCAAGCGCAGCGAGGACGTGCGCTTTCTCACCGGGCATGGACGCTATATCGACGACATCGCGCCCGATGGCGCGCTGCACGGCTTTTTGCTGCGCTCGCCGGTGGCCCATGCGACCATCACCTCGCTGGATGTCGAGGCGGCGCGCGAGGCAGAGGGCGTGGCATTGGTGCTCACCGTCGATGACCTGCTCGAGGCGGGGATGGACATTCGCATGGGCGGCACCGTGCTCACGAACCGCGACGGCTCGAAGGCGGCCGAGCCCGAGCGCCCGATGCTGGCGCGCGGCAAGCTGCGCCATGTGGGCGAGCCGGTGGCGCTCGTGGTGGCCGAGACGCTGCAGCAGGCCCGGGATGCGGCCGAGCTGATCGAGCTCGATTATGACGATCTGCCCGCCCATGTGGAGGTCTGCGCCGGTGGCGAGACCATTCATCCCGAGGCGCCCGACAACCGCGCCTTCGACTGGGGCATGGGCGACGAGGCGGCGACCGCCGAGGCCTTCGACAAGGCGGCCCGCGTGGTGCGGCTCGAGGTCGGCGACAACCGGGTGATCGTCAACGCCATGGAGGGCCGCGGCTGCTATGCCGAGTGGGACGGCGCGCGGCTGCACGTGGCGTTCAACGGGCAGGGGGTCTGGGGCCTCAAGGGCGAGCTGGCCGAGGCCATGGGCCTCGACCCGGAGGCGGTGCGCATCACCAACCCCGACGTGGGCGGCGGCTTCGGTATGAAAGCGGCGTCCTATCCGGAATACTTCGTGCTGGCGCAGGCGGCGCGGGTGCTTGGCAAGCCGGTGCGCTGGATCTCGGAACGCACCGAGGGGATGCTGTCGGACCATGCCGGGCGCGACCTGACGACCATGGCAGAGCTGGCCTTCGATGCCGATCACCGCATCCTCGGCTACCGCATTCACACGATGTGCAACCTCGGGGCCTACAACTCGGGCTTCGGTCAGCCGATCCAGACGCTGCTGTTCTCCAAGGTGCTGACCGGGACCTACGATATCCCGACCGCCTACATGCGGGTCGAAGGGTTCTTCACCAATACCACTCAGGTCGACGCCTATCGCGGCGCTGGCCGGCCCGAGGCAATCTATGTCATCGAGCGGGTGATGGACCGTGCGGCGCGCGAGTTGGGGCTCGACCCGATCGAGCTCCGTAAGATCAACTTCATCAAGGACTTCCCCTACAAGACCGTGACCGGAGAGACCTATGACGTGGGCGATTTTCCCCGCGTGCTGGATCACGCCATCCTTGATGCCGACGTGGCGGGCTTTGCCGCGCGCAAGGACGAGAGCGCGGCGCAGGGCAAGCTGCGCGGGCTGGGGCTGTGCTTCTACATCGAATCGATTCTCGGCGATCCGGCCGAGGATGTGCGGGTCGAGTTCACCGAGGATGGCGGCGCAGTGATCTATGTCGGCACCCAGTCCAACGGGCAGGGGCACGAGACGGTGTTCGCCAAGTTCCTCAGCGACCACTCCGGCATTCCCTTCGACAAGATCGCCTTCGTGCAGGGTGACAGTGACCTGATCGCCCGTGGCGGCGGCACTGGCGGGTCGCGCTCGGTGACGACGCAGGCCAACGTGACGCTGTCCTGCGTGCGGCAGATGGTCGAGGGATTCTCGGCCTTCCTCGCCGAGGAAATGGGCGTCGAGGCGGCGGAGGTGCGGTTCGATGACGAGCGCTTCCGGGCCGAGGGCTCCAACCTGACGCCGACCATGCTCGAGGTGGCCGAGATGGCCCGCGCCAAGGGCCGCGAGGACCTGCTGACCTGGTCCGCGCGTGACCAGATCGAGGCCCGCTCCTATCCCAACGGGGCGCATTTCGCCGAGGTGGAGATCGACCTCGAGACCGGTGTGACCGAGGTGGTGAAATACACCGTGGTCGACGATTTCGGCAACCTCATCAATCCGATGCTGGCCGAGGGCCAGGTGCATGGCGGGGTCGCGCAGGGGCTTGGGCAGGCGCTGTGCGAGCGCACGGTGTTCGACGAGGACGGCCAGCTGCTCTCGGCCAGCTTCATGGACTACGCCATGCCGCGGGCCGACGACATGCCTTGGGTCAAGTTCGACGTCGAGCCGGTACCCTCGACCGGCAATCCGATGGGGATGAAGGGTTGCGGCGAGGCCGGTACGGTGGGCGCGCTGGCGGCGGTGTCGAACGCCATGCAGGACGCGCTCTGGGAGAAAGGTGTGAAGCAGGTCGACATGCCTTTCACGCCGATGCGGGTCTGGAGCCTGCTGCAGGGCGCGCCGCGGGCGGCGGAGTGATCGCGCGGGGAGGTGTGGAAAGGCGGCGTCAAGGTTTTTGTTCACGCTTCCTTGAGGGGGTTTGCAATTGTGGCTTTCGTGCCCATATCCCTAACAGGATCGCGGAGACGGAACCTTCGCGACGCCTTCACTGTCCCTCGTTCCGCACTTGCGCCCAAGGTCTTCCTTGGGCGCTTTTTCTTTGCGCGCTTGCCCCGTAAGGTGAGGCCATGAGCTATACCGACGCGTTTCTGAAATCCGTATTGGCCCGCAGCAAGGTGATCGCCGTGGTCGGCGTGTCGCTGAACCCGGTGCGCCCGAGCTACTACGTGGCGCGCTACCTGAGCCTGCGCGGCTACCGGGTGATCGGGGTCAATCCCGGCCATGCGGGCGCGATGCTGTTCGGCGAGGAGGTGCGCGGGGCGATCGAACAGCTTCCGGCAGAGGTCGACATGGTCGACATCTTCCGTCGCTCCGAGGCGGTGCCGGGAATCGTCGAGGACGCCCTGGCGCATCTGCCGGGGCTCAGGACGGTGTGGATGCAGATCGGCGTCGAGAACGCGGCCGCTGCTGCGGCGGCGGAGGCCAGGGGAATCGACGTGGTGATGAACCGCTGCCCCAAGATCGAGTACCAGCGCCTGCATGGCGAGCTGCGCATGGGCGGCTTCAACACCGGCGTGATTTCGTCAAAGCTTTGACCGGCGGGGCGCGCCTGCCCGGCCTCGGGATGCCTGCAGCCCGTCGGACGCCTCCGGCGGGAGTATTTTTGACGAAGAGAAGCCAGGGGCGCAGCGCCCCGTCCCGCCGCGCGAACGCTGCCTCAGCCCTTGCGCGATGCCTTCTCTGCGATGCCGGACTGACCCTGTCGCCGCGCGAGCTCTTCCATCACTGCTGAAAGAGGCAGGTCGCGCGCCTTGAGCATCACGAGGAAATGGAACAGCACGTCCGCGCCTTCCGAGGCGAGCTTGTCGCGGTCGCCCTTGACCGCTTCGATGATCGCCTCCACGGCCTCTTCGCCGAATTTCTCGGCGCATTTCTCCGGGCCCTTGGCGAGCAGCTTGGCGGTCCAGCTGTCGTCGGGCGAGGCGGAGGCGCGGGCTGCGACGATGGCTTCGAGTTCTTCCAGGGTCATCAGAGCCTCACCGGAACGCCGGCCTGCGCCATGTGGGCCTTGGCCTCCGCGATGGTGAACTCGCCGAAGTGGAAGATCGAGGCGGCGAGCACAGCCGAGGCGTGGCCCTCGGTCACGCCTTCCACGAGATGGTCGAGCGTTCCGACGCCGCCGGAGGCGATCACGGGGATGTCCACCGCGTCGGAGATGGCGCGGGTCAGCGGCAGGTTGAAGCCGGCCTTGGTGCCGTCCCGATCCATCGAGGTGAGCAGGATCTCACCGGCGCCCCTGGCGGTCACCGTGCGCGCGAACTCCACCGCGTCGATGCCGGTGGGCTTGCGGCCGCCATGGGTGAAGATCTCCCACCGCCCCGGTTCCACGGTCTTGGCGTCGATCGCCACGACGATGCATTGCGAGCCGAAATGATCTGCCGCCTCGGCGACCACGTCGGGGTTGGCCACCGCCGCCGAGTTGAAGCTGACCTTGTCGGCCCCGGCGAGCAGAAGGTTGCGCACATCGGCCACCGTGCGCACGCCGCCGCCCACGGTCAGCGGGATGAAGCACTGCTCGGCGGTGCGGGTCACCACGTCGAACATGGTGCCGCGATTCTCATGTGTGGCGTGGATGTCGAGAAAGGTGATCTCGTCGGCGCCTGCGGCGTCATAGGCGCGGGCGGCGTCGACCGGGTCGCCGGCATCGCGCAGGTCGACGAAATTGACGCCCTTGACCACACGGCCATCGGCGACATCGAGACAGGGAATGATGCGGGTCTTGAGCATGACCGCCTTATGGCGCGGATCGGCGGGGGAGGAAAGGGGCCTGCTGTTGCATTGCTGCCGCGATGGCCGATCAGAGACGACAGACGGGCAGAAGGGGCGCCGCCCCTTGTCGGTCCGGAGGCGCGCATTCAGAAGAAGAGAGGGAGGCGCTGCCCCCTCTTGGCGCTGTGCGCCATTTCACCCCCCGAGGTATTTTAGAACTAGAGAAGACAGTGAGCGCTGCGCCCCTGGCTTCTCTTCGTCAAAAATACTCCTGCCGGAGGCGTCCGAGGCTGCCAGCCGTGCTGCCGCCTGTGGCCAGGTGGGCCGGGATCATGCATAGACTCGTCGCGGGCGGAAAAAGGCGCTAAGCGGGCGGCATGGACGAGACATTCGAGATCTTTCTGGCCTGTGCGCCGGGGCTGGAGGCGGCGCTGACGGCAGAGGCCAAGGCGGCAGGGTTCGGGCCGTTGCGGCCGGCGGCGGGCGGCGTGGCCTTCGATGGTGGCTGGCCCGAGGTGTGGCGCGCCAACCTGTGCCTGCGGGGCGCGGCGCGGGTACTGGCGCGGATCGGCGGGTTTCCCGCGGTGCATTTGGCGCAGCTCGACAAGCGGGCGCGGAAATTTCCCTGGGGCGATGTGCTGCGGGCCGACCAGCCGTTCAAGGTCGAGGCGGTGAGCCGCAAGTCCAAGATCTATCACGCGGGCGCCGCGAAGCAGCGGGTCGAGACCGCGATCACCGAGACGCTCGGCGCGCCGCCGGGCGATGACGGGGTGCGGCTTCTGGTACGCATCGAGGACAATCTCGTGACCTTCTCGGTCGACACCTCCGGGGCGCCGCTGCACCGGCGCGGCCATAAGGAGGCGGTGGGCAAGGCGCCGATGCGCGAGACGCTGGCGGCGCTGTTCCTGCGCCAATGCGGTTATCGCGGCGAGGAACCGGTGCTCGACCCGATGTGTGGCTCGGGCACTTTCGTGCTGGAAGCCGCCGAGATCGCCGCCGGGCTGGCACCGGGGCGCACGCGCGGTTTCGATTTCGAGCGGCTCGCCGGGTTCGATGCCGAGGACTGGGCCGCGCTCAAGGCGGCGCAGGCCCCCGGCGAGACGGCCCTGCGCTTTCACGGCTTCGACCGCGATGCCGGCGCGGTGCGCTCGGCCACGGCCAATGCCGAGCGGGCGGGGGTGACGGAGATCACCCGCTTCACCTGCCAGCCTGTCAGCGCGCTGGAGCCGCCCGAGGGGCCGCCGGGGCTGGTCATGGTCAACCCGCCCTATGGCGCGCGGATCGGCAAGCCGGGGCCGCTGCACGCGCTGCATCGCAGCCTGGGCGAGGTGCTGATGCAACGCTTCCGGGGCTGGCGGGTGGGCATCGTGACCTCCGAGCCGGGGCTGGCGCGCGAGACCGGGCTGCCGTTTCTGCCGCCGGGACCGCCGGTGGCGCATGGCTCGCTGAAGATCCGGCTCTACCGTACCGAGGCGCTCTGACGCCTCGGCCTCTTCTCAGAATCGCTCTTCGCCCTATATTGAAGAGCATGAAAACGTTTGCTGCCCTCTGCCTCTCGGCCACTCTGCTGGCCATGCCCGTCACCGCACAGGACGCCGGAGAGGAGGCGCCCGAGGATGGAGGCGGTCTGATGAAGCGCGGCGCCCAGATGTTCTTCGAGGGGTTGATGGGCGAGCTCGATCCCGCCCTGCGCGAGCTCGAAGACCTTGCCGGAGAGATGCAGCCTGCGTTGCGCAGCTTCGGCGAGGAGATGGGCCCGGCGCTGCAGGATCTGATGGGCAAGGTGAAGGACTGGTCGGTCTATCACCCGCCGGAAATGCTTGAGAATGGTGACATCATCCTGCGCCGCCGCGAGCCGCTGGAGCGCGACGGCGACGGGATCCTGCCGCGCGACCGGGACTGGCCCGAGCGCGACCGCGAGTTGCCGCCGCTCGACGGGACGCCGCCGGATCGAGAGCGGGGCGGCGAGATCGAGCTCTGAGCCAAGGTCGCGCCGCGCCCTGGCATGGGATCAAGACGATCTGCAACCGGACCATCGGCGTTGGGACAAGGACAGCTCAGTCGATCTCGACCTGCATATCTTCGGCGTTCAGGGCGCGTGCCAGCGACTTGAAGCGCGATTCGGCGACCTCGCCATAGAGCGGCGCCACATCCGGTGCCATCCGCAGCGACAGGCGCTTGGCCTTGCCGTCCCAACCGAGCGAGGCGCCGTCTTCCTTGCTGACATCCGACATCCACAGCATCGAGCCGAAGCGCATCGCCTTGCCGAGCACTTCGGCCTCCTGCAGTTCTTCGTCGCTGAGCAGCGCGTAATAGGCCTCGAACAGCCCCTCGCGCTTGTTCTTGTACCGGTGCAGCAGGGCGAGGCCGAGAAACACCCGCTCGGGGTGGGTGAGGCCGCCGAGATTGGCGCGCGTGGCGTTGTCGAAGCAGGTCTGCGCCCGGTAGTCGGGATGGGCGCGCCAGCTCACGTCGTGCAGCAGGCAGGCGGCCTTGACGATGCGCGTGCGCTCCGGGCCGGCATTGGCGAAGAGCGGCGCGACGAAGCGGTAGAGCTTCTTGCCGAAGCCGGGCAGGCGGGCATCCTTGGCCTCGGAGAAGCGGCAGGCCTCGACCAGTGGGTCGCGGTCGCGCAGCTTTTGCGGCATCTGCTCGTAGAGCAGGCCCTCGCGGATGCCGTAGGACGAGATCGCGATGCCGGCGGGCGAGAAGGTCTCGATGAGCCGGCCAAGCACCTCGCCGGCATAGGGCACGAGGCTCATCCGCGCCGAAGAGATCGAGCAGGCGCCGCGTAGCGCCTCGAGATCGGATTTCTCGATGAACTTCAGCGTGTCCGCGACCGCATCCTTATCCATACGGTATTCGTGCAGAACGTGCAGCGGGTAGCCGCGGCGCTCCATGTCGATGCGGGCGATGGCGCGCCACGAGCCGCCAACGAGGAAGAGCTGCGCGTCGCGCTGCCCGATCACCTCGGCGAGCTTGTCGATATGCTTGGCGATGTGCTTTTCACGGGCCTTCTTGCCGCCCTCGAGATCCTTGAAACGCAGCGGACCCAGCGGCGAGGTCACGCGGCGGCCGACCTGGCCCTCGGAGAGCTCGGCCAGCTCCATCGAGGAGCCGCCGATATCGCAGATCAGCCCGTTGGCGCCGGGCCATCCGAGCAGCACACCCTGTGCCGAAAGCCGGGCCTCTTCCTCGCCATCGATGACCCAGATCTTCAGGCCGGTCTGCTTTTCGATCTCGGCGCGGAAGGCCGGGCCGTCCTCGGCCTCGCGCATGGCGGCGGTGGCGACAGCGGTGAGCGGCGGCAGGTCCATGCCACGGGCCAGCGTCTGGAACCGGGCCAACGCGGACAGCGCGCGCGCCTTGCCCTCGGGGTTCAGCCGTCCGGTTTCGGGCATGCCCGCGCCAAGGCCGCACATGATCTTTTCGTTGTAGAAATAGGCCGGGCTGCGCGCCGCGCCGTCGAAGACGACGAGCCGCACCGAGTTCGAGCCGATGTCGACGACACCCACACGAGACAGGCGTCGGGCCTGCGGATCCTCGAAAAGCGGGCGGCCGAAAGGCCCCCAGTCGCCTTGGGCGGAGTCGCTTTGTCCGTCCATCTGCATCCCCGGCTGTGGTCCGCCTTCGCTCTACCACGCTTCGGGCTCGCGGCGAAAGCACTTCATTGGGGCAACGTTGCCGGCCCCGGGAGTGTTCCCGCGGTGGATCAGCGGAACAGCGAGAGCAGCACGCCCGGAGCGCCGTTGGCGATGGACATGGCCTGAATGGCAAGCTGCTGCTGGACCTGAAGCGCCTGCAGCCGGGCCGAGCTTTCCTCGAGATCCGCATCGACGAGAACGCCGATCCCCGAGGTCATGGCGTCGGTCAGGCGGTCGTTGAAGCTGGTCTGTGTCTCGAGCCGTCGCTGGTCCGAGCCGAAGGCCGCGGCCGCGTTGGTAGAGATGTCGAGCAGCCCCTCGATCGTCGCCAGGGCGTCATTGGCGCCGTCGGCGGTGGTGACATCGAGATCGGCGAGCAGTTCCAGCCCGCCGCCGATGGTGTTGCCGGCATCGGCGCTCAGCGTATCGATCTTCACGGCGATGGTGTCGCTCGCGGTGGTGACCTCGGAATAAATATCGAGCGAACTGCCCGAGGCCTGCACCTGCAGGACAGAGCTGTCGATGCCGGACCGGGCGGCATAGCTGGCATAGCGCTGCGACAGTTGCGAGAGCACGTCGCCGATGCCGTCGCCATCGCGGGCGACATAGGAGATCGGCGCGCTGGCCATCTCGGCGCGGGATTGCGTGGCGCCGGAGGTGGTGCGCAGATCAGCCTGCACGAAGGTCGAACCGTCGCCGTCGGTTCCGTAAAGCGACAGAGAGAAGGCCATGCCGGCGGTCACGGTGAGGGCGCTGGCGTCGAGCGTGGTGCTGCGGGTGAGGGTGAGCGTGGCCGAGACCTCGGAGCCGCTGTAGGTGCCGCCCGAGGCGGTGATCTCGCGGCGCGCGGTCGAGAGGTCCTGCTTGCCGATGCTGATGTCGACGCCGCGCACACCGAGCGAATCGCGCTGCAGGAAGCCCAGCACCGCCTCGCTGCCCGAGCCTGCGCCGGTGTCGCGGTTGTTCAGCAGGTTGAGTCCGTTGAACTGCGCCGTCTCGACCACCGCGCCGATCTGATCGCGCAGCGAGGAGACGGTGTTCTGGATCTTGGCGCGGTCGACATTCTCTTCCTGCGCGGTGACCACCTGTCCCTTGATCTCGGTCAGCAGCTCGGTGATCGTCTCGGCGCCCTTGCGGGCCACGGCGAGGGTGGCGCCGCCAAGCGCGAGGCTGTCGGCCACCTTGCGGTAGCCCAGCACGTCGGCCTCCATGGTCTTGGCGATGGCCCAGACCGCGGCGTTGTCCTCGGCGCCGGCAACGCGGCGGCCTGTGGCGATCTCGGTCTGCACCTCGGCGATGCTGGTATTGATGCTTTGCAGGGTCATCAGCGCGATGGTCGCACTGTCATTGGTCAGGATGCTGGACATGGGGTGCCTGTTCTCGAGGATGCCTGTACGGGGCTGTTCGGGGGAAGCGCGCAGTTCACGCGAGACGGGCCCGGGTCGGGGCATTCGAGGCAGCGATTTCGCCGCAAGCGGTGCGTCGCCCGGACCGGAAGCCGAGACAGTCTACGCCCGCGCCGCCGCCCCCATGACGCACCCCGTAGACTGGGCGTTGGCGGTTAACTCTGGGCTAAGGGAATGCGGTGTCAGCGTGGTGATTTCGGGGCAGTTCCGGGGCGCGAGGCGCGGGGCGCGCATCCCGCAGACCGGTTTGACCGACATCCGGCCGACGACGAAAAAGCGCCGGGGCGACATCCGCTCCGGCGCTTCAAGAGATCCGTCCGAAAACCTCAGTCCTCGCCGTGGGTCAGTTTCGGCACATCGCCGGCACCGGCAGAGCCGCGTCCCGAGAGCGAGGGGTTCTCCATGAAGAAGCGGTGGCAGTTGAACGGCGTCTCGCCCTCGCTCACCGGGTGGCGGCTGAACTTGCCGGTGGGTTCCATCACCCAGCTCTGCGCCGTGTCGGCGAGGTTGGCCGCCATGATCTGGCTGACGATCTGCGCCTTCACCGTCTGGTTCTGGATCTCGACCCCGGTCTCGATGCGGCGATTGAGGTTGCGCCCCATCCAGTCCGCCGAGGACATGAACACCCGCGCCTTGTCATGCGGCAGGCCGTGGCCGTTGCCGAAGCAGGCGATGCGCGAATGCTCGAGGAAGCGACCGACGATCGACTTTACCCGGATGTTCTCGGACAGCCCCGCGATGCCGGGCTTGAGCCCGCAGATGCCGCGGATCACGCAGTCGATCTCGACGCCGGCCTGGCTCGCCGCATAGAGCGCATCGATCATGTTGGGCTCGATCAGCGAGTTCATCTTCAGCCAGATCCGCGCCGGGCGCCCCGCACGGGCGTGCTCGGCCTCGGCGGCGATCAGTTCGAGCATCTTGGGCTTGAGCGAATGCGGCGAGATCACGAGGTTCTCCAGCCCCTCGGGCATGGCGTAGCCGCTGAGATAGTTGAAGATCTTCGCCGCATCGCGCCCCAGCGCCGCGTCGCAGGTGAAGAACGACAGGTCGGTATAGATCTTGGCGGTGATCGGGTGGTAGTTGCCCGTTCCCCAGTGCGTGTAGGTCACCAGCTTGTCGCCCTCTCGGCGCACCACCTGAGAGATCTTGGCGTGGGTCTTCCACTCGAGGAAGCCATAGACCACATGCGCGCCCGAGCGTTCCAGCCGGCGCGACTGGCGGATGTTGGCGGCTTCGTCGAACCGCGCCTTCAGCTCGACCAGCGCGGTGATCGACTTGCCCTCTTCGGCGGCCTCGCAGAGCGCCTCGACGATGGGCGAGTCCTTGGATGTGCGGTAGAGCGTCTGCTTGATCGCCACCACGTCCGGATCGAGCGCCGCCTGCTTGAGGAAGCGCACCACCATGTCGAAGGTCTCGTAGGGGTGGTGCAGAAGCATGTCCTTCTGGGCGATGGCCGAGAACATGTTGCCGTCATGGTCCTGCACCCGTTCCGGCACGCGCGGCGTGAAGGTCGGCCAGAGCAGGTCGGGGCGGCTGCCCAGCACCAGCTCCTTGACGTCGGCGATGCCGATCATGCCGTCAAGCTCGATGACCTCGTCATCCTGCACGTGCAGCTCGTTCTGCAGGGTGCGGCGCAGATCCTTGGGCGCGCCGGCGGTCATCGTCAGACGGACCACCTCGCCGCGGCGGCGGCGTTTCAGCGCCACCTCGAATTCGCGCACGAGATCCTCGGCTTCTTCCTCGACCTCGAGGTCGCTGTCGCGCAGCACGCGGAAGCCGAAGTGATCCTTCACCCGGTAGCCGGGGAACATGCTCTCGATGTGGAGCAGCAGCACATCCTCGAGGAAGATGAAGCGTTGCTGGCCCTCGGGCGCGGGCAGCGCCATGAAGCGGTCGATCTGGTGCGGGATCGGCAGCAGCGCGTCGCGGGTGCGCCGGTCACGCTTGCGCTCGAGCGAGATTGCGAGGCAGTAGCCCATGTTGGCGATGAACGGGAACGGGTGCGCCGGGTCGATGGCGAGCGGCGACAGCACCGGGAAAACCTGGGTGAGGAAGGCATGCTCGAGATGGGCACGGTCGGCCTCGTCGAGCTCGTCGCGGGGCACGATATCGATGCCTTCCGCGGCCATCTCGATCTCGAGCGCGTGCAGCACCTTCTGCTGATGCGCCATCAGCTTGCGGGCATCCTCGTTGATCTCGACCAGCTGCTGTGCCGGGGTCAGCCCGTCGGCGGCGGGATTGGTGTTGCCCGCATGCGCGAGCTCGCGGAGGCCGGCGACGCGCACGGTGTAGAACTCGTCGAGATTGGCCGCCGAGATCGACAGGAAGCGCAGCCTTTCGAGCAGCGGCACGCGCGGATTCTCGGCTTCCTCCAGGACGCGCCAGTTGAAGCCGAGCCAGCTCAGCTCGCGATTGTAGAAGCGACCGGGACCTTCGAGGTCGAGCTCGGTCATCTCGGTCGGGGCAGGCAGCGGGGCCTTCAGGAAATCTGCGATACTCATGTGGGGCTTATGCGCGTCCATTTGAAACAGGTTCGTGACGGTCATAGGAATTATTCTGCCTCGGGGCGCTGACCTGGATCAAGCCTTGCGAGGATGTCCCGCGCCAGGCTGCGCGTGATGCCCTTGGGCCGCCCCATGGCGTTGGCGTCGAGCGCCGTCACCAGCGCGCGCGCCATGGCAAAGCTGCGCGGCATGTGCCGCACGAGGTAGGGGATGACGTCGGCGGCAGGCACGCATTGCCGGTCCGCGAGCATCTTGGCGATCACCGCCGCCAGCAGCGTGTCGTCTGGGTCGGGCAGGGTGGCGGTCTGGGTGCCTTCCATGCGGCTCTTGAGGTCGGGGATCACCAGCGGCCAGAGCGACGGCGCCGAGCGGGCGGTCACGAGCAGCGGCTGGCGCTGGGCCAGCGCGAGGTTGTGCAGGTGAAACAGCGCCTCCTCGGCGGGGCGGTCCCCGGCGATGCGGTCTCCATCCTCGACGCAGATCGGCGCGGTGGCGAGCGCCGGGATGTCGGCCTGCGGAAGGCTCGCGGCGGGCACGATGGCGGCGCCGGTCTCGGCGGCCCACACATGCGCGAGATGGGTCTTGCCGGCGCCCGAGGGCCCCACCAGAACCATCTTGCCGTTGGGCCAGCTCTGCCAGTTGTCGAGCAGCGCCACCGCAAGCCCGTTGGACTGTCCGACGAAATAGTCCTCGCGTCCCAGCGCGGCGCGAACCGGCAGGGGCAGGGGAAGCTGGTCGGGGGTGATCATCCTTGATCCTCGTCCGTCTCGAGCCCGCGATAGAGCCGGCTCTCGATATACTGGTCGACAAGGAACCGCGCGACCACGCCGAGCGCCGCCGCCAGTGGCACCGCCACCAGCATGCCGACGAAGCCGAAGATCGAGCCGAAGACCGACAGGGCGAGGATCAGCCAGACCGGGTGTAGCCCGACCGATTCTCCGACCAGCTTGGGGGTCAGGAAATTGCCCTCGAGGAACTGGCCGAAGAAGAAAATCCCGGCGACCGCCGCGATCCAGACCCATTCACCCCAGAACTGGAACAGCGCCAGCCCGATGGCCAGCGCGCCGCCGACGATGGCGCCGACATAGGGAATGAAGGTCAGTATCCCCGCGACAACGCCCACCACGAGGCCGAAGTTCAGCCCCACCAGCCACAGTGCCAGCGCGTAGTAGAAGCCGAGGATCAGGCAGACCGAGCCCATGCCGCGGATGAAGCCCGCCAGCGTCTTGTCGATGTCGCGGGCCAGCTTCCGGATCACCGGTGCGTGGTCGCGCGGCAGCAGGCTGTCGACGCGGGCCACCATGTTGTCCCAGTCGAGCAGCATGTAGACCGCCACCACCGGCACGATGACGAAGAGCAGCAGGATGTTGATCAGCGACATCGCCGAGGTCAGCACCGCGTCGATCAGCTGCGCGCCGCGCTCGCGGATGGTCTCGCCGATGGAGACCAGGGTCTCGCGCACCGGGCTGCCCTCGACCATGATCGAGGGGAAATGCGTGGTCAGGAACGCCTGAAGCTGGCGGAACAGCTCGGGCGCGGTCTCGATCAGCTGGCTGGTCTGGCGCACCAGAGCCGGCACCACCGCCAGCGCGAGGATGACGAAGATCAGGATCATCGCCACGGTGATCGTGCCCGTGGCCATGCCGCGGCTCATGCCGACCCGCTCGAGCCGGTCGGCCACGGGGTCGAGGAAATAGGCCACCGCGCCGCCGACGACGAAAGGCAGCAGCACGTCTCCGAGGACCCATAGCATGACGACGAAGATCGCCGCCGCGATGCCCCAGTATTTCAGCTGTGTCCGCACCGGCAGCGCCATGATCGGCCATTCCTTTTCGAAAAAACGTGTCCCTACATCGCGTCTCGCGCGCGATCTTGCAAGACTGGGCTGCGCTCGCCGGGCCGCGCACGGCCCCTTGCTCTTGCGCGGCCCTTCGCATACGCCATTCCGGACCGTTTTCCAGCCCGGGAGCCCCGCCCCATGCGTCTGAGCCGCTATTTCCTGCCCGTCCTCAAGGAGACGCCCGCCGAGGCGCAGATCGTCTCCCACCGCTACATGCTGCGCGCCGGCATGATCAAGCAGGCCAGCGCCGGGATCTATTCCTGGCTGCCGCTGGGCTACAAGGTGCTGCGCAAGATCGAGGACATCATCCACGACGAGCAGCGCCGCGCCGGCCACATCCCGATGCTGATGCCGACGATCCAGTCCGCCGATCTCTGGCGCGAGTCGGGCCGCTACGACGCCTACGGCGCCGAGATGCTGCGCATCACCGACCGGCACGACCGCGACATGCTCTACACGCCCACCGCCGAGGAGCTGATCACCGACATCTTCCGCGCCAACGTCTCGTCCTATCGCGACCTGCCGCTGACCATGTACCAGATCCAGTGGAAGTTCCGCGACGAGATCCGCCCGCGCTTCGGCGTGATGCGCGGCCGCGAGTTCTACATGAAGGACGGCTACAATTTCGACCTCACGAAAGAGGACGCGCTGCACGCCTACAACCGCCATCTGGTGAGTTACCTGCGCACCTACGAGCGCATGGGCCTGCAGGCGATCCCGATGCGCGCGGATTCCGGGCCGATCGGCGGCGACGACACGCACGAGTTCCTGGTGCTGGCCGAGACCGGCGAGTCGGAAGTGTTCTACGACAGCGAGATCACCGAGCTGAAATTCGGCGACCGCGCCATCGACTACGACAGCGTCGAGCAGTGCCAGGCGGTGCTCGAGGAGTTCACCTCGCGCTACGCCCGCACCGACGAGACCCATGACGAGGCGGTGTTCAACCAGGTCCCCGAAGCGCGCCGCCGCACCGCGCGCGGCATCGAGGTCGGCCAGATCTTCTACTTCGGTACCAAGTATTCCGAGGCGATGGGCGCCACGGTCTCTGACAAGGATGGCAACCAGGTGCCGGTGCACATGGGCTCCCACGGCATCGGCGTGTCGCGCCTCTTGGGCGCCATCATCGAGGCCAGCCACGACGATCGCGGCATCATCTGGCCCGAGGGCGTGACGCCGTTCCATTGCGGCATTGTCAATCTCAAGACCGGCGACGCCGAGGCGGACGCGGCCTGCGACAAGATCCACGCGGCGCTGATCGCGCTGGGGCTCGACCCGCTCTACGACGACACCAACGAGCGCGCCGGCGCCAAGTTCGCGACGATGGACCTGATCGGCCTGCCGTGGCGCATCACCGTCGGCCCGCGCGGCCTGAAGAACGGCGTGGTCGAGCTGACGTCGCGCCGCACCGGCGAAAGCGAGGAGCTGCCCCCCGAGGCGGCGGTTGCGAAGATCGCAGAGATCTACGGCGTCGCCTGAGCTTCGGCGGGCCTGACAGCGCCGCGGATTCGCGCTAACCTGCTCCAATGGCCTCGCAGAGGGCCGTTGGAGGCAGTCATGATCATACGGGCACTCGCCCTCGCCGCCGGGATTGCCGGTGCGGCAGGGTTTTCCCAGTTTCCCGAATTCACCCAGCAATATGTCCAGCGCCTCGGCGGGGCGGTGGACGAGCTTGCGCGCAGCGTCGAGGCCTTCGACGGCGATGCCGCGGCGCTCGGCCTGGACAGGGAGGCCGCCCTCGCACAGCTCGCCACCGGTGGCGCCTTCGGTGCAGCCCGTGCCGAGACCATGCGCGAGACGTTGACGCGCCACGCGCGACTCTCCGGAGATCTCGCGGCACTCGAGGGCAAGAGCGCGCTGTCGCGTGTGCCCCTGGTGGCACATTTCGCCGACCCCGAGATCGCCGAGCGCACCTGGCAGGCCTATCGCCCGGGGGTGCCGATGACGGCGGAAGGCGCGATCTTCGCCGGAAGCGGGTTTGTCAGCGGCTGGCTTGCGGTGGCATTCCTGCTGTCCCTGCTGAGCCTGCCATTCCGCCGCAGGCCTCGCGGGAGAGGGCGGCGGGTCGAGCCGGTGCTGCACCGCCCCACCCAGGCGCCGCGCGGACACGGCCTTCGTGCCGTCAGGGGCGCTGCCCCTGCGCGCGCCGGGGCGCGCTTACCCCGGGATATTTAGAGCCAGAAGAAGACAGGGGCGTCTTCCCGGCTTCTTCTGGCCAAAAATATCCCCGCCGGAGGCTGCCGGAGGGGGACGCTCTTGTCTCGCCGGGGGCGCGCGTCACGCCGACGCCGCGATCAGGAAACCTGTGTGCGCTTGCGCACGCCGCTTGATGAGAGGGGGCGGGTCAGACCGCGGCCTTGACCTCGGCGACGATGCCTTCGACCACCCGGCTCAGCAGCGCCTCGTCCTCGCATTCCGCCATCACCCGGATCAGCGGCTCGGTGCCGGATTTGCGGATCAGCAGCCGGCCCTTGCCGGACAGCGTCGCCTCGGCCTCGGCGATGGCGCCCTGCACGCGGGCCGCCTCGAGCGGCGTCTGGCCGGCGGCGAAACGGACATTCTGCAGCAGTTGCGGCACCGGCTCGAAGCGGCGCGCCAGACGCGAGGCGGGCTGGCCGGTGCGCACCATCTCGGCGAGGAACTGCATCCCCGCCATCAGCCCGTCGCCGGTGGTGGCGTAATCGGTCATCACGATATGGCCGGATTGCTCGCCGCCGAGGTTCCAGCCCTTCGCGCGCATCGCCTCGACCACGTAGCGGTCGCCCACCTTGGTGCGCTCGAGCCGCAGGCCGCGGCCGGTCAGGAAGCGCTCAAGCCCGAGATTCGACATCACCGTGGCCACCAGCGTGCCATCGACAAGCCGGTCTTCCTCGGCCCAGCGGGCCGCCATCAGCGCCATGATCTGGTCGCCGTCGGCGATGGTGCCGGTCTCGTCGATCAGCAGGATCCGGTCGGCATCGCCGTCAAGGCAGATGCCCACGTCGGCGCCATGCGCCACGACCGCTTCGGCCGCGGCCTGAGGCTTGGTCGAACCGCAATTGTCATTAATGTTCAGCCCGTTCGGGGAGGTGCCGAGCGGGATCACGTCGGCGCCGAGCTCCCAGAGCACCTCGGGCGCGGTCTTGTAGGCGGCGCCATTGGCGCAGTCGACCACCACCTTCATGCCGTCGAGCCGCATGCCGTGGGGCAGGGTGCCCTTGAGCCGCTCCTGATAACGGAAGCGGCCATCGTCGATGCGCTTGGCACGGCCGATATTGCCGGCCTGTGCCGGGGCCACGCCGGCCTCGACCAGCGCCTCGATCTCGGCCTCGGCCTCGTCGGAGAGCTTGAAGCCGTCAGGGCCGAAGAACTTGATGCCGTTGTCATCCGCCGGGTTGTGGCTGGCCGAGATCATGATGCCGAGGTCGGCGCGCATGGACGGTGTCAAAAGCCCCACCGCCGGGGTCGGGACCGGGCCCAGCAGCAGCACGTTCATGCCGGTCGAGGTGAGGCCCGCGGTCAGGGCGTTCTCGAACATGTAGCCCGACAGCCGCGTGTCCTTGCCGATCACCACCCGGTGCACCCCGCCCTGTTCGCGGCGGAAATAGCGCCCTGCGGCGGCGCCGATCATCAGCGCCATCTCGGCGGTCATCGGGAAGGTGTTGGCGGTGCCGCGCACCCCGTCGGTTCCAAATAGCTTACGCGTCATGGACTGCTCCCTTTTCGACTGCCTGCCACAGCGCGATGGCCTGGCGAGTTTCCGCGACATCGTGGACCCGGAAGATCTGCACCCCCTGCGCGATCCCGGCGAGCGCCACCGCGATCGAGCCGGGCGCGCGTTTTTTCGGATCGGGCGCGTCGCCGATGCGGCCGACGAAGCCCTTGCGCGACACGCCCAGCAGGATCGGACAGCCGAGCCCGTGGAACAGGGCCAGCCCGTTCAGCAGCGCGAGATTGTGCGCCTGCGTCTTTCCGAAGCCGATGCCCGGATCGACCACGATCTTGTCGCGCGAGAGCCCCTTGGCCTCGAGCATCTCGACCTGTTCCTCGAGGAAATCGTAGACGTCGAGCAGCACGTCGTCGTAGCACGGCGCGTCCTGCATGGTCTGCGGATCGCCCTGGCTGTGCATGATGCAGACCGGCAGGGCGTTCTCGACGCAGAAATCGGCCAGAGCGGGGTCATGGGTGAGCCCCGAGACGTCGTTGACCAGTGCCGCGCCGGCGCGGATCGCCGCCTTCGCCACCGCCATCTTGCGGGTGTCGATCGAGATCGGCACGCCGGCCAGCGCCCGGATCACCGGCTCGGTGCGCGAAATCTCCTCCCCCGGGGCCACGTCTTCGGCGCCGGGGCGGGTGCTCTCGCCGCCGATGTCCAGAAGGTCGGCGCCGTCGGTCATCAGCCGCCGCCCGCGCAGCGCGGCCTCGGTGCTAGAGCCGTCGAGCCCGCCATCGGAGAAGCTGTCGGGCGTGACGTTGAGGATCGCCATGATCTGCGGCTGGCGCATGTCGAGCCCGAGAAGCGGCGCGCGCGGCGTGGTCAGGCGGGCCAGAGCGGCCTCCGGGATCTCGGAGGCGTGGATCCGCGTGACGCTGCCGTCGCGGCGATGCCGGGCGACATGGGAGAACCAGCGCGGGCCGCCGGCCAGCGGCAGGGCATCCTCGGGGCGGGGGGCGTCGGAGCGGACGAGGGGGCGGTAATAATCTCGCATGACCGGGTTGTGACGCCGCGCGCCGGGATTGGCAAGCAGCGGCGTCGCCGGCTGTTTCAGACTGTGACAGCGCGCGCCGGGACGGTGACGTCCTCGGGCAGGGATTCGCCGATCACCACCAGCTCGGAGGCTTCCATGTGCTCGGCGAACCAGCCGGCGAGCGCCACCGAGTCGCGTGGCCGCGAGGCCGGGCCCTGGGTGGCGTCGAGCACGATCTTGGAGGGCGCCCAGACGCAGATCTGACCATTCTTCATCGCCCAGTCGAGCTCGGTGCGGGTCGAGACCACCTTGCAGCGGGGATCGCGCGCCGCCAGCATCCAGCCGTTCTGCTCGATGGCGAGCAGATCGACGCGGCGCTGCGCCAGAGGGTGGCCCGCCTGCGGGCGGTCCAGATCCGGCAGCCCGACGCAGAGGATCAGCGGGGCCGTCTCGGCGGCGAAGCCGTCGATCCAGCCGGCGAGCGCGTCCGAGGCGATGGCGGCATTCGAAAGATAGACGATGCGCGGATGCGGGCGGGGCTGTGCCACCTCGTTGAGGTGGGCACCGAAATCGCGCTTCGTGCGGACGATCTCGACCCCGAGCGCGCCGGGGCCGCGGTCGAGCTTCTCGATGCGGACGAAGGCGCGCATGGCCTGCGGCTCGAGCAGGATGCGCTCGGCGATGCGCTCGGCGAGCGTTTCCAGCAGGTTGAGACGCTCGGCCTCGAGCTCGGTGCTGATCGCCTCGGTGACGCGGTCGTAACTCAGGATGCGGTCGACATCGTCATCGAGCGGCCCGCCCGAGGGCGTGACCTCGACCACCACGTCGAAGCGGATGCGCTGGGTGTGGCCGCGCTCGGCCTGAAAGGCGCCAATCTCGACCTCGCGTACATGCTCGCGCAGCGAGATGCGGTCGCGCGGCGCCTCGCCCTCGGTGGCGATGGCGCGCTCGGAGGGGTGCGCAAAGGCAAGGCGGATTTCGTCGGCCATGAGGGGCCCTCGCATGTGGTCTTCAGGGGGCCGCCGCAGCACTTCTCTTGCGAGAGGATTACAGGTGGAGCGATCCCCTCCTGAAGGTGAGGGCCGGGCGGGTTGCCCGATACCCTATCGCAGCGAATGGCCGGGCGCGAGGGCCGGAAAGCGGCGCTTTGCGCCGCGCCCGCGTCAGTTGCTGCTGATGCGGTAATCCGGGCGGTAGAACTGGTGCACGCCGATCGCGGCGGTCTGGTTGAACTTGCGCGACCAGGACGGGTTCACCGCGGTGGTGTGGTAGTAGGTCGCGCCGCCGGTCAGTGCGCGCGGGGCGCCCGAGAGCATGATCTTGGCAACCTTGCCGACGCGCTCCCAAGCGCGGGGCTCGTTGATGTGCTCGGGGTTGCCGTCGCAGGTATAGGTGAACTGGCAGGCGTATTTCCGGCCGGTGCCCTGGCGGATCACGCTGCAGACCGAATCCGGGAACTTTGCGCTGTCGACGCGGTTGAGGATGACCTCGGCGACGGCAAACTGGCCTTTCACGGTCTCGCCGCGAGCCTCGAAGTACAGCGCCTCGGCAAGGCACTCCCACTGGGCGCCGCCGCTGGCCTTGGGCTGGCTTTCGAGCCACGCGCGGTCGTAGGAAAATCCGCCCGGACGCGTTTCGGGCGAGACGAGCGCGTTGAGATGTGCTTTGGTCGCGGTATTGAGCCCGCGCTGTTCGAGCTTCACCAGACGGCGGAGATTGTCCTGCTTCACTTCGGCAGCAAGCGGAGCGGCCGTCGCCAGCAGCGCCAGCGCGGTAAACATAGCCTTGATCATCTGTCCCTCTTTACGTCACGTCCCAGGTGGCGATTTCCCCAAAATCGCTCAAAATCGCGGCGTAATTAGTAAAATTGTTCCGAGCGGTCCAGCGCCCGGGACCGAAATGGGCGGATTCCGGCCCAAATACATCGTTAAGTTTACATATGTTGTGGCGCGGCAGCTGCGCGCCTACCCGATCTTGTCTCTAATTGCGAGTTGAGCGGCTGCTAGACGCGCAACCGGAACGCGAAACGGGGAGCAACTCACGTAGTCGATGCCCGCGTTTCGGCAGAAGGCAATCGATTCGGGGTTGCCGCCATGCTCGCCGCAGACCGACAGCATGACCCCGCCATTGCCCTTGCGCCCGCGTTCCACGCCCACCCGGATCAGTTCGCCGACGCCCTCGGCGTCGAGCCGGTGGAACGGATCTTCGGGGAACACGCCTTGCTGCACGTAATGCGACATGAAGCGTCCGGCATCGTCGCGCGAGAGGCCGTAAGTCATCTGCGTGAGGTCGTTGGTGCCGAAGCTGAGGAAATGCGCGTGCTGGGCGATCTCGTCGGCACGCAGGCAGGCGCGCGGGGTCTCGACCATGACGCCGAGAGAATAGTCGAAATCGCGGCCGCGCTCGTTGCGCACCGCCGCCGCCACCGCGTCGATGCGGTTGCGCACCAGCTCGACCTCGCGGCAGGCCGAGACCAGTGGCAGCATGATCTCAGGCACCACCGGCGCGCCTTCCTTGGAGGCCTCGAGCGTCGCCTCGAAGATGGCGCGGGCCTGCATGTCGTAGATCTCGGGCACCGCGATGCCGAGCCGCACGCCGCGCATTCCCAGCATGGGGTTGTATTCGCCCATGCTCTCGACCCGGCGGGTCACGTCCGAGACCGGCAGGTCGAGCGCCTCTGCCAGATCGCGCAGACCGGCGCGGTCGGAGGGCAGGAACTCGTGCAGCGGCGGATCGAAGAGGCGGATGCAGACCGGCATCCCCTCCATGATGCGGAACAGTTCGATGAAATCGGCGCGCTGCATCGGCAGCAGCCGGGCGAGGGCGGTCTTCCGGTCGTCGGGGCTGTCGGCGAAGATCATCTCGCGCATCGGTGTGATGCGCTCGGCCTCGAAGAACATGTGCTCGGTGCGGCAGAGCCCGATACCCTGCGCCGCGAAATTGCGCGCCGTGGTGGCGTCGGCCGGGGTGTCGGCATTGGCGCGGATGCCGATGTCGCGCTCGGCATCGGCCCAGGACATGAAGACGTGGAAGGTCTCGTCGAGCGCCGCCTCGATCATCTTCGGCGCACCGGCAAGCACCTGGCCCGAGCTGCCGTCGACGGTGAGGGTGTCGCCCTCTCGGAAGCGGCGGCCATCCTCGGCCAGCAGCGTCTTGTCGTTGAGGCGGAAGCCCATGCGCGCCGCGCCCACGACGCAGGGCAGGCCGAGGCCGCGGCCGATCACCGCCGCGTGGCTGGTCATGCCGCCGCGTTCGGTCAGCACCGCCACAGCGGCGTGCATGCCGCGCACGTCCTCTGGCGAGGTCTCGCGCCGGACGAGGATGCAGGGCTCGCCGCGCGCCGCGCTGGCCTGCGCCTCGGAGGAGGAGAACACGATCTTGCCGGTCGCCGCCCCGGGAGAGGCCGCCACGCCGCGACCGATGGCGTCGCGCTCGGCCTCGGGGTCGATCTGCCGGTGCAGCAGCTCGGACAGGCCACGCGGTTCGACCCGCATCAGCGCTTCCTGCTGCGAGATGATGCCGTCATTGGCCAGCCGCACCGCGATCTGCAGCGCAGCGCGCGAGCTGCGCTTGACCCGTATGGCGTCGAGGATGTGCACCGCGCCATTTTCGAGCGTGAACTCGATCTGCATCTCGACCCGCAGTTTGCAGCGCACCAGCGCGGCGTAGTCCTTCAGCGTCTCGAAGGCCTCGGGCGCCAGCTCTTCCAGCGAGGGGCCGCGCGGATCGCGCTCGAGATAGAGCGAGCTCTGCTCGCACTGTAGCGCCTCGCGGCCCTGGCTCTGGCTCATGTAACGGCCGGTGATCTGCGGCTGCCCGGTCTCGGAATTGACCAGCTGCAGCACGCCCGAGCCGCATTCGCCCATGCCGAGCCCCAGCGCCATCTCCTGCACGATGAGCCCCAGACCGGCATCGACCGGCGCGCCCTTGGCCTGGCGCAGCAGCCGCGCGGTGGTGCCCTCCCAGGCGCGCGCCATCGAGCGCAGCACCTCGGCCAGCTGCACGGCGGGATCCTGCGGGAAGGGCTCCTCGGCCTCGTCCTCGTAGCAGCGCAGCACGTCGCTCAGGCCTTCCTCGCCGGGGCTGTCGATCTCTTCGAAGACATCCGGATCGAGCCTCGCCACGTGGATGGCATAGGCCGTGACGAAGCGCTTGTAGAGATCCGAGGCAAGCTCGGGGCCCATGCGCTCGGAATACTCGACGAAGGCGGCGTCGTTCATGCCGATATTGAGCACCGAGCCGGGCCCGCCCCAATCGGGATCCTCCGAGGAGGGGCGCACACAGAGCAGCGCGCCGGGGGCGAACTCGCCGAGAATCGCGACCACGTCGGGCATTTCGCCCGCGGCGATGCGGTGCACGGTGTCGAAGCTCAGCGCCACGGTGCGCGGCACCGGCAGATCGAGCCGCACGAGCCGCTGCAGGCACTTGGCACGCCCCCCGTGGCTCGGCGTCGAGATCGGCGCCGATGGGGTGATGAGCGTGACCCGCGGGTCCTGGTCCTGTCGCAGCGTGTCGGGCACGGGAGATCCTGTTTTTCCGCAGTGCAGCATAACCCGGATCAGGGCAACCGCACCATCACCTTTTCAGGAGTACGTAAGGTTAAGACGCTGCGCCAAAGATGCCACCGCCGGGCGGGCGCGTGCAAGAAATCTCGGCACGCGCGCCGCAAGTCTTTGGTGCGGAAGGGCTTTCGGGCAACGCCCGCTCAGCCCTCGAGGCGGTTCAGATCGGCCACCTGAAGGCAGCTTGTGCGGATGCGCGACAGCAGGTTGAGGCGGTTGCGGCGCACCACCGGGCTCTCGGAATTGACCTGCACCGCCTCGAAAAAGGCGTCGATCGGCGCGCGCAGACCGGCCATGGCGGTCATGGCAGCGGCGAAATCTTCCTTTTCCAGCGCGGGCTTGATCTCGGCATCGGCGGCATCGAGCGCGGCGAACAGCGCCTTCTCCTCGTCGACCTCGGCAAACTTGGGATCGGCGCCGAAGCTGTACTCGACCCCGTCCTTGTCCTCGGCCTGGGTGAGGATGTTGTTGGCGCGCTTGAAGCCCTGCACAAGGTTTGCGCCGTCCTCGGTGCCCAGCACCTCGCCGAGCGCCGTGGCGCGGCGCACCACCTGAGCGAGGTCGTCATTGCCGGGCATCGCCAGCACTGCATCAATCACGTCATGCCGCACGCCTTCGCCCTTGAGGTGCACCTTGAGCCGGTCGTGGAAGAAGGCGAGCAGATCGTCGCTGAGATCGGGGCGGTGGTTGGTGACCTCTGTGACCCACTCGGCCGCGTCGCCCTCGATCTGGTCGATCACGGCTTTGACCGAGGAGCCGAAGACGCCGTGTTGCGCGATCTCGCGCAGCAGCGCATCGCGCAGCTCCTGCTGGTCGCTATCGACGCCGGGATCGATCTTGTGGCGCAGGATCTGCGCGTCGAAGAGGCGGTCGAGATGCAGGCGCAGCCCATTGACCAGCACCAGCCGGATCACGCCAAGCGCGGCGCGGCGCAGCGCATAGGGGTCCTTGGAGCCAGTGGGCTTCTCGTCGATGGCCCAGAAGCCGGTCAGCGTGTCGAGCTTGTCGGCCAGCGCCACGGCGAACGAGACCGGCGCGGTGGGCACGGCGTCGGACGGCCCGAGCGGCGAGTAATGCTCCTCGCAGGCCACGGCGACCTCTGCCGGCAGGCCGGCGGCCTCGGCGTAATAACGGCCCATAAGCCCCTGAAGCTCGGGGAATTCATAGACCATCTCCGAGCTCAGGTCGGCCTTGGCCACGCGCGCCGCCTGCTCGGCCAGCGCTGCGTCCGCGCCGACCATCGGTGCGATCTCGCGCGCCAGTGCCGCGATGCGCTCGATGCGGTCGCGCTGCGAGCCAAGCTTGTTGTGGAAGGTCACGTTGCCGAGCCGCTCGGTCCAGGCTTCCAGGCCCTCGTTCTTTGCGACACGCAGATCGTTCTCCCAGAAGAACTTGGCGTCGGACAGGCGGGCCGAAAGCACCTTGTTGTTGCCTGCGAGGATGGTCGCGCCGTCATCCGGCGTTTCCACATTTGCAACCGTGACAAAGCCTTCAATGCGGCTGGTGGCCGGATTCTTGACCGAAAAGAACTTCTGGTGCTCTTTCATCGAGGTCTGGAGCACTTCCGGCGGCAGCTCGAGGAACTGCGCGTCGATCTTGCCCATCAGCACCACCGGCCACTCGACCAGACCTGCCACCTCGGCCAGCAGCCCGCGGTCCTCGACCACTTCGAGGCCTTGGGCGAAGGCGCGGTTTGTCGCGTCATGCCAGATGGTTTCAGCGCGTTCCTCAGCCGAGAGGATGACCTTCGCGCGCTTCAGCCGGGTTTCGTAATCGGCAAAGGAGGTCACTTCGAAGGCGCCGTCGCCCATGAAGCGGTGGCCCTCGGTGGTCTGGCCCGCCTCGATGCCATCGATTTCCAAGGGCACGACCGCGTCGCCGGCCTCGGAGCTCAGGACGCACATGATGCGGTGCAGCGGGCGGACCCAGCGCAACGTGCCTGCGCCCCAGCGCATCGACTTGGGCCAGGGGAAGTTGCGGATCGCCGCTTCGAGCACCTCGGCCACGATCTCGGCGGCCGGGCGGCCCGGCTTCTCGATCACCGCGTAGAGAAAGGTGCCCTTCTTGTCCTCGCGCGCTTCGCATTGCTCGCGGCTGACGCCGGCACCGCGCAGGAAGCCCTCGATGGCCTTCTCCGGCGCGTCGACCTTGGGGCCGCGGCGCTCTTCGCGGGTGGCGGGGGAGGCGTCGAGCAGACCGCTCACGGTGAGGGTCAGCCGGCGCGGCGTCGAGAAGGCGGCGGCGCCGGCATAGGTCAGACCGTTCTCTACCAGACCGTCGGTGACGAGTTTCTTCAGATCCTCCGCGGCACGCGTCTGCATGCGGGCGGGGATTTCCTCGGAAAAGAGTTCGATCAGAAGGTCGGGCATAGTCTCACCAAAGCATCCGCCCGCGCCGGGATCGGCACGGGCTGTTGTTCGCTTCGGTGGATAACGGCCCCAAGGGCCAAGGTCCAGCGGTTAGCCGTCAGGCGGTGGCCTCTTGCAGCTTGCCCTCGGCCTTGAGCTTGGCACGGCGCGCCAGCGTCATCACGTCGTCGCCCGAGCGGCGCGGCACGATGCGGTAGGCGGCCTCGATGAAGTTCTCCACTGCAAATCCGATCAGGCCGATGGCGACGACGCCCAAGAGGATGCGGCCATAGGCCACCGAGCGGATCTGGTCGAGCGCGGTGCCGACACCGCCGGCCTCTTGGGGATTGACGGTCATGCCGGCATAAAAGATCGACGCGCCGATAATGCCGATCACCACGCCCTCGGCGATGAGGCCGAACTTCATCACCGGATCGAGCTTGCGCGCGAGCGGGGTGACGCGGATGTCGCGCTTGTATTTCTCCTTGAGGCCCTTGTGTGCGTAGTAGATCCCTGCGCCGATGGTCACGAGCCCGACGGCCATCACCAGCCACGGCCCCCAGGGCATCGACATCAGCTTCTGTGTGGCGGTTTGCGCGCCACCTCCGCCACCGTTGCCGCCGCCCATCGCGGTGGTCGCCACCGACACGCCGATGGCGCCATGGATCACGCCGGTGATCGCCTGGCCGGCGCGGGCCACCATGCCCTTGGCATCGGTGCCCTCGCATTCGAGATCCATCCAGGCGTCGATCAGCCGCCAGATCATGTAGGCGATGAGGCCGATGGCAATCGCCCAGAGCAGCGCCACGCCCCATGGCACGCTACGTAGCTCGGCGAGCGCATCTGTGGTGCCCTCGGCTTGTCCGCCTTTCCAGGCGGCCAGCAATGCAAGCCCCCCGACGACGGTATAAACGGCACCCCGCGCGGCATATCCGGCGCGCATTACGGGAACGACCCAGGCGGGGGCTTTGTCTGACATCACTGATCTCCTCGATTGAGGAGACAGCGCCCGGACCCCGCAAAAGGTTCCGTCCCGCCGTTCGACAGGCGCGCAACCCCCTGTCTTCTCTGGTTCAAAAATACCTCGGGGGAATCGCAGCCCTGCTGCGATGGCGGCAGCGCCCCCGCTTGTCGCCTCGGCTCAAACCCGACGCGACGGCAGGCAGGCCTCGGACCCTTCCGGCCTCACTCCCGCGGCGGGCAGTCCTCGCCGAGCGGCGTGCCGTCATAGGCCTTGTCGCCGCAATCGTTGATCTCTTCCCAGATATAGCCGCGGCCGTCCTCGGTCACCGCGACCACCCGGTCGATGCCGTATTCGATATTGCGCTGCGCGGTATAGACATGCGCCTCGCCGGTCTCGACAAGCGTCCCGATCGCCTCGGCGTCGAAGCAGTCGAACCAGAACGGCGCATTGCGCGGCTCCGCGCCGTCGTAGCGCTCGAAGCGCGCGTCGAGCGCCTGCGGGCGCTCTGGCGTGGTGAAGCAGCCGCGGAAGCGGATCGGCGAGCTGGTGGCGTCGATGCCCTCGAAATCGCCATAGGGGATGTGTTCGGGCGCGCCGCCGTCGAGCGGCGTCAGGAAGACCTGCCCGGCATCGTCCTCGACGCGCTCGTAGTAGTGGAACACTTGGAAATAGTAGACCCCGGCGCCGAAGAGCAGGGCGGTCACGATGATGGCGATGCCGAGGATCTTGCCGCTCATGTCTGCGCTCCGGTCTGGGTCTGTCTCTGGATGTCGTGCCGCGCGGCTCAGGCCGCGTGGCCGCCGGCCTCGGTCATCACGAAGGCGTCGGCGCAGCGCTTGGCCAGCGCCCGGACCCGGCCGATATAGGCCTGGCGCTCGGTGACCGAGATCACGCCGCGCGCGTCGAGCAGGTTGAACAGGTGGCTGGCCTTGATGCACTGGTCATAGGCCGGGTGGGCCATGACGATGCGCTTGCCGGTCTTGGGATCCACTGCCTCGGCCTCGAGCGCGCGCTGGCACTCGGCTTCGGCATCCTCGAAATGCTTCAGCAGCGTCTCGGTGTCGGCCACGTCGAAGTTCCAGCGCGAGTATTCCTCCTCGGTCTGGCGGAACACGTCGCCATAGAGCAGCGGCTGCGGAGATTGCGGGTCGTTGAACGGCATCTCCATGACGTGGTCGATGCCCAGCACGTACATGGCGAGGCGTTCGAGCCCGTAGGTCAGCTCGCCCGAGACCGGGGTGCAGTCATGCCCGCCGACCTGCTGGAAATAGGTGAACTGCGACACTTCCATGCCGTCGCACCAGACTTCCCAGCCCAGGCCCCAGGCGCCCAGCGTCGGGCTTTCCCAGTCGTCCTCGACGAAGCGCACGTCATGCATCGACATGTCGATGCCGATGGCCTCGAGCGAACCGAGATAGAGCGCCTGCAGGTCCGGCGGCGACGGTTTGATCAGCACCTGGAACTGGTAGTAATGCTGCAGCCGGTTCGGGTTCTCGCCGTAGCGCCCGTCGGTCGGGCGGCGCGAGGGCTGCACATAGGCCGCGGCCCAGGGCTTGGAGCCGAGCGCGCGCAGCGTGGTGGCCGGGTGGAAGGTGCCGGCACCGACTTCCATGTCGTAGGGCTGCAGCACGGCGCAGCCCTTGGCGGCCCAATAGGTCTGCAGTCGCAGGATGATCTCCTGGAAGCTCCGCGGTTTGGTGCTGGTGTCGGTCATCGCATCGGCCCTGTCTGAGAGTTGCGGACTGATTATGCGCCACAGGCGCAAGGGTCAATTGCGGGGCTGACCATATTTTGAGGTGACGGCCCGACCCGCTCTGGTAAACACGAAGACAGAGCAAAATAAGATTTCCGACGCAAGGGACAGATACAGGGATGTTGAGGTCAATACTGATGGCGGGCGCGACAACCGTGCTGGTCGCGCAGGCTGCCATCGCGCAGGAGCGGGTGTTCATCCAGATCGAGGCGCAGCCGAGCCTTGCGCAGGCCGAGGCGGCGCTGCGCGGCTATGCCAGCCGGCTCGACAACGTCAACGGCTTCTCGCTGGGCGGCGGCTGGTACGGCATCGCGCTTGGCCCCTACAGCCCCGACGACGCCGGGCAGCTGCTGCGCAACCTGCGCGCCAACGGCGTGATCCCGCGCGACAGCTACCTCGCGGCGACCTCGGAGTACCGCGACCAGTTCTGGCCGGTGGGGGCAGGGCTCGCCACCGAAGCGCCGGTGCAGCCGGCGCCGCAGCCCGAGGCCGCAGAGCCGCCATCCGAGACGCCGGTGGTCGAGGCTGCGCCCGAGCCCGAGCCGCAGCCGGTGATCGACGAGACCCCGCGCGAGGCTCGTGCCAGCGAGGCGCTGCTCAACCGCGCGCAGCGCGAGCAGCTGCAAATCGCCCTGCGCTGGGCCGGGGTCTATGACGCCGGCATCGACGGTGCCTTCGGTCGCGGCACCCGCGGCGCGATGGCAGCGTGGCAGTCGCAGAACGGCTTTGACGCGACCGGCATCCTGACCACCGGGCAGCGTGCCGCGCTGATGGGGCAGTACAACGCCGTGCTCGACGGGCTCGACATGCGCATGGTGCGCGACGAGCGCGCCGGCATCCGCATCGAGATGCCCACCGCCGCCGTCGGCTTTGACCGCTACGAGGCGCCCTTCGCGCTCTACGAGCCGACCGGAGACCTGCCGGCGCGGGTGCTGCTGATCAGCCAGCCCGGCGACCGCCAGAGCATGGGCGGGCTCTACGAGATCATGCAGACTCTCGAGATCGTGCCGCTCGAGGGCCCGCGTGAGCGCAACCGCGACGGCTTCAGCCTGACAGGCGCCAACAGCCGCATCGTCAGCCACACCGAGGTCAGCCTGCGCGACGGGCATATCAAGGGCTTCACCCTGATCTGGCCCGCCGGCGACGAAGAGCGCCGCGAGCGCGTGCTCGGCCTGATGCAGACCAGCTTCGCCACCACCGACGCGGTGCTCGACCCGGCCGAGGTCAGCGACGCCGGCCAGTCGGTCGACCTCGTCTCCGGGCTCGAGATCCGCAAGCCCATCGCCACGGTCTCGGGCTTCTTCGTCGATGCCGGCGGCGCGGTTGTGACCTCGGCCGAGGCGGTGGCCTCCTGCGGGCGCATCACCCTCGACGATGTTTACGAGGCCACGGTGGCGGCGCGCGATCCGGCCCTCGGCGTCGCCGTGTTGCGCCCCGAGACGGCGCTGGCGCCGCGTTCGGTGGCAAGCTTCCGGCAGGACACGCCGCGGATCAATTCCGAGGTCGCCGTCGCGGGCTACCCGTTCGGCGGCGTGCTGAGCGCGCCCACCCTGACCTTCGGCGCGCTCGAGGATATCCGCGGCCTGCGCGGTGAAGAGCAGTTCGAGCGGCTTGCGCTGGCGGCGCAGCCCGGCGATGCCGGTGGTCCGGTGGTGGATGCCGGCGGTGCGGTGCTGGGAATGCTGCTGCCCAAGGCGCAGAACGGCCAGTCGCTGCCCGAGGATGTCGCCTTTGCCGCCGATGCCTCGGCCCTTCAGGCCTTCCTGACCGGCGCCGGGCTGCGTAGCTCGGTGGCGCAGGGCGAGGCCGCCATGGCGCCCGAGGATCTGACCGCCGCCGCCGGCGCGATGACCGTCAAGGTCAGCTGCTGGGAGTGATCCCGGCGCGGCCCGCGACCGCATAACCGCTTGATCCGCACCGCCCTTGCGCGGTTATCCTTCGGGGGAGGTTTCCCCCGGAGGTGCATATGCTTGGCTATCTCACCCTGATCTTCGTCTGCCAGCTTGCCGGCGAGCTGGTGGTCGGCACGCTGGCCATGCCGGTGCCCGGGCCGGTGGTCGGCATGGTGCTGCTGTTCCTCTACCTCGCGCTGCGCCGCTCGGTGCCCGAGGGGCTGGGGCAGGCGGCGGGCGGACTGCAACGCGCCATGTCGCTGCTCTTCGTGCCGGCGGGCGCCGGGGTGATGCTGCATTTCCATCTGCTGGCCGAGGCGGCGCTGCCGCTCGGGCTGGGGCTGCTGGTGAGCACCATCGCCACCATTGCCGTCACCGGCCTGCTGATGATCTGGCTCGGGCGCGGGGCGCGCGACGATGGATAACCTCGACAATCTCGCCGAGACCTGGGTCTATCTCAGCGCCTCTCCGCTCTTTCACCTGACGCTGACGCTGGTGGCCTTCCAGGGGGCCTCCTGGTTGTTCGAGAAGGGCGGGCGCAACCCGCTGCTGAACCCGGTGCTCGGGGCGGTGATCGTGGTGGTGGTGGTGCTGGTCGCCACGGGCACCGACTACGCCACCTATTTCGAGGGCGCGCAGTTCGTGCATTTCCTGCTTGGCCCGGCGACCGTCTCGCTGGCGGTGCCGCTCTATCGTCAATGGGCGCTGGTGCGACGTTCTGCGCTGGCGATCACCGTGAGCCTGCTCTGCGGCTCGCTGACCGCGATCCTCACGGCGGTGGGCGTGGCCTCGCTGGCAGGTGGCGGCAGCGAGGTGCTGGCCTCGATCGCGCCCAAGTCGGTCACCGCGCCGGTCGCCATGGCCATCGCCGAGGAACTTGGCGGGGTGCCCTCGCTGACCGCGGTGCTGGTGATCGTGACCGGCATCCTCGGCGCCATGCTCGGCCCGCTGGTGCTGACCCTCGTGGGGGTGACGGGCTGGAGCGCCCGCGGCCTTGCCATCGGCACCGCCAGCCACGGCATCGGCACCGCCCGCGCGCTGCAGGTCAACGAGACCGCCGGCGCCTTCGCGGGGCTGGCCATGGGGCTCAATGCGCTCGCCACGGCGCTCTTGCTGCCGATCCTCTGGGGGCTGCTTTTCTGACGTGAAGTCAAGGTGGTGAAGTTTCCGTGACGGTGCTGGTCCTCGTCACTCATGCGGGCTAGGTCCCCTCTCGATACAACTGGAGGGGAATCTCATATGGGTCTTTTCGGAATCATCCTGTCACTCGGGCTGCTGATGTATCTCGCCTATCGCGGGATCAACGTGCTGATCCTTGCGCCGCTGCTCTCGGCGCTCGCGGTGCTGATGTCCGGCGGTCTGCCGGTGCTGGCGACCTATACGCAGGTCTTCATGGAGAGCCTCGGCGGCTACGTCATCACCTATTTCCCGCTGTTCCTGCTGGGCGCGATCTTCGGCAAGGTGATGGCCGATGGCGGCGCGGCGCGCACCATCGCAGAGCGCATCGTCGACTGGGTCGGGCCGGGCCAGGCGATCCTTGCCGTGGTGCTGGCCTGCGGCGTGCTGACCTTCGGCGGCGTCTCGCTCTTCGTGGTGGCCTTCGCGATCTATCCCATCGCCAACGCGCTGTTCCGCCGCGCCGACGTGCCCAAGCGGCTGTTGCCGGCGGCCATCGCACTGGGCTCCTTCACCTTCACCATGACCGCCTTTCCCGGCACCCCGGCGATCCAGAACGCCATCCCGATCCCGTTCTTCGGCACAAACGTCTTCGCCGCGCCGCTCTTCGGCACGCTGGCGGGGATCATCATGCTGGGCGGCGGCACGCTGTGGCTGAACCGCCGCCGGGCCAGCGCGCAGGGCCGGGGCGAGGGCTATGGCGAGCACGACAGCACCGGCGCCGACAGCACGTTGCCGTCCGATGTGAAACTGCCGAATTTCGCCGTGGCGATCGCTCCGGTTGTGGCGGTGATCGGGCTCAACGCGCTGTTCACCTACGTGCTGATCCCGATGATGTCGGCCGACTACCTCGCCGAGCCGCAATACGGCGAGACCTCGCTGAGCTCGGTCGCCGGCATCTGGGCCATCATCGTGTCGCTGACCCTGTCGATCCTTCTGGCCATCGGGCTCAACTGGGGGCGTTTCAAGGATGTGTTGGAGACCGTCAACACCGGCACGATGGGCTCGCTCCTGCCGGTGTTCAACACCGCCTCCGAGGTTGGCTACGGCGCGGTGATCGCCTCGCTGCCGGCCTTTGGTCTGATCCGCGACGCGGTGCTGGGGCTGTTCCCGAACAACCCCGTGGCCTCGCTTGCGGTGGCGGTGAACGTTCTGGCCGGCATCACGGGCTCTGCCTCGGGCGGCATGTCGATCGCGCTGAACGCGCTCGGCGAGCAGTTTGCCGAGATGGGGCAGGCGCAGGGCGTGAGCATGGAGCTGATGCACCGGGTCACCGCGCTGAGCTCTGGCGGGTTCGACGCGCTGCCGCACAATGGCGCTGTCATCACCCTGCTGGCGATCACCGGGCTGACCCACAAGAAGAGCTATGGCGACATCTTCATGGTCGCGGTGGCGATCCCGGTTCTGGCCACGATCACGGTGATCGTACTGGGCTCGCTCGGCCTCTGAGGGGCAAAGCTGCCGTTTTTTTGAGCGGTTTGCGCAGACCATTGCGGAAAGACGGTGGGCCGATGCTGCATTGCAGCGTCGGCCCTCTCGATTCACGCGATCTTCGGTTAGGGTGAGAGAGGGAGGACCGGACCAACGCCAATTGAAGGACCTCTCCCCATGTGCCTGACCGCTGAAGCGCTCTTCCTCTTCCTGTCCGTGCTGCCACCCGAGATCGTCGAGACCACGGAATCCCGCATCACCGTCGCAGCCGAGACCCGTGACGCGGTCTGGCTCGCCAAGGGGGACGAGTGGTGCACCTCTGCGCCTCAGATCGACGCCGCGATCCGGCTGAAGCGCGGCGAGGCGCTCTGATCGCAGCCGCAACGCAAAAGCCCGCGCCGGTGAGGGCGCGGGCCTGATCCGGCCAGAGCGGCCGGATGGATCAGGGAACGATCAGTTCTTCGCCTTGTCGACCATCTTGCCAGCGGAGATCCACGGCATCATGTCGCGCAGCTTTTCACCGACCTGCTCGATCTGGTGCTCGTCATTGGCGCGGCGCGAGGCCTTGAGGGTCGGCTGGCCGACCTGGTTCTCGAGCATGAAGTCGCGCACGAACTTGCCCTTCTGGATGTCGGTGAGGACTTCCTTCATGCGCTTCTTGGTCTCCTCGTAGGGGAGGATGCGCGGGCCGGTGACGTACTGGCCATACTCGGCAGTGTTGGAGATCGAGTAATCCATGGTGGCGATGCCGCCTTCATAGATCAGGTCGACGATCAGCTTCACCTCGTGCAGGCACTCGAAATAGGCCATCTCGGGGGCGTAGCCGGCTTCCACCAGGGTCTCGAAGCCGCAGCGGATCAGCTCGACGAGGCCGCCGCAGAGCACAACCTGCTCGCCGAAGAGGTCGGTTTCGCACTCTTCGCGGAAGTTGGTCTCGATGACGCCCGAGCGGCCGCCGCCGATGGCCGAGCAGTAGGACAGGCCGATCTCAAGCGCCTTGCCGGTGGCGTCCTGATCGACGGCCACGAGGCAGGGCACGCCGCCGCCCTTGACGTACTCGCCGCGCACGGTGTGGCCGGGGCCCTTCGGTGCCATCATGATGACGTCGACGCCGGGCTTCGGCTCGATCAGGCCGAAATGCACGTTCAGGCCGTGGGCAAAGGCGATTGCCGCGCCGTCCTTGAGGTTGTCATGGACGTACTTCTTGTAGGTCTCGGCCTGAAGTTCGTCGGGCATGGTGAACATGATCAGGTCGCACCAGGCTGCCGCTTCGGCGATGCCCATGACCTGCAGGCCTTCGCCTTCGGCCTTTTTGGCCGAGGGGGAGCCTTCGCGCAGGGCGACGACGACGTTCTTCGCGCCGCTGTCGCGCAGGTTCAGTGCGTGCGCGTGGCCCTGGCTGCCATAGCCGAGGATCGCCACTTTCATGTCCTTGATCAGGTTGATGTCGCAATCGCGGTCGTAATAAACGCGCATGGTCTCGTCCTTCCTAGGTGATCTTGTTTTTGATCTCGTTGTGGCGGGCAATCTAGCGGGCCGGGGGCGATGGTGCTTGCGTAGTTCTTGAATTTTCCACGCAATGATGAAAGATCATTCTCGGTTTCGAGATATTGCGGGGAATTCATGCTCGATGATACCGACCGGCGCATCCTGCGCCAGTATCAAGCGGCGCCCGAGATGCCGTCAGCCGAGCTGGCCGAGCGTGCCGGCGTCACGCCCTCGACGCTGGCGCGGCGGCTGGCCGCCATGCGCGAGGGCGGCGTGCTGCGCGGCGTGCGCGGCGTGGTGCACTGGCCAGCGCTGGGCTACGACATCGAAGTGATGCTGAGGGTGACGCTGGAAAAGACCCATCCGCGCGCCTTCGACGAGTTTCTCGCCGGCGCCCGCTTGGTGCCGGAGGTGACCGAGATCCAGACCTTCCTCGGCTCGGTCGACATCCGCCTCGTGGTGATTGCCCGCGATCTCGCGCATTATCAGGTGCTCTACCGCGAGAAGCTGCTCACCCTGCCGCATATCGCCGACATCGAGGCGCTTATGCATGTCTCGCTGGTGAAATCCGACGAAACGGTGCCGCTGTGAGCGCCCTTGAGGACCTCGACGAGATCGACCGCGCCCTGATCCGGGCGCTGGCCGAGGATGCCAATGCCAGCGCCGGGGCGCTGGGGCGCCGGCTCGGCCTGTCGCAGCCGGCCTGCTGGCGCCGTATCCAGCGGCTGCGGGCGGCGGGCGTGTTCCGCGGCGCGCGGCTTGATCTCGATCTCGAGCGGCTGGGCTTCGGGGTGACCGTGTTCCTCGGCATCAAGCTCGCCACCAAGGGCCGGGTCAGCCTCGAGGATTTCGAGCGCGCTGTGCGGGCGATCCCGGAGGTGCAGGTGGTCGATCACGTGCTTGGCGCCTTCGATTACCGGCTGAGAGTGGTGGCGCGTGACCTGCCGGATTTCGAACGCGTGCTGCGGCGGCGCATCATGACGCTGCCCGGCGTCGGCAATGTCGAGGCCAACGTGATGTTGAGCGAGGAGCGCCGCCCCGGCCCGGTCTGATCGTCGGGAGGCGGGACGGCGCTCGCCTGCGGCAATCGCCCCGCCCGCCATCCCGCGATGCCGCCCTTCGGAGGCGTTGCGTTTGCCGCGCGATGGGGTATCGAAGGGGCAAACAGACAGGAGCTTGCCATGCCGCTGCGCGATGATGTCGACCCGAACGGGCTCGAGGAATTCTCGGTCGTCTTCACCGACCGCTCGCTGAACCACATGTCCGCCGATTTCCAGCAGGTGATGCGTGACATTTCCTCGATGCTGCGCGAGGTCTACGGCGCCGAGGGGGTGGCGCTGGTGCCGGGCGGCGGCACCTTCGGCATGGAGGCGGTGGCGCGCCAGTTCGGCCAGGGCGCCAAGGCGCTGGTGGTGCGCAACGGGTGGTTCTCGTTCCGCTGGTCGCAGATTTTCGACGCCGGGGCTTTCGGCGGCGAGGTGACGGTGATGAAGGCGCGCCAGACCGGCAACGAGCCTGTGGCGCCCTTCGCGCCGGCCCCGATCGAGGAGGTGGTCGCCGCGATCCGCAACGAGGCGCCGCAGATCGTCTTTGCCCCGCACGTGGAGACCAGTGCAGGCATCATCCTGCCCGACGACTACATCCGCGCCATGGCCGAGGCCGCGCACGAGGTCGGCGCGCTGATGGTGCTCGACTGCATCGCCTCGGGCTGTATCTGGGTCGACATGGCCGCCACCGGCGTCGATGTGCTGATCTCGGCGCCGCAGAAGGGTTGGTCGGCGACGCCCTGCGCCGGACTGGTGATGCTGTCGCAGAGGGCGTTGGCGCGGATGGAGGAGACATCGTCGAACTCCTTCGCCATGGACCTCAAGAAATGGCGCGAGATCATGGCGGCCTACGAGGCGGGCGGTCACGCCTATCACGCCACGATGCCGACCGATGGTCTGAAGATGTTCCGCGACGCGATGATCGAGACCCGCGATATGGGCTTCGACACCGCCAAGGCCGCGCAGTGGGATCTGGGCGACAAGGTGCGCGCGATGCTTGCGGCACGGGGCATCACGTCGGTGGCGGCCGAGGGCTTCGGCGCGCCCGGCGTGGTGGTGAGCTACACAGACGATCCCGAAATCAAGACCGGCCGCGCGTTTGCCGCGAAGGGCACCCAGATCGCCGCCGGTGTGCCGCTGCAATGCGACGAGCCGGCCGGCTTCTCGACCTTCCGGCTCGGTCTCTTCGGGCTCGACAAGCTTGCGGATGTCGATGGCACCGTGGCGCGGCTCGAGACGGTGCTCGACCAGGTGGTCTGAGTGGCGCAATCGCCGCGGGAGGGGGCCAGCCCCCTCTTGGCGCAAGCGCCAATTCACCCCCGAGGTATTTCGAAACCAGAGAAGACAGGAGCGCTGTGCCCCTGTCTTCTCTTCGTCAAAAATACTCCCGCCGGAGGCAGGCCGGACCGTGCCGCCCGCGCGACGTCGGGCACGGGCACCACGCTGGACGGAGGCGCCTTCCTCGCGCTCAGGTTCTGGTGCCGAGACCCAGTTGCATCAGCGTGCGGCGCACCGGGGCGATGCCGTAGAACGCGTCGAGTGCTTTGGCGCGGGCATCGCGCAGCGGGGGAGCGGAGAGCATCGACGTCCGGTTGAGCAGCGTGATGCCCGCGACCCGGGCGCGGATGTCGACGATGCGCTGGCGGTGATAGCTTGCGAGCATCTGGCGGTCGCCGAGCCGGTCGGGGGCCCGGATCGCCAGTTCGTGAAGTGCGCGCAGGTCGTTCAGGGACATGTTGAGCCCCTGCGCGCCGATTGGCGGCACCACGTGGGCCGCCTCGGCGACCAGAGCCAGTCGCTCGCCGGAGAGGCGTTCCGCGTGCTGCGCGATGATCGGCCAGAGCGTGCGCTGCGAGGCCAGTTTCAGCGGCCCCAGGATATGACACGAGCGTTCGGACATGGCGGTCTCGAGGTCGGGCGTGTCGAGCTTGAACAGCGCCTCCGCCTTCGGGCCTTCCTCCATCCAGACCACCGCCGAGGAGGGCTGGCCATCCAGATCCGGCAGGGGCACGAGGGTGAAGGGGCCGCCGGTGCGGTGGACCTCGGTCGAGACATTGCCATGCGGGATCGGATGGGTCACCGCGAAGGCCAGCGCCTTCTGGCCGAAGCGCGTGGTCTTCACTCCGATCCCGGCGGCGCGGCGCATCGGCGAGTTGCGCCCGTCGGCGGCGATCACCAGCCGCACGGTGGCGTGGCTGCCATCCGACAGCCCGACCCGCGCCGAGGCCTCGCGGGTGAAGAGCGTGGTCGTGCCGGTACCGGGGCGAAAATCCACCCCCGGCATCTCGTGCAGATGGGCGGAGATCTCCCGCCGCAGCAGCCAGTTGGGCAGGTTCCAGCCAAACGGCCGCTCCGAGATATCCTCGGCGTCGAAATCCCGCGTCACGCGCGGCTCGGGCCGCTCACCGCCGGCATCGATGATGCGCATCACCTGAAGCGGCATGGCGTGGCCGTCGAGCCGAGCCCAGATTCCGCACTGGTCGAGGAAATCCCGCGCGGGCTGCAGGAAGGCGGTGGTGCGCAGATCCGCACCGGCCGCCTCACGGTCGGTCACCGGAGGCGCCGGATCGACGCAGAGCACCGAGAACCCGGCAGAGCCGAAGGCGGCGGCCGCGGTCAGACCCGCGATGCCGCCGCCCGAGATGAGAATGTCGTAATCCATGACCGCTCTCCTTTGCCTCTCTATCTAGGGCAGGCGCGGGCAAGAGGCCATGCCGCTTACTTGCCGACCGTGATCAGAAGGATCCCGGCATAGCAGAAAGGCACGCAGGCCAGAGCCGACATGGCAAGACCCACGGGACCCCAGATCACCGTGGCGGTGACGACCAGCGCGAGAAACAGCGCGATGCCAGCGAAGAGCTTGGCTTCGATGCTGATGCCGCCCGAACGGGTCTCGGCGGGGGCGGGGTAGTCTGCGGTCTGGGTCATGGCCATTCGGGGATCTCCTTCGAAACTGTCTGGCGGCCGCGCGGAGCGGCGGTTCCGGACCGGAGATAATGATGCACGCCGCGCATATCATCTGTCAGAATTGCCGCAGGCACGAAATGTCGCAGTCTGTCGCGCGGGCTCAGCGCAGTCCGCGCAGAAAGGCCGTGAGATCATCGGTATGGTGCTCGATGTGATCGCCCTCGCCACGCTCGGGCGCCACGTGCACGGTGCGCATGCCCATGGCGTGCGGCGCGGTGAGGTTGCGCGGGTCGTCCTCGAACATCGCGGCTTGCGCGGGATCTGTGCCGTCGAGTGCAAAGACAGCGCGGAAGGCGCCTTCCTCGGGCTTGGGGCGGTAGCCCGCGTGCTCGACGCCATAGATCGCGTCGAAGGCTGCATCCAGCCCACGCGCCCGCAGCACCTGCGCCGCATAGGGCGCGCTGCCATTGGTGTAGACGATCTTGCGCCCGGGCAGCGCGGTGATCAGTTCGGCCAGGTGCGGGTCGGGGGTGAGCGCGTCGAAGGTGATGTCGTGCACTTCCTCGAGGTAGGCGTCGGGATCGATGTGATGCTCGGCCATCAGTCCTGCCAGCGTGGTGCCATGCAGGTGCCAGTAGGTCTTGCGCAGGGCGTCGGCCTCGCCGTGGTCGGCGCCGGTGACGCGCATGACGAAATCGGTCATCTTGCGCTCGATCTGGTCGAAGAGACGGGCGGCGGGCGGATAGAGCGTGTTGTCGAGGTCGAAGACCCAGTGACGCACGTGAGAGAAATGCTGTTTCACCATGGCGGCGACCCTAGTCCCGGCGCGGCAGCGCGGCAATGGGCGCATTGATCCCGGTGGCGTGATGGCGCTATCGTCGCGCAATCGCCCGAGGAGACACGCATGAACCAGATCCGCACCCCCAACAAGGACGCCTACACGCTGATCCTCGAGGCCATCGATTCCGGCGTCTACCGCCCCGGGGACCGTCTGGTCGAGAGCGAGCTGGCCGAGCGCTTCGGGGTGTCGCGCACACCGATCCGCGAGGCGCTGCAGCGCCTCGAGACGCAGTCGCTGCTGGCTCGCGACGGGCGCTCGCTGATCGTCGCCTCGCTCGATCACAACCAGATGGCCGAGCTCTACGTGGTGCGCACCGAGCTCGAGGGGCTGGCGGCGCGGCTGGCGGCGCGTCATGCCACCGAGGAAGAGATCCAGGTGATGCGCGACATGGTCAGCGAGGACCGGGTGCTGCTCGACGATCCCTCGGCGCTGGCCCGCGCCAACCGGCGCTTTCACAAGATGATCCACCTCGCCTCGCACAACCGTTTCCTCGTGCAGCAGCTTGATCTGGTGCATCGCTCCATGGCGCTGATGGCCACAACCTCGCTCGCGGCGCAGGGACGGGGCGAGATCGCGCTGGCCGAACACAAGGCGATCGTCGACGCGATCTCGCGGCGCGACGAGGATGCCGCCTACAAGGCGCTGCGCGACCATATCTCGGTGGCCTTCGTGACGCGGCTCAAGCTCGACAGTCACAAGATCGACTGAGCCGTGCCCTGTGCGGGGCGCTCCGGCAGGTCGGCGCCTTCGTGGTCGGGCGCGGAGTGGCCGTGCATCGTCTTGTCCCAGAAGAACGGACGGGTGACCAGCTCGAGCAGCGCCTTGTAGATCGCCACGGTGGCGAGGGGGAAGTAGAGAAACAGTGTCGGAACCCAGGGCAGCAGGCCCTGGTGCGGGCTCCGCGCGACCGCGGCGACGCTGACCATCAGCGAGATCGCCTCGGCGACGAGGAAGCCTCCGAACAGCAGCTGTTTCTGTGCCTCGGTGAGGATGGCGAGGGCGGCGGGCTGCCAGCCAAGCAGCAGCAGCCAGAAACTCCAGAGCGCGGGGGCGAGCAGGAACTGCAGGATTGTGGTGAGAAACAGGACCTGCATCCCGACGAACCGCCACGCTCCGAGGTCGCGCAGCAGCGTAAGCGGTCGGCGGGAGTGCACCAGCCAAGTGACCATGTAGCCCTTGAGCCAGCGCGACCTCTGCCGGATCCAAGGCCAGGTCCGGTTGTTGGCTTCTTCCCGGGTCACAAGAGGGACGAGTTCGGTGACATAGCCAAAGCGGGCGAGGCGGATGCCGAGGTCGGCGTCCTCGGTGACATTGTGCGCGTCCCAGCCGCCAACCCGGTCGAGCGCCTCGCGACGGAAGAACACGGTGGTGCCGCCGAGCGGAATCGGAAAGCCCAACCGGGCGAGCCCGGGCAGCACGAGGCGGAACCACGTGGCGTATTCGATGGTGAAGCAGCGCGAGAGCCAGTTGGCATGGGGGTTGTAGAAATCGAGGATGCCCTGAAGGCAGGCGGTTTCGGGCGGGGCGCGGCAGAAATGCCCGGCGACCTTGAGAAGCTGGTCGGGGGCAGGCGAGTCCTCGGCATCGTAGATCCCGACAATGTCGCCCTGGGCGAAGGTCAGCCCGTAGTTCAGCGCCCGCGGCTTGGTCGCGATCGGGCCGCCTGGGACCTCGATCACCCGCAGCCAGGGCGGCAGTCGGGTTGCCGCCAGCGCGGCGCGGGTGGTGTCGTCGCTGGCCTCGAGCAGCAGCAGCACTTCGAGCCGGTTGCATGGGTAGTCGAGGCGCGACAGCCGGTCGAGCAGCGCCGCGGCGATCCGCTCCTCGCGGAACAACGGCACCAGCAGCGAGATCCGGGGAAGTCGCACGGGGCCGACTGGTGCGTCCGGCACCGAGCGCCGGCTGGCAAGGAGGGCGGCAAGTCGGGTGATCTGGGCGAGGATCAGCACCGCGATGGCAAGCGATGCAGCCGCCAGAAAGAACGCCGCGGGGGCGAGCGCGAGGGTGGTCAGCGCGGCCAGCGCAAAACCGCCGGCGGCAAGCGCCCGTCGCGGCGTGAGCCGGTTCAGGTCGCGGCAGCTCAGCTCGGGGCGCAGGCGGGTTTCGGCGTCGCGGGCCAGTGCCGGGCCGTGGCGGGCGGCGATCTCGGCGTGGATGTCGGCCATCGAGGCGGTCGCCATGATCACGTCGTCGCAGCCGGGAGGCAGCGCGGCGCGCGCCGCGTCGAACCTCTCGGGCCGGGCGGTGGCCAGAAGCAGGGTGTTGCCAACCCGCCGCCACGGCAGGGCCGCATAGCGCAGGCAGGTCTCGGGCGGCAGCAGGGGCGCTAGGGCAGGATCCGGCGGACGCTGGTTGCGCTCAAGATGCAGCACCGGGCCGCGCCAGAGTGGCGCCGGGGCCTCGGCGAACTGCAAGCTGCGCACAGGCGCCACGGCAAACGGCCGCGATGGCTTTGGCGCGGGGATCTGCGGGGCCGCTGACTCTGCGGCGCTGGCGCCACGCGCCGGGCGCGTCGAGCGAAAGACCGGTCTGCTCTCTGGCATGATCCCCTCCTGTACCGGGACAGGAAGGGTTCTGGAGACTTATGGTAAAGCGTTCGTTAATTTCGGCGGGTCGCGCCGAAATTTCGCCGCAATTACATCGCCTGGACGAAACGCTCGAACAGGTAGAAGCTGTCCTGCGGGCCGGGGCTCGCCTCGGGGTGATGCTGGACCGAGAACACCGGGCGGTCGCTCATGCGGATGCCGCAATTCGAGCCGTCGAAGAGCGAGACATGGGTCTCGACCACGCCTTCGGGCAGCGACTGGCCGTCGACCGCGAAGCCGTGGTTCATCGAGGTGATCTCGACCTTGCCGGTATCGAGCTCCTTGACCGGGTGGTTGGCACCGTGGTGGCCGTGGTTCATCTTGACGGTCTTGCCGCCAAGCGCCAGCGCCAGCATCTGGTGGCCGAGGCAGATCCCGAAGACCGGCAGCTTGGTGTCGTCGAGGATGCCCTTGATCATCGGCACGGCGTAGGCGCCGGTCGCGGCCGGGTCGCCGGGGCCGTTCGACAGGAACACGCCGTCGGGATTGTGCGCCAGCACCTCTTCCTTGGTGGCGGTGGCGGGCAGCACGGTGACATCGCAGCCGGCGGAGGCGAGGCAGCGCAGGATGTTGCGCTTGGCGCCGTAGTCGATGGCGACCACCTTCTTCTTGGGCGCGGTCTGCGGCGCGTAGCCCTCGGGCCAGGCCCACCGCATCTCGTCCCAGCGGTAGCTCTGGGCGCAGGTCACGCCCTTGGCGAGGTCGACACCGGTCAGACCCGGGAAGGCGCGTGCCGCCTTGACCAGAGCCTCGACGTCGAAATTCCCCTCGGGATCATGCGCAAGTGCCACGTGCGGTGCGCCGGACTGCCGGATGGCGCGGGTCAGACGCCGCGTGTCGATGCCGCCGATGGCGATGCGCCCGCGCGAGGCCAGCCACTCGGACAGCTCCTGCACCGCGCGCCAGTTCGACGATTGCGTCGGCATCCACTTGACCACCATGCCAGCAGCGACCGGATCCTGGGTCTCGTCATCCTCGGGGTTCACGCCGACATTGCCAATATGCGGGAAGGTGAAGGTCACGATCTGCCCGGCATAGGACGGGTCGGTCATGATCTCCTGGTAGCCGCTCATGGCGGTGTTGAAGCAGAGCTCGGCCTCGGTCTGGCCGGTGGCGCCGAACCCCTGTCCGTAGAACAGCGTGCCATCGGCGAGGGCGAGGCAGGCAGTAGGTTTGGCGATCGGCGGCATGGCGCGACTCCTTTTGGCAGCTGGCAGACGGCAAATTGCGCCTTAGGTAAGGTGCGCGGGACTTGGGGTCAAGTGCTATCCTGAAAACGGAATGTGTTTAAAATCAATAACTTGGCGGGCGACCTCGCAGAGTTGCGCCGCGCCGGGGCTTTCGATAGGTTGGGCGCTTGAAACGTCAACGGGGATAATCGTTTCCATGCAATTGCGAGAACGCATCTCGGCTGCGACCAAGCAGGCGATGAAGGACCGGGCCACCGACAGGCTGTCGACGCTGCGGCTGATCAACGCCACGTTCAAGGATCGCGACATCGCGGCTCGGAGCGCGGATGGCGAGACCAAGGTCGACGAGGCCGAATTGCTGGCGCTGCTGGTGAAGATGGTCAAGCAGCGCAAGGAAAGCGCGCGGACCTACGAGGAGGGCGGCCGGCTCGACCTCGCGGAACAGGAACTGGCCGAGGTCGAGGTGATCGAGGAATTCCTGCCAAAGCCCATGAGCGACGCGGAAATCTCGCAGGCGGTCGACGATGCAATGACCGAGGTCGGCGCCAGCTCAATCCGCGACATGGGCAGGGTGATGGGGGTGCTCAAAGGGCGCTACCAAGGCCGCATGGACTTTGGTGCCGTGGGGCCGATGGTCAAGGACCGGCTCGCCGCGGCGGGCTGAGGCCCGGGGTTTTTCCCAACAGGCAGGTGTCGGCGGGACCGCCGCTCAGGGCTCGGGAAATTGCTTCCGGGCCGCTTCCCAGTCCTTTGGGTCGACGGGGAATCGCTGCACGAAACGGGTCTTGAACCCGACCCGTCCGCGGCGCGCACCGAAGTTCTCGCCGTGATTGAGCACATAGAGCACCGACGGCCGGCGCAGCGCCGAAAGACCGCGTCCGGCGAGCCCTGCCAGATAGGGGAACATGCGGTGCTCATGCGCGGTCATCTCGCGCAGGAAGGCGGCGCTCTCGGGCAACTCGGGATCGTGCAGCAGCGCGGTGCAGGAGCCACAGAGCTTCCAGAACGGCTTGCGCAGCGGCTTGGTGAGGCGGCGCGGCCCGGCCAGCGCCACGTCGGCGGTGGCATGATCCATCACGTAGCCGGTTTCGACGACGTAGCCCGCCTCCTGCCGCTCCAGCATCTCGGAAACCGTGCCGTCGCGCAGCAGGTCATCGGCATCGAAGCTCATGACATAGGCGGGGCCCCGCGACTCAGCGGCGAGGTGATCGCAGAGTGCGGCCAGCTTGCGCCACTTGTCGTTGCCGGGCGTCGGATCGTCGAAAGGTAGCCAGCTGATGCGCGGATCGTCGGGGAGCGGCGGGCGCTCCTGGCAGCAGATCACCGCCTGCCACGCGCCATCCTGCCGGCGAAAGCTCTCGACGGTCTGCTGCAGCCGCTCGGTCACCGCTTGCCAATCGCCAACGTGATGCGGCCCGACCAGCGGCACGAGGAAGATCACCTTCTCGGCCCGGGGGCGGGGCCTTCCTCGAGCCGCAGCGCGCAACGCCAGCGCCGCCTGTTCCGATGGCGCGGGCGAAAGCCGCTCAGCCAGGGACGGCGCGAGGCTGGCGGCGGCGCGCAGGGCGAGGCGTTTCAGCTTGGGCGTGGCGGGGGCCTGGGCCATGGGAAATCCTTGCGGGGACCGGGGTGGCGTCAGGGGCGGGCGAGCACGCGCACCCGGTCGCTCAGCTCGGCGAAAAGGGTCTTGCGTTCGTCTTCGCTCAGAAACGCGCCGATCTCAACCTCTCGCCCGCTGCCCTGCAGCGTCACGTAATAGGGCACCGGGCCGCCGCGCTCGTGCATCGCGACCTTGACCCAGTAGGGGTTGCCCTCCCAGTCCTGATCGGGGCCGCGCGGGTTGTGCCGCACGAGGCGCAGGGTCTCATGGTCGATGGTGAGGATCTCGAGGATCTGCCGGTCTCGGTTGTTGCGTCGGATCGCGAACCAGATGCCGCCCACCGCCAGCAGCATGAAGGGCAGCAGACCCCAGAGCAGCACCGTGCCGATCAGCCCGAAGAACGGGATCAGCGCCAGCAGGAAAAAGCTCAGGATGAAGATCGAGAAGCCCTCGGCCGAAAGCGACTGGTGCGGCCAGAGATGCAGCTCTGCCCGGTCGGACGGTGTCTCGGTCTGTTCCCAACGATATGGCATGACGGGCGGAATTTAACACCTCCCGCGCGCCGGTCGACAAGAAAGATGTCGCAGGTCTGCTGCTGTGGCGAGGGGGCGCGGGGCTCAGGCCGAGAGCCAGCCGGTCTCGAGCGCGCGGGCCCATTCGTCTCGGCCGCGCGCTCGGGCAAGGGCGGCCATGCGGCGGCTGTCATAAGGTACGTGGCGGTGGCTGACCTGCCAGCTCTCGCCCTCGCGCGTCAGCACCGCATAGCAGGCATCCGGCGTGCCGGTCTCGACCACGTGCGGCACCGGGTGGATGTCGTCATAGCCGGGGCAGCCGACGCTGCCGGGATTGACGATGAGCTGCCCGTTCAGGCGCACGGCGCGGGGCAGGTGGGTGTGGGCGCAGAGGATCAGAGGCCGGGTCACGCCCCCGAGCCGCGCGGCAACGGTGGCCTGCGGGGCAGGGTGCACGATGCCCTCGGGGCTCACCTCGTCGAGCCAGTAGACCTGATCACTGCCGGGCGTGGCGTGGCAGAGGAAGGCATCGCCCAGCTCCAGCACCATCGGCAGGCTGCGCAGCCAGCCCATCGCCCTTTCCGGGAGTTCGTCACGGGCGACCCGGTCCGAGGCCATAAGCTCGTGCGGAAGATGCTCGATCAGGTGGCGGTCATGGTTGCCGCGCACCGTGGGGAAGGCGCGCCGGTGCAGGATCTCCCAGGTTTCGGAGGCGGCGAGCGGGCCGCTGAACACGTCGCCCAGATTGATCACCGTGCTGATGCCGAGCCGGTCGATATCGGCCAGCACCGCGCGCAGGGCGTCGGCGTTGCCGTGGATGTCAGCGATGGCGGCGAAGCGGTTGGGCAGGGTCATGCGACAACTGCAGCCGGTTTTGCGCGCTTGCGCAAGGAGGCAGATCAACACCGCGCCAAAGAAGAAGGCCCCGGAGCGTGCTCCGGGGCCTTCTGGTCTGTCGGGATCAGCGTGGCGCTCAGTGCGCGTGTTGCTTGTCCCAGTCCTCGCGCTTCGGCAGCTGCTCGAAGGTGTGCTCCGGCGGCGGCGAGGGCAGGGTCCACTCGAGCGTGTCCGCGTATTCGTTCCACGGGTTACGCTCGGTCGCCGGTGCGCCCTTGCGGATCGTGTAGATCACGATGCCGAAGAACAGCAGGAACGAGGCGAAGGACAGGAGCGCACCCCAGCTCGACACGAAGTTCCAGGTGGCGAAGGCCTCCGGGTAGTCGATGTAGCGGCGCGGCATGCCCTGGCGGCCCAGGAAGTGCTGCGGGAAGAAGGTCAGGTTCACGCCGACGAAGAACATCCAGAAGTGAATCTTGCCCAGCGTCTCGTTGTACATCTTGCCGGTCATCTTCGGCAGGTAGAAGTAGACCCCCGCGAAGATGGTGAAGGCCGCGCCCATCGACATGGTGTAGTGGAAGTGCGCCACGACGTAGTAGGTGTCGTGATAGGCGCGGTCCACGCCAGCCTGGCTCAGCACGATGCCGGTCACGCCGCCGATGGTGAACAGGATCAGGAAGCCGAGGGCGAAGAGCATCGGCGTCTTGAACTCGATCGAGCCGCCCCACATCGTCGCGATCCACGAGAAGATCTTAACGCCGGTGGGCACCGCGATCACCATGGTGGCGAGCATGAAGTAGCTCTGCTGACGCAGCGACATGCCGACGGTGTACATGTGGTGGGCCCACACGACGAAGCCGAGCGCGCCGATCGCGATGATCGCCCAGACCATCGGCAGGTAGCCGAAGACCGGCTTGCGCGAGAAGGTGGCGATCACGTGAGATGCGATGCCGAAGCCCGGCAGAATCACGATGTACACTTCCGGGTGGCCGAAGAACCACAGGATGTGCTGGTAGAGGATCGGATCACCGCCACCTGCGGGGTCGAAGAAGGTGGTGCCGAAGTTGCGGTCGGTCAGCAGCATGGTGATGGCGCCGGCCAGAACGGGAAGGGCCAGCAGGATCAGCCACGCGGTGACGAAGATCGACCACGCGAAGAGCGGCACCTTGAACAGCGACATGCCCGGGGCACGCATGTTCAGGAAGGTGGTGATGATGTTGATCGCGCCGAGGATCGACGAGGCGCCCGAGACGTGCACCGCGAAGATCGCGAGGTCGGTCGACATGCCCGCTTCGGTGGTCGAGAGCGGCGGGTAGAGCACCCAGCCGATGCCCGAGCCGAGCTGGCCGTTGCCGCCGGGCGAGAACACCGAGCAGACCGCCAGCGTGGTGCCGGCAGCATAGAGCCAGAAGGACAGGTTGTTCATGCGCGGGAACGCCATGTCCGGCGCGCCGATCTGCAGCGGCATGAAATAGTTGCCGAAGCCGCCGAAGAGCGCCGGAATCACCACGAAGAACATCATCAGGATGCCGTGGCCGGTGATCATCACGTTCCAGAGGTGGCCGTTGGGCGTGCAGTTTTCGGTCGCGGTCGGAATCAGACGCGCCCCTTCCATGCACATGAATTGAACGCCCGGCTCCATGAGCTCGAGTCGCATGTATACGGTGAAGCACACCGAAATGAGGCCCACGATCGCCGAGGTGATCAGGTACAGAATCCCGATATCCTTGTGATTCGTAGACATGAACCAGCGGGTGAAGAACCCCCGGTCATCCTCATGTTCGTGGCCGTGAATGGCGGCGTCTGCCATTGTCTGCCTCCTGTTGGTCCGTCCCTGGCGGCTGCTTGAGAACCACAACCCACCTCTCTTTCAAGTCTCTCTTTTAGAATGTCCCTAAGGACGCGGCAATATTGGGGTTTGATCTGGATCAAACTTTATTGTCGCACCTCCCTTGCGACGGGCACGCATCCTTCCAATAGGGGGGGATGAGCGCGATCTGGTTCTACCTTTCTGCGATCGGCGCTTTCCAGCGCAACCAGGGGGCGTAGGCACATGTGACTTGACGCGAGCATGCGCGACACGTCAGGTTTTCCAGACCTGTCAGCACCGCTGTTTGGTGCTAGGGTGAAGACATTAATACCAAGTTTCTTTGTTTTGAGTGGAGAAGCCCGCGATGGCTTATTTTGAGCACACGGTATTCGAGTCCCTTTGGCGGACGGTCTGGCGCTGGGTATCAGCGCCGTTCTGCAGCCGCAGGAAGCAGGTTCTCGAGCAGCGCGCGACGCTGCGAACGATGTCTGATGACGAACTCCGGCAGATCGGGCTGACCCGCGAAGACCTCCGAGACGAGATGTTCCGCACGCCCTGACCGGGCGCTGCCGAGCAGAGACCTCACCTTGCCCGACCCCAGTCTGCAAGGTGCGTGCCTGTCGGTGTTGTTCCCCACCGTGACAGGCTAGGCTGACCGGAGCGGCTCTCTCCCCAGATCCGCCGCTCCGGTCAATTCCCGTGAGGAACCCTTGATGAACGATCCGCTGCCCGAGACCGCGATTGCCGGGATCTCCGACCTTCCGGAGATCGAGGCGATCGTCGAGGCGGCCTACCGTCCCTACGTGGCGCGCATGGGTCTGTTGCCGGGGCCGATGCGCGACGATTACGCCGCCCATGTCGTCGCCGGACGGCTGCGGGTGCTGCGCGATGGGCAGGGGGTGACGGGGCTTCTGGTGCTGATCCCGGAAGCGACCCACATGCTGCTCGACAATATCGCCATCGCGCCGCGGGCGCAGGGCCGGGGCTATGGCCGCCTGCTGCTCGACTGTGCCGAGGCCGAGGCGCGGCGGCAGGGCTTCGGCGTGATCCGCCTCTACACCCACGTGACCATGGTCGAGAACGTCGCGATCTACCGCAAACGCGGCTATGCCGAGACCCACCGGGGAGAGGTGAACGGACTGCAGCGCGTCTACATGGAGAAGCCGCTGCCCTGAGCGGCTCAGTTGCCGAAGACCTCGTCGAAGCTGCGCTTCAGCGCCACGTCGAGGTCTGCCATGCAGACCGGCAAGCCGAGATCGACAAGGCTGGTGACGCCGAACTCGGTGATGCCGCAGGGCACGATGCCTTCGAAATGCGACAGCTCCGGTTCGACATTGATCGAGATGCCGTGGAAGCTCACCCATTTGCGCAGGCGGATGCCGACGGCGGCGATCTTGTCCTCGGTCATGCGGCCGTCGGGCAGGCGCGGCCGGTCGGGGCGCTCGACCCAGACACCGACCCGGCCCTCGCGGATATGGCCGGTGACGTTGAACTCGGCGAGCGCCGCGATCACCCAGGCCTCGAGCTGCTGCACGAAGCGACGGATGTCGCGGCCGCGCCGGTTGAGGTCGAGCATGACGTAGATCACCCGCTGGCCGGGGCCATGATAGGTGTACTGCCCGCCGCGCTTGCTGTCGTAGACCGGGAAGCGGCCGGGCTCGCGCAGATCCTCGGCCCGGGCCGAAGTCCCGGCGGTGTAGAGCGGCGGGTGCTCGAGCAGCCAGATCGCCTCGTCGGCCTCGCCCGCGGCGATGGCGGCGGCGCGGGCCTCCATGAAGGCCACCGCCTCTTCATAGCCCGTCAGGCCATCGGATGTGATCCACTCGGTCATGGCGGATCGGCTAGGCCCAGTCGGGCAGGGCGTCAAGAGCGCACCGCACCCGGTTTGGTAGCCTGTCCGTCAAGGTTGAGGCATTTTTGCATCGCTCATTCATTGACAGAATCGTGAATGCGACCGAACCTGACGCGATAGCACGTCGACTTTTCGCCCTTTTTCGCGCGGCCGCGGCATCAATTCATTCGCGGTTCGCTCCATTTTCTTCAGGAGATTGACCGTGAAACGCCATGTCATCGCCGGCCTTCTTACCTCAAGCATCGCCCTCACACCGCTGCCCGCGCTGGCCGACAACGCCTTTGTCGGGGGCCTCGTGGGGGGCATGATCGGCAGCGCCATCGCCAACCAGCCGAAAAAGCAGCGGGTCTACCGCGCGCCGGCCAAGAAGACCTATACCAGCCGCAGCAGCAGCGTGAACACGGCGCAGCGCGCCGCCAACCGCGACACCCAGTCGGCGCTGAACTATTTCGGCTTCAACGCGGGCTCGGTCGATGGCGTCATGGGCAGCCGCTCGCGCTCGGCGATCTCGAGCTATCAGGCCCATATGGGCTATACCCCCACCGGACAGCTCACCCAGTATGAGCGCGACTTCCTGATCGGCTCCTACCACCGCGCGCAGGCCGGCGGACCGGCCACCTCGCAGCTCATCGCCTCGAACCCGCTTGGCGTGAAGGGGCTGCTCGTGGCCTATCGCGACGAGCAGATGAATGGCGGCGGGCGCAGCGCGACCTCCTCGATCGGCGGCCACTACGGCCTGCCCAGCGTCGTCGCCGCCGCCGTGAACGAGATCGCCAAGAGCTCGGACCCGACCGCCGAGCAGCTGGTGCAGCGCAGCGGTTTCATCCAGCTTTCGGACATCAACGGCGATGGCCAGACCGATTATATCGTCGACACCTCGGTCACCGGCTCGGCCTTCTGGTGCAGCGCCCAGAGCTGCATGGTGCGGGTCTTTGCCTCGACCCCGGACGGCTACGAGCGGAACGACTTCCAGGCCTTCAACGTGACGCCGGCGATGTTCACCTGCACCCGCGGCACCTGCTCGAAGACAGAGGGCAGCGGCACGATGGCTGCGGTGGCGCCCGCCGTGCCGGTGCCACAGGGGATCCGTCCGGCGCCGGGCACTCAGATGGCCGCCGCCCCGGTGCCGTTGGCAGTTCCTGCAGTGCCCGCCACGACCGCGGCCGTCAACGCAAGCCCGGCTCTGCCCAACTTCTTCGGTGGCGACAGCAGCCCGACCGAGGCCTCGCTGGCCTCGCATTGCAACACCGTCAGCCTCGTGACCTCCACGAATGGCGGCTACATCACCGCCGAGACGCTGACCGACGCCGGCGCGGCGATGGCAGAGCAGCTCTGCCTCGCGCGGACCTACGCGATTTCGGCCGGCGAGACGCTGATGGGGCAGGTGCAGGGCGCCAGCCAGCAGCAGATCGCCGATCAGTGCGCCACCTTCGGGGCGCTGCTGAAGGAGCAGGTCGCGTCGGTCTCGCTGCAGCCGCGCGATCAGGTGCTGCAAAGCGTGGGGCAGTTCGTACTCTCCACCGGCATGTCCCCGGCGCAGCTCGAGAAGACGGCGCAGATCTGCCTCGCCTCCGGCTACAAGTCCGATGACATGGGCACCGCCATGGGTGCGGCGCTGATGCTGGTGGCGCTGGGCAAGGGCCCTTACGCCGAGCTGATGGGCCACCACCTGAGCCAGGGCTTCGGCGCCACCCAGCGCGAGGATCTTGCGGTCGGGTGGTACGATCAGGCGCTGACCTCGCTCGACGGCGGTGCCACACCGGTCTTCGGCCCCGGCCAGCCCGAGCGTGCCGGGCTGCTGCGCAAGGCGTCGATGATGCTGGGTGGCAATGCGTCGGCAGGCGACAGTGCTCCGGAAGTCACCCAGGCGGGCCTTCCGGTGTTCAGCATCTCCGAGTGATCGGGCTCCGATAACCCTCCGATAACCCATGGTGTCGCGGCGGGCTCGAAACGGCCCGCCGCGCCGCGTTTGAGGGGGTGCGTGAAAAAATCTGCGCGCGGATGCATTTCCCTCTTTTCATCCCCCGCAGGCTTTTGTAGAGAGCCCCTCACCAAGTCAGGACAGTGCGGTCGTGGCGGAATTGGTAGACGCGCAGCGTTGAGGTCGCTGTGGGGTAACTCCCGTGGAAGTTCGAGTCTTCTCGACCGCACCATTCTCTCCGAACATCGGTGAGTGAGCCTTCGGGCAAACGGCCCTCCGGCCTTTGCCTGGGTCCGCCCTGTCTGGGTTTCCCCCTTTCTCAACCTGTCGCGCCTTGGCGCGTAAGATGTTGTCCGTCGCTTTGGCTTGCGCTGGTCGCTGGTGCCATGCGCATGGCTTCGCGCCCCTCGGGCGCAAAGCTGCATCTCGGGAAAGTGGATTGAAGATCAATCGGTTCTGAACTGGCGCTTGCCCGCCACGACACATCCCAGTTGGCGTTAACGATGTTCATCGCGGCCACCATGCAGATGGCTGAAGCCACAACACCGCTGGGCATGTCGATCCCCGGAGCCTGCAGACCGACCCCCAAAGGCTGGGCCGCTTACGCTATCGCCCCGGCATCCGCGAGGTGCGGGGCTCAGTTCACCTTGTAGATGCGCAGGGCGCTTTCGCTGTCACCGGTCGGACTCGCTGTCAGGAAGCCGGGCACCGCGCCGCCTTCCAGCGCGTGGCCGAAGCCGTCGAAGCCGGCATTGGCGAGGGTGGTCAGCTCGGGATCGCCGGGACAGACCAGCATGTAGTCGATGCCATGCCTGACGAGCGCGGCCTGTGCGGCCTCGGGCGTTGCGGCGAGCGTGATTTCGAGCTGCGCGCGCATCCCGTCTTGATTGCGATGATAGGGCGCCGAGAGCGTGCGGTGGCCGCTGTGCAGCAGCACGTGGGTGCCGAAGTTCGACGGCGCCGACACCACGCCCTCTGGCAGCGCGGCGAGCGCGGCCATGGCGCCGGGTGTGAAGCAGGCCTGCGCCTCATGATCCGGTGCGGCGGGGGCCGCGTTGGCGGGGCGGGCGACATGGTCCGCCAGTGTCTCGGCGCCGGTAACGAGCTGTACCCAGCTCATCGGGAGGGCGAGCAGCGCGCAGGCCAGCGCCGCGAGGCCGCGGCTGGTGCCGCGCCCGTCGCGCCAGGCACGGTGCAGCTCGGCCGTGGTGACGCCCAGCACCGGGGCCGAGAGCGCGGTGAGCACGAAGACGCCGCGCAGCTGGTAGCTGCCGATGGCCAAGGCGGAGCTGAGCAGCACGCCGATCAGCAGCCAGGCGCCGCTGCGCTGGCGCCACGCGTGGGACAGCGCCAGCCCGAACGCCGCAAGGCCGAGCAGGTAGTAGCCGAAGAGGAACGGCTCGGCATCGGTCGCGATCAGGTCCGCAAGGCTGCGGGCCTCGCGCACGAAGGCCATCCAGCGGGCATCGAGATAGGGGTCGAGCGCACCGTAGGGCTCCGACAGGCAGGCGGGCGTGGCGGCAAGCGTCAGGGCACCGACGGCGGCGAAGAGGCCAAGGAGCACGCCGGCGCGGGTCTTGAGGGGCCGGTCGGAAACACATGCCGCCGCCAGCGCCATCGCGCCCACGCCAAGCGCGACCGGCAGCGCAAGGTCGATCGAGAAGGCGTCGCAATAGCCGCCCAGATAGGCCGAGGCCGGGGCGAGGGCGGGGAAGAGCAGCGCCAGTCCGCCGACCGTGCCGAGCGCGAAGCGCAGCACCGGGCCGCGCTCCGCGACACCGTTGGCCAGCCAGAACCCTGCCATGCCGAAGGTGCAGAGCGCCAGCAGCGGCAGGGTTTCGACTCCGATGGCGAGGCTTGCGGCCAGCGCGAGCCCCGCAATCACTGGCAGCAGGCGGCGGTCGCGGCGGTCGATCACGCCCCAGAGCAGCAGCAGGAGCAGCGCGACCTGTGCGTTGTGATGGTCGATGGCACCCGGCAGGAAGCGGGCATCGCCCCAGAACATGCCGGCGACCAGTGCCCCGGAGACCGGGCCCGCGACTGCGCCGCCAAGGGCGGTGCCGATCCGGGTCACCAGCGCGATCACGGCGGCAAGCATCAGCAGGGGCCAGATCGTGATGGCGAGGATCTCGGCCTGAAGGCGATCGGTGAACAGGTCGAAAAACAGCACCAGTCCGGCGATGGGGGTGTCGATCAGCCGCGACCAGTGCATCTCGAACCCGCCCTCGAGCCCGAGCCGGCTCTGGGTCAGGTCGAACCAGCCCTGACCGGCGAGCAGGTCGCGAACGCTCACCAGCCGCATCGCCGAGTCGTTGCCGAGCGCATAGAGCAGCTCGGTGGCCGCGGGCGCCCGGGCCAGCGTCACGAAGGCGACATAGGCGAAGGCGATGATGGGCAGCCAGCGGAGGAGCGGGCTGTGCGTGTCGGTCTGCTGGGTCATTCTGACGGCTCTGACGGTTCTGACTCGTTAACGGGGTGATGCGCCGGGGGCGACGCGGCAAACGCTCGTGGCGGGGTCGCCACAGCGGCCGGGGCGCGGGGCGCTCCGGCCTTGATCGATGCGGGCAGGGCGGCGCATATCGGTGCCATCCGCAACCGCGAGGTGCCCGTGTCCGAGCGCTCCCGACAGACGGCCGCCGGCGAGCGGCGGCGCCATCTCGGTGGCTTTGCGCTGGCCGGGCTGGCCGGGTTCGGCGTCGATGCGGGCGTGCTCTCGGCGCTGCTGGGGCTGGGCTTGTCGCCCGGGCTGGCGCGGGTGCCGTCCTTCGTGGCGGCGGTGCTCACGACCTGGGCGATCAACCGGACCCTGACCTTCCGGACCTCGACCCGTGCCTCGCTGGGTGAGTTCCTGCGCTACATCCTCGCCATGGGGCTGGGTCTCGCGATCAACTACGCCACCTTCCTGCTGGCGCTGCGTCTGAGCGAGGCCGCCGCCGCGCAGCCGGTGCTGGCGCTGGTGCCCGCGACCGCTGCCGGCATGGTGGTGAACTTCCTCAGCTCGCGCCATATTCTTCACCGCTGACCGCATCGCCCCGCGACCTGCCTCAGCTGTGCGGGCCGGGGATCTGCAGGTACGTCATGTAGCGCGCCTCGCGGCGGCCGCGAGCCACGGTCTCGAGGATCACCGCGCAGACCAGCGACAGCGCCGCCAGCCCGATGCCCGAGAGCGACACGAAGAGCGAGGGGAAGCGCGCGACCAGGCCGGTGTCGAGGAACTCGCCCAGGACCGACAGAAACACCGCCGCCGAGGGCAGGAAGAGCAACGCCGCGACCGCCGAGAAAAACTGCATGGGCTTTTCTTCCTTCACCAGCAGGCCGATCATCTTGAGGATGCGGAAGCCGTCGGACCAGGTCGAGAGCTTGGAGGTCGAGTTCTCGGGGCGGGCGTAGTAGGGCGTCTCGATCTCGTCGGCGGGCATGCGCAGCTGCAAGGTGTGCACGGTCAGCTCGGTCTCGATCTCGAAGCCCTGCGACAGGGCGGGGAAGCTCTTGACGAAGCGGCGGCTGAACACGCGGTAGCCCGAGAGCATGTCGTCGAACTGGCGGCTGAACAGGCGGCGCACCAGCCCGGTGAGAAGGCGGTTGCCGAACTTGTGGCCGGCGCGGTAGGCGGCCTCGTCTGTGCTGCGGCGCGCGCCGTTGACCATGTCGAGCCCGCCTTCGCAAAGCCGCGCGATCATCGCCGGCGCGCTGGGCGCGTCGTAGGTCGCATCGCCATCTGCCATGACGTAGACGTCGGCCTCGACGTCGGCGAACATGCGGCGCACCACGTTGCCCTTGCCCTTGCGGGGCTCGCGGCGGACGACGGCGCCGGCCTCGCGGGCGATCTCGGCGGTGTTGTCGGTGGAGTTGTTGTCGTAGACGTAGATCTCGGCGCGGGGCAGGGCGGCGCGGAACTGGCGCACGGTCTGTCCGATCGCCGCAGCCTCGTTGTAGCAGGGCAGGATCACGGCCACCCGCGGTTCGCCCATCGGCTGGCGGTCCTCGCGGAGCGCAGGCTCGAGCAGGTCGAGCCCGCCGCGCAGGTCGCCGTCCATCAGGTCGCTGTCAAACGGTGTTGCGTAATCTCTCATCCGGCTGCCCCGCCTCGATCCTTGTAAACCCACTGCCGCGCTCCGGCCCGGGAGGCGGTCGCGGTCTGGCAACGTGGATAGACAGGCATTCGGGCGCCACTTGGCTCAGATTGTGGCGGTTTCGGCGCAATTTGCCGGCGTCCCGGAGCCCGGCCCGGCTAGCGGATCATGGGCCAGTCGATCACCGGGATCTCGCGCGGGGCCAGGGGGGAGAGCCACTCGGCTCCGTTCTCACCAATCACAATATTCTCCTCGTGCACCAGCATCCGGCCCGGTCCAAGGGGCTGCCACGGCTCGAGCGTCAACACCATGCCGGGGCGCAGCACGGTGTTGTCGGCGGGAATCAGCGAGGGCCACTCGGTGAGCCGCATCCCAAGGCCATGACCGACGCGCCCGCCGGGATCTTGCCCGAGCGCGCCTACGATGGTGCGGTGCAGGTCGGCACAGGTGGCGCCGGGGCGGGCGGCCTCGAAGCCGGCGAGAGCGGCGTCGTGCAGGCGGCGGTGGGCGTCCTGCACCTCGGGCGTGGCATGGCCGACCGCCCAGTTGCGGTCGTAATCGCAGAAATAGCCCTGCCGCACCGCGCCGGTGTCGAGCATCAGCAGGTCTCCGGCCGCGAGCGGGCGGTCGTCGGCTGGCGAAATGACATCGCCATAGCCTCCCCGTGCCGCGCCGCCGGCGAGGTAGCTCACCCAGTCGGCGCCCTCCTCGAGAAGCAGCATCTGGAAGCGGCGGAACACCTGCGCCAGCGTGACGCCGGGCGTGAGCAGTTCGGGCACCCTTGCATAGGCGCGGCCGGCGATGGCGCAGGTTTCGCGGATCAGCGCGATCTCGGCGGGGGATTTGACCTCCTGCTGCGTCCGCAACAGGGCCGAGACATCGCAGCGCGGGCGGTCTTCGATCAGGGCGCAAAGCCTGTCCCAGTCGGCGGGCGGCATGCGCAGCGCGGTCTCGCGTCCTAGCGGCACGCCAAGGCGCGCGCCGTCCGGGACCAGCTCGCGGATGGTCTTGGCCAAGAGCGTGACGCCGTCGTCGTCGTAGTCGGGTGAGGTCCACGTGCGAATGTCACTGAGCCAGCTCTGCGCCATCAGCTCGGCGCCGATGGTGGGGATCACCGCGACCGGTTTGCCGCTGGCCGGGACGAGCAGGAACCACGGCCGGGTGTGGCTCTCCCAGAAGCGCGTAAGGAATCCGGTGAAATAGCGCAGATCCGGCTCGCTGGTGAGCAGCATCGCAGCGATGCCCTCGCGCGCCATGGCCGCCTGCGCCTTGGCGCAGCGGGCCTCGAATTCGGAACGGGGGAAGGGCTGGGGCAAGATCGGTCTCCGCCGGGGCGTCCGGCGGATCATCGGCGCGCGGGGCGGGGCCGTCAAACCCCGTTCCGCGAAAGGCGCAGTCTCAGAGCGTGCCGAGCCCCGCGAGGCGCTTTTCGCGGCGCAGCACCAGCAGGATCGACACGATCGAGGCGACCCCGGTCAGGAACATCAGCCAAAGCAGCGGCCAGGCGCCCGTGCCCGGCTGCAGAAGGGCGCCGGCGAGCGCCGAGAGCGCCGCGCCGCCGCCGATCATGATCGCGCCCGAGAGTCCCGAGGCGGTGCCCGCGAGGTGCGGTCGTACCGACAGCGCGCCGGCGGTTGCGTTGGGAATGGTCATGCCGTTGCCGAGGCCCACGAAGGTCATGAAGCCGAAGAAGGTCCACTCGGACTGGAAGCCCGCCGCGAAGACCAGCAGCGCCATGCCGAGGCCGGAGGCGTTGAGGATGCAGCCCCAGAAGATCATCTTGTTGATGCCGACCCGGGCCGACAGCTTGCCCGATAGCCCGTTGCCTGCGAAATAGCCCACCGCCGGCGCGCCGAAGAAGAAGCCGAGCGCGGCGGGCGACAGGCCGAACACCTCGGTGCCGACGAAGGGCGCGCCGCCGAGATAGGCGAAGAAGGCGCCCGAGGAGAAGGCGCAGGTCAGCGCGTAGCCCCAGAAGCGCGGGCTCTGGAACAGCTCGGGATATTCCCGGAACTGCTGCCCCAGCGAGAGCCCGCGCGAGACCGAGGTTTCGCCGAGGTCGCGCCAGCTCATCCACAGGATGCCCGCGCCGAGCAGGAACAGCATCCAGAAGGTCGACTGCCAGCCGAAGATCTCGTCGAGCACGCCGCCGATCACCGGGCCGATCATCGGCACCACCGCGACGCCCATCGTCACGTAGCCGATCATCGAGGCGGCCTGGTCCTGCGGGACCATGTCGCGCACCACCGCGCGGCTCAGCACCATCGCCGTGACGATCACCGCCTGACACATCCGGAAGGCGAGGAAGACGGTGATGTTGGGGGCGAAGATGCAGCCCAGCGTCGCCAGCAGGAACAGCGTCACGCCCCAGAGAATCACCGGACGGCGCCCGAACTTGTCGGAAATCGGCCCGATCACGATTTGAAGCGCCGCGTTGACCGCGAGATAGATTGCAACCGAGAGTTGCATAACGCGGTATTCGGTTTCGAAGTGCGCCGTCATCTTGGGCAGCGACGGCAGGAAGACGTTCATCGCCAGCGCCGAGAGCCCCGCGAGCAGGATCAGTGTGACAATATGTGGCGGTGTGGTTTGATCCAGGAACCGGACCTTGGGCGGATTTTCCATGTACGGATGGGTAGGACCGAAACGGGGCCTTGTCCATTCGGGAACGATTTGCTGGCGCGTGTTTTGCAGTTATGCAATTTGCGCAAAAGGGGCTTTCCCGCCTTTGCAAATTTGCCGAATTTGACTTGAGCGAGCATCGGGCCTCTGTATGGTCTCGGCAAAGGAAAGGGACGGCCATGAAAGACATTCTGCACGAACTGGAAGAGCGGCGCGCCGGCGCCCGGATCGGCGGTGGTCAGAAGCGCATCGACGCCCAGCACGCCAAGGGCAAGCTGACCGCGCGCGAGCGCATCGAGCTGCTGCTCGACGAGGACAGCTTTGAGGAATACGACATGTTCGTCGCTCATCGCTGCACCGATTTCGGCATGGAGAAGAACCGTCCCTATGGCGACGGCGTGGTCACCGGCTGGGGCACGATCAACGGCCGCATGGTCTATGTGTTCAGCCAGGATTTCACCGTCCTGGGCGGCTCCGTCTCGGCCACCCACGCGCAGAAGATCTGCAAGATCATGGACATGGCGATGCAGAACGGCGCGCCGGTCATCGGCTTGAACGACTCGGGCGGTGCCCGCATCCAAGAAGGTGTCGACAGCCTTGCCGGCTATGCCGAGATCTTCCAGCGCAACATCGAGGCCTCCGGCGTGATCCCGCAGATCTCGGTCATCATGGGGCCCTGTGCCGGCGGCGCGGTCTACTCGCCCGCCATGACCGACTTCATCTTCATGGTGAAGGACACCTCCTACATGTTCGTCACCGGCCCCGACGTGGTGAAGACCGTGACCAACGAGGTGGTGACCGCCGAGGAGCTTGGCGGCGCCTCGACCCATACCAAGAAGAGCTCGGTCGCCGATGGCGCCTTCGAGAATGACGTCGAGGCACTGGCGGAAGTGCGCCGCCTCGTCGACTTCCTGCCGCTCAACAACCGCCAGAAGCCGCCGGTGCGGCCGTTCTTCGACGATGTGGCGCGGGTGGAAGGCTCGCTCGACACGATCATCCCGGAAAACGCCAACCAGCCCTACGACATGAAGGAGCTGATCCTGAAGGTCGCGGACGAGGGCGATTTCTACGAGATTCAGGAAGAGCACGCCAAGAACATCATCACCGGCTTCATCCGGCTCGAAGGGCAGACCGTGGGCGTGGTTGCGAACCAGCCGATGGTGCTCGCCGGCTGCCTCGACATCGACAGCTCGAAGAAGGCCGCGCGCTTCGTGCGCTTCTGTGACTGCTTCGAGATCCCGATCCTGACCTTTGTCGACGTGCCGGGCTTCCTGCCGGGCACCGGGCAGGAATACGGCGGCGTCATCAAGCACGGCGCCAAGCTGCTCTTCGCGTATGGCGAGGCGACGGTGCCGAAGGTGACCGTGATCACCCGCAAGGCCTATGGCGGCGCCTATGACGTGATGAGCTCCAAGCACCTGCGCGGTGACGTGAATTACGCCTGGCCCACAGCCGAGATCGCGGTGATGGGCGCCAAGGGGGCGACCGAGATCATCCACCGCGCCGACCTTGGCGATCCCGAGAAGATCGCCAAGCACACCGCGGATTACGAGGATCGCTTCGCCAACCCATTCGTGGCGGCGGAACGCGGCTTCATCGACGAGGTGATCCAGCCGCGCTCGACCCGCCGCCGGGTCAGCCGTGCCTTCGCCATGCTGCGCAACAAGACGCTCAGCAACCCGTGGAAGAAGCACGACAATATCCCGCTCTGAGCAGCGTGCCTTGGGGGAGGGAAGCCATGCGCCGCAAGGGCTGGCATACGCATGAGGCCGAGGGTGAGCTGATCCTCGCCCGTCGCTGGCCGGCGCGTTTCGACCTGAGTGTCGAGACGCGGCTGCCGCCGGTTGGCCGCAAGGCCCGGCTGGCGCATCAGGTGCGCCAGGATCTCTGGCGTGCGCTGCAATCCCTGCGTGGCTTCTCGCCCTGCGTTTCGGTGCGCGAGGTCGACGGCGCGACCCTGCTGCGCGCCGGCGGCCAGCTCGACACGTCCGCGCCGCGCGCCCTCGCCGAGGCGCGGCTCGCTGCCGTCCTGCACGACGACGACAACCGTCGCCGCTGGCTGAGGTGGTCGAGATGAGTGCCTGGGCCGCGCTTGTGCTGTTTTCCGCCTCGTCCCTGCCGGCCATGGGCGATGCCGTCGCCGTGCCATCGGGCATGCCCGTGACGTTTCACGACATGATCTGGGACGAGCCTGTCGGGGTCGGGTTGATCTACCGCTTCCGCTTCGTTGCCCCCGAGATCGGCGGCGATGCGCCACGCCCGTTCTCCGAGGTGTCGGGGGACATGGACCTGCTGTGCCAAGACTACGCACTGCCGAGGCTCTCCGAGCTTGGCCCGCGTCCGTCACGCGTGATGATCTCGCTGATGGCGGCCCCCGTCGAATTCGGCGTGGCGAGTCCCGACGTCATCCAATATTTCGAGGCTTACTCGGTCAGCGACGACCGCTGCATCTGGGAGGCTTTCTGATGCTCCCACAATATCTTGCAGGCAGAAGCTTAGATCCGCTCATCTATGAGGCTTTCGAGCCACAAATCGACCTATGCGCGCATGTTCGATATTGTCCCGCAAAACTTTGGGCTATGTTGGGGATTGATTGCACCCAAGCAATCGAAACCTCGGAACGAGGACGGGCAGGGCCGAAGGCTCATGTCGGTTCCGTAGAATGTGACAGGAGAATAAGATGTCCAAGAGCATCAAAGTGCTTGCAATGCTTGGTCTGTTCGGTCTCGCCGCGTGCGGCCAGCAGGAAGAAGAGTTCGTTGTCGTCGATCCGGAGCCGATCACGACCGAGCCCGTCTACACCGGCAAGTACAAGTAAGACTATTGGGCGGGCCTACCGGCCCGCCCATCCCTCAGCCCTGCGATCTCAAGGTCTTGTTGACCGAGATCATGGCTCGCATTCCCGTGATTGCTACTGTTCGACGCATCGGGTCGCCGTATCTCCGGCGCCCTTGCAGCAAGCGGGAGGACGAGAATGTCACCAAGAGTCAAATTCGTTGCGGTCGGTGCAATGGCACTGGGCCTTGTGGCCTGTGCGCAGCCTGAGCCTGAGCCGCTTCCGGTTCAGCCGCTCTACGACAAGCTCGGCAATGCGGAATGTCCGGCAGGCTACATGCTGTCCGGCAATGTCTGCGTGCTTCCGGCCGGAACCGCAGCCCCGATGGGCGCCGGCGGCGATGGCGACATGGGAGGCGACGGCATGTCGGCAAATCCGGGCGATCCCGGTAGCGATCCAGCCGACGCGCCCGATGACGGCAGCGGCACCCAGAACCAGAACGAAAACCAGAACCAGAATCAAAATCAGAACCGGAGCGACACCCAGTCTCGCAACCAGAACGGCTGATCTTGGCGGGCTGCCTTGCGGCGGCCCCGACCAGCTTGGCGGCCGGGATGTGATCGCGGGTCAGGCGCATGGGCGCCCGCTCCGTCTCGAGAGGGCAATATGCTGAAACACCGCGGCTTTCCCGGCCGTCTTCCCGGAACCGACTACCAGTTCGTCATCCGGCGCGCCAACCCGCGCGGCGTGACCGCGATCATCCGACGCGAGCGCTATCGCGACCGCAAATCCGCCGACAAGCGTGCAGATCTGGCCTTCATGGCCTCGCTCTGGGCGCATTTCGGCGCCGAACCGTTCGAGCGCGGCAATCTCGATGCCGGCCGGCTGAGCTGGCTCTTCGGGCGCGAAGTGCTGCCCTATGACGATCCTTTCGATGCCGAGAGCTACGAGGCGCTGCTGGTGATCGACGAGCAGGCCGCCCGCGCCTCCTTTCCCGAAGCCTTCGAGGAGAACGAAGATTGGGCGTGATGCCGCCTGTCCCGGCCCGCGCTGAGCGGAGCGACGCCGACGTGCGAGCGTTCGGTGAATACCGCTATGCGTGTGTCGGAGACTCGGGCACTCTTCAGGTGTTGCGAGCTGTCCGGAGTCACCGCAGAGACCCGGGCAGACACCGTTACCCTTCCCCTTGCGGGCGGCGCGGCACATCCCCTGGCCCGTCGTCCGCCTTTCTTTCTGCACCCGTTGCCGGGCACCCGCGATATTCCGCCGTCACTCGGCAAGCTGGCGCCGGTCTCGGCAGGATCGTTAAGATCGTATGGAACCCTGTTCAGATCTGTGGCGTTGATCACCCGACAACGCAACAGGATCCGAGGGAACAGAATCCATGGCAAAATTCGCCGTTCGCACCGCCGCCATCCTCGGCCTTCTCACCGTCGCAGCCTGCGAGACCTCTGATCTCGGCCGCGCGGGCATCGGGGCCGGCAGCGGCTATCTCATCGACCGCGCCGTGGGCGGCGACGGCACCGTGGGCGCAGCCGTGGGCGCGACCGCAGGCGTCGTCTGCGACGATGTCACGCCGCAATACTGCAACTGATCGCCTGATCTCCGCCGCGTCTCGCGCGGCGGCCAGCAAGACATCGAAGCCATCGGAGCCCCGCGCTCCGGTGGCTTTTTTCGTGGCTGCGCCCGGGACGGGGCACGGCCTGAGGAATACGTAGGAAAGGGACGAGGATGTTCGACAAGATCCTGATCGCGAACCGGGGCGAGATCGCCTGCCGGGTCATCAAGACGGCGAAGAAGATGGGCATCAAGACGGTGGCCGTCTATTCCGAGGCCGACAAGCACGCGCTGCACGTGGCGATGGCCGACGAGGGCGTGCATATCGGCCCGCCGCCGGCCAACCAGTCCTATATCGTGATCGACAAGATCATGCAGGCGATCAAGGACACCGGGGCGCAGGCCGTGCACCCGGGCTACGGCTTCCTCTCCGAGAACCCCAAATTCGCCGACGCGCTCGACGCGGCCGGTGTCGCCTTCATCGGACCGCCGAAGCGCGCGATCGAGGATATGGGCGACAAGATCACCTCGAAGAAGATCGCCAAGGAAGCCGGGGTCAACACCGTGCCCGGCTACATGGGTCTGATCGAGGATGCAGACGAGGCGGTGAAGATCTCGGGCGAGATTGGCTACCCGGTGATGATCAAGGCCTCCGCCGGCGGCGGCGGCAAGGGCATGCGCATCGCCTGGAACGACCAGGAGGCGCGCGAGGGCTTCCAGTCGTCGAAGAACGAGGCAGCAAGCAGCTTTGGGGATGACCGCATCTTCATCGAGAAGTTCGTCACCCAGCCGCGCCACATCGAGATCCAGGTGCTCTGCGACGCCCATGGCAACGGCCTGTGGCTGAACGAGCGCGAATGCTCGATCCAGCGCCGCAACCAGAAGGTTGTCGAAGAGGCGCCGAGCCCCTTCCTCGACCCCGAGACCCGCAAGGCGATGGGCGAGCAGGCCGTGGCGCTGGCCAAGGCGGTGGGCTACACCTCGGCCGGCACGGTGGAATTCATCGTCGACGGCGAGAAGAACTTCTACTTCCTCGAAATGAACACCCGACTGCAGGTGGAGCACCCGGTCACCGAACTGATCACCGGCATCGACCTCGTCGAGCAGATGATCCGCGTCGCCAATGGCGAGCCGCTCTCGATCACGCAGGACGACGTGAAGATCAACGGCTGGGCCATCGAGAACCGCCTCTATGCCGAGGATCCCTACCGCAACTTCCTGCCCTCGATCGGCCGCCTGACGCGTTACCGTCCGCCGGCAGAGGGCGAACTGGGCGAGGGCATCGTGCGCAACGACACCGGCGTCTACGAGGGCGGCGAGATCTCGATGTATTACGACCCGATGATCGCCAAGCTCTGCACCTGGGGCCCGACCCGTGACGCCGCGATCGAGACCATGCGCAACGCGCTCGACAGCTTCGAGGTCGAGGGCATCGGTCACAACCTGCCCTTCGTGGCTGCGGTCATGGACCACGAGCGCTTCATCACCGGCAACATCACCACCGCCTTCATCGCCGAGGAATATCCCGACGGCTTCGTGGGTGTGACCCTGTCGGACGAGAAGCTGCGCGAGGTCGCGGCGGCCGCTGCCGCGATGAACCGGGTGGCCGAGATCCGGCGCACCCGCATCTCTGGGACGCTCGACAACCACGAGCGCAAGGTCGGCGACGAGTGGAACATCGCGCTGCAGGGCGAGAGCTTTGACGTCACCATCGCCGCCGACAAGACCGGCTCGAGCGTCACCTTCGCCGATGGGGCGGTGATCCGCGTCGATGGCGACTGGACCCCGGGCCACGCGCTGGCCCACATGACCGTCGACGGCAATCCGCTGGTGCTCAAGGTCGGCAAGATCTCGGGCGGGTTCCGCATCCGCTCGCGCGGGGCCGATCTGAAGGTCCATGTGCGCACGCCGCGCCAGGCCGAGCTCGCGCGCAAGATGCCCGAGAAGCAGCCGCCCGACACCTCCAAGATGCTGCTCTGCCCGATGCCGGGTCTCATCGTGTCGATGAACGTGGCCGAGGGCGACGAGGTGCAGGAGGGCCAGGCGCTCTGCACCGTCGAGGCGATGAAGATGGAGAACATCCTGCGCGCCGAACGCAGCGGCACCGTCAAGAAGATCAACGCCGGCCCGGGCGACAGCCTCGCGGTCGACGACGTGATCATGGAGTTCGAGTAACTCCGGCATGGGCGGGCAGGAGCGGGCATATGGCGGCCTCAGGCTGGAGCGCGTTGGCGCTCCGGTTCTGGTGGCGTTGGCCTGCCTGCTCCTGTTCGTCTGGCCTGCGCTGCCCGCGAGCCTGCCGCAACGGCTGGTGAGCTTTGCGGCCGTGCTGCTGGTGGCCTACTGCATCTTCGATGCCAAGGTCCTGCGGGTGCTGTGGAAGGCGGCGCTGGTCGCCGCTCCGATCTCGCTTCTGGGCGTGGCCTCGGTGCTGGCGCTGCTGCCGGTGATCGACGGCATCCAGGCCGAGGGGGCGCAGAATCCGCGCTACCTTTACCAAGGTCTCATGGCCGGCGGCGTGGTCGCCGCGGGCTGGGTCTTCACCTTCCTCGTGCAGACATGGCGCGAGGAGAGTGCCCGCGACAAGGCGCTGAACGAGACGCTGCTGGCGCTGCGCTCTGAGGTGTATGATTACCTCTCGGACATTCTCGCGATCTGGGAGCGCGAGGCCCCTGCGAGCGCCGCGCCCGAGGCGCGCCTGCAGGCGCTGGTCGCGGCCATGCTGGGCCATGATGCGGCCGGCCGCAGCGTTGCCGAGCGTATCGCGGCGGACGGCTACGAGCCGTTTGTCCCGAGTGGCAAGGAGCCGGTGGTGCTGACCACCTTGGCCCCGAACCTCCAGCTTCTGCCCGAGGACGTGATGCAGCCGGTGATCGGCTTCTACACCCAGCTTGGCGACGTGCAGCGTCTGGCGCAGGATCTCAACGGCGCGGCCTATCGGCGGCTTGGCCGGGCGCGTCGGGCAGAGATCTATTTCGATTTCGAGGAGGTGCGTCTGCAGACCGTGCGGGTGGGCTGTCAGGCGTGGCTGGCGCTTAACGCGCGTACACGGCCGCAAAAGGTCGAGCCCGAGGTGTTCGGTCTTTTGGCAGAGGCGGATACCAGCCGCGCGCGACCGGATTTCGAGGCGCTGGTGCCGGCGGGCGCGGACGAATCGCGCAAGGCCGAAAGCTCCGGCGATGCGGAGCGGTCACATGATTAAGGCTTTGGAATCAGTAGCTGATCTTGGGGCCGGAGCGATGCGGAGAGCGTTCGACCGGTTCGGGGAGCGGCTTGAGAAAGATCCGCTGCAGGTATGTGATGAGCTTTTCCATGCCTCAAATATAGCGCGGGGCCGGGCGCATTTCAATCTTCACCGCCGCGCGGCTCACTGGTCGGGCAGGGCGCGGCGGTCGCGGACCTCCTGCTTGCGCAACGGCTGCTTGTCGATCGAGCGCGAGATCTCGCGCACATCCCACGGCGCGGGTTTGCGCAGCAGGATGGTGCCGTCCTTGGCGATCAGCACGAACATGAAGCCGCGGGCGCGCAGCTCGTGGCGGATTGGGGAATCCGCCGCCGGGTCGGTGTCGGTGATCACCACCACGTCGCGATCCTCGAGCGCGTCGAGCCGTTCGGAGATCAGCTGCATCTGCTGCACGTATCGCGGATCGGCCGGATTGTCGGCGAACACCACCAGCGGCCGCTTCACCCAGAGAAACTCGTCGAGCGTCGACTCTCCTGCCGGTCGGATGGTCTCGTCGAGCGTATCCGGCGTTTCGGCCCCCTGCGCCGCGCCGAAGCTGGCGGTGAAGGTGAAAAAGGCGAGCGATGCGAGGGTCATGCGGCGGTTCATGCCCAGAGATATAGGCATGGCGGCACCGAGTTCACAACGTTTGCCGCAAGGTCGCGACGATTTTACCGCGTTTAACCGCTTTCTCAGGGAGGGGCGCGCATGATGCAGCGGTTCACTCTCGTGAGGACGGGCACGCATGGAGATCATCCTGCATGTCGGTGCGCATCGCACCGGCACGACCAGCTTTCAGAGCTACCTGCGCGGTGTCGCTCCGGATCTTGCGGCGCAAGGGCTGGGGTTCTGGGGGCCCAGGCGGACCCGCAAGGGCCTGTTCCAAGGCGTGCTGAGCCCGGCTTCGGCGGCGGACAGCCGGCAGGCACAGGACCGCTTGCGCCGCGCGCTTGCGGCGTCGGCGGGGCAGGGCTGTACGCGGTTGCTGATCTCGGACGAGAACCTGCTCGGCTCGACGCGGGCCTGCCTTCGGGCGCAGGCGCTCTATCCGCGGGCCGGGGATCGGTTCCAGCGGCTCCATGCGGCGCTCGGGAGGATCGACCGGGTGGTGCTGCAGATCCGCTCGCCCGAGGCGTGGTGGACCTCGGCGCTGGCCTTTCTGGTGACGCGCGGCGTGGCGCCGCCGCCTGCGGCGCTGCTCGAGCGGCTGTCGCGGGAGGCGCGCGGCTGGCGCGAGGTGATCGCGGATCTCGCCTGCGCGCTGCCGCGCTGCGACATCGTGGTGAGCCGGTTCGAAACCTGTGCCGCCCGGCCCGATGCGCTGCTCATGGTGGCGACCGGCGGGGCTTGCGATGTGCCTGCGCTGCCCGAGGGCGGTATCTGGTTGCATCGCAGCCCGGCCTTGCCGGAGCTGCGCGCGGCGCTGGCCGAGACCGGCGCCGACGTCACACGACTGCCGATGGGGGAGGGCCCTTGGCAGCCCTTCTCGCAGGCGCAGGCCGCACGGCTGCGCGAGAGATACGCCGACGATCTGTTCTGGCTCATGGCCGGGGCGGACGGGTTGGCACGACTGACAGAGGACCCGAAGCCCGGCAGGGACAGGAGGCACTGGCCGCCGGCTTCACAGAAGAGAGGACAGGACGATGACAGCCAAGGTGGACGACTGGCGGGCACTCGCTGAAAAGGAACTGCGGGGCCGCCCGCTCGAGGATCTGACCTGGAAGACGCTGGAGGGCATCGAGGTCAAGCCGATCTACACGGCAGAAGATGTCGAGGGGCTGCCGCAGGTCGGCGAGCTTCCGGGCTTCGAGCCCTTCACCCGCGGCGTGAAGGCGACCATGTATGCCGGCCGGCCCTGGACGATCCGGCAATATGCCGGTTTCTCCACGGCGGAGGAATCCAACGCCTTCTACCGCAAGGCGCTGGCCGCCGGTCAGCAGGGCGTCTCGGTGGCGTTCGACCTCGCCACCCACCGCGGCTATGACAGCGATCACCCGCGCGTGGTGGGCGATGTCGGCAAGGCCGGCGTGGCGATCGACTCGGTCGAGGACATGAAGGTGCTGTTCAACGGCATTCCGCTCGACAAGGTCTCGGTCTCGATGACGATGAACGGCGCGGTGATCCCGGTGCTGGCCAACTTCATCGTCACCGGCGAGGAGCAGGGCCACGACCGCTCGCTGCTTTCGGGTACGATCCAGAACGACATCCTGAAAGAGTTCATGGTGCGGAACACCTATATCTATCCGCCCGAACCCTCGATGCGGATCATCTCGGACATCATCGAGTACACCTCGAACGAGATGCCGAAATTCAACTCGATCTCGATCTCGGGTTACCACATGCAGGAGGCCGGCGCGAACCTCGTGCAGGAGCTGGCCTACACGCTGGCGGACGGCAAGGAATACGTGAAGACGGCGATGGATGCCGGCATGGACATCGACAAGTTCGCCGGGCGGCTGTCGTTCTTCTTTGCCATCGGCAAGAACTTCTTCATGGAGATCGCCAAGCTGCGTGCCGCGCGGATGCTGTGGTCGCGCATCATGACCGAGCTCGGGGCCAAGTCGGCGCGCTCCAAGATGCTGCGCACCCACTGCCAGACCTCGGGCGTGTCGCTCGCCGAGCAGGATCCCTACAACAACGTCATCCGCACCGCCTACGAGGCGATGTCGGCGGTGCTGGGCGGCACCCAGTCGCTGCACACCAACGCGCTTGACGAGGCCATCGCGCTGCCGACCGAGTTCTCGGCCCGCATCGCGCGCAACACCCAGCTCATCCTTCAGGAAGAGACCGGCGTGACCAAGGTCGTGGACCCGATGGCTGGCTCCTACTACGTCGAGAAGCTCACGGCCGATCTCGCCGAGGCAGCCTGGGCGCTGATCGAGGAGGTCGACGAGATGGGCGGCATGACCAAGGCGGTGGCCTCGGGCATGCCCAAGCTGCGCATCGAGGAGACCGCCGCCAAGCGTCAGGCCGATATTGACCGCGGCGACGACGTGATTGTTGGCGTGAACAAGTACCGGCTCGAGAAGGAAGACGAGCTCGACATCCTCGACATCGACAACGCCAAGGTGCGTGACGGCCAGGTGGCGGCGCTCGAGCGTATCCGCGCGAGCCGCGATCAGGCTGCCTGCGATGCGGCGCTGGGCGAGCTCGAGCGTCGGGCCAAGGAGGGCGGCAACCTGCTCGAGGCGGCCGTGGAAGCAGCCCGCGCGCGGGCCTCTGTCGGAGAGATCAGCATGGCGATGGAAAAGGTGTTCGGCCGTCACCGGGCCGAGGTGAAGACGCTGGCAGGCGTCTACGGTGCCGCCTACGAGGGCGACGAGGGCTTTGCCGCGATCCAGAAATCGGTCGAGGACTTCGCCGCGGAGGAGGGCCGCCGCCCGCGCATGCTGGTGGTCAAGATGGGCCAGGACGGCCATGATCGCGGCGCCAAGGTGATCGCCACCGCCTTTGCCGATATCGGTTTCGACGTCGACGTGGGCCCGCTGTTCCAGACGCCCGACGAGGCGGCGCAGGACGCCATCGACAACGACGTGCACATCATCGGTATCTCTTCGCAGGCCGCCGGTCACAAGACGCTGGCACCGCAGTTGATCGAGGCGCTGAAGGCGCAGGGCGCCGGGGACATCATCGTGATCTGCGGCGGGGTGATCCCGCACCAGGATTACAAGTTCCTATACGATGCCGGCGTGAAGGCGATCTTCGGGCCGGGGACCAACATCCCCGACGCGGCGCAGGACATCCTCAAACTGATCCGCGAAGCGCGCGGGTAACGGGACAGGGGCCGGGGCTTTACCCGGCCCTTTGTATTCCGGAGGCGGTTCTTGCCAGAGGCGTGCTTCCGGCATGACGATGGCGCGTTTCCCCGCGCGCGAACGCGGCATTCTCCGCCGCTCGCCGGAGCCGAAACACTCGGGGACAATCTGCAAGGGCCCAAATTCAGCTGAATGGTAGCGCGCAAACCCCGGGGGTTGATGCATTTTAGCCGTTGCGCAGCCGGTCCGCTCGCCTATCGTAGCTCGGATGCACGAAGAAACCCGAGCGACGGATGAAGCTGGAACTGGATCACATTGCGGTGGCGGGCGAGAGCCTCGAGGAGGCGGTCGCCCACGCCGAGGCCGCGGTTGGCATGCCGCTGCTGCCGGGCGGCGAACACCCGCGCTATGGCACTCATAACCAGCTGCTCGGCCTCGGCCGGGGGCTCTATCTCGAGGCCATCGCCATCGATCCCGCCGCCCCGCCACCGGAGGGCGCGCGCTGGTTCGGGCTCGACGACTTCCGCGGCCCCGCAAGGCTCGACAAGTGGATCTGCCGGGTCTCCGACATGGATGCTGCGCTCAAAGCGCTGCCGATGGCCGGCAAGCCCGTCGATCTCGAGCGCGGGCGTCTGCGCTGGGTGATGTCGGTGCCCGAGGACGGGCGGCTGCCCTTTGATGGCGTGTTCCCGGCGCTGATCGAGTGGAAAAGCCCGGTGCCCGCCGGCGCCATCCTCTCGGCCTCCGGGACGCAGCTCGAGAAGCTCGAGGTGATCCATCCCGAGGCCAAGGCGCTCGAGGCGCTGCTGGGCCCGCATCTCGACGCGCCGCTGGTCTCCTTCGTCAGCGGCCCCAAGCCCGGCCTGCGCGCCGAGCTGCGCACCGCACAGGGCCAGCGCCGCATCCTGCAATGATCATCCGCCCCGCGCATGCAACGGACGCCGCCCCGCTCGCGGCGCTCTGGAACCCGTGGATCGAGACCACGTCGATCACCTTCTCGACCGCGCTCAAGACGCCCGAAGGGCTTGCCACCGACATCGCCGCGCGCGGCGACGCCTTCCTCGTCGCGGAGGCTGACGGCGTGCTCCTTGGCTTCGCCACATTCTTTCCGTTCCGCGGCGGGCCGGGCTATGCCCGCACCAAGGAACACACGGTGATCCTCGCCCCCGAGGCAAGAGGTCGCGGGGCGGGCCGCGCGCTGATGATCGCTCTCGAAGAGGTCGCCCGCAGCCAGCAGGTGCACTCGCTTTTCGCCGGCGTGTCGGCCGAAAACCCTGCAGGCATGGCGTTTCACGCCGCCATCGGCTTTACCGAGACCGCCCGGCTGCCACAGGTCGGGTACAAGTTCGGGCGCTGGATGGATCTTGTCCTGATGCAGAAATTTCTCTGAACCGCGCTGACTTCGCCCCCGCAACGCACTAAAATTGGCAAATGTCGATTTGGACCCGCATCTCCGAGGCTCTGTCCGCGCTCGCCAATGGCGAGGGCCTTGGCGCGGTGTTCGACCGCCTGCGCCAGCCGCCCGAGCGCAGCGTCGCTTTCACCATCGCGGTGATCGCGCTTTCGGCCAAGATGGCCAAGGCCGACGGGCAGGTGACCCGCAACGAGGTTCTGGCCTTCCGCGAGGTGTTCCACGTCGCCCCCGAAGACGAGGCGGCGGCGGCGCGGGTGTTCAACCTCGCCCGTCAGGACGTGGCCGGGTTCGAGGAATACGCCCGCCGCATCCGTCGCATGTTCGACGACAGCAAGGGTCCGATCTGCGACCTGCTGGAGGGGTTGTTCTACATCGCCATGGCCGACGGCCACTATCACCCCGCCGAGGAGGAATTCCTCGACCGCGTGGCCGAGATTTTCGAGGTCGCTCCGGGGGATTACCATGCCATCCGCGCCCGCTTCGTGCCCGATGCGGCCCCCGACCCCTACGCCGTGCTCGGGGTCTCGCCCGACGCTTCGCTCGACGAGATCCGCAAGCAATGGCGCCGTCTGGTGCGCGACAGCCACCCCGACGTGATGCAGGCGCGGGGGGTGCCCGAGGAGGCGGTCAAGCTCTCCGAAAAGCGCCTGATCGATATCAACCACGCCTGGGAAGAGATCTCGGCGCAGCGCGCGGCCTGAGCCGGATGCGCCTGGCCACCTACAATATCGAGTGGTTCGACGCGCTTTTCGACGATGCCGGTCAGCTCTTGAACGATGGCGGCTGGTCGGCCCGGCACGACATCACCCGTCAGCAGCAGACCGAGGCGCTGGGCATCGTCTTCACCGCGATGGATGCCGATGCGGTGATGATCATCGAGGCGCCCGACAGCAATTCCCGCCGCGATACCGACCGGGCGCTCAAGACCTTTGCCGAGGCCTTCGAACTCCGCACCCGCGAAGTGCTCACCGGCTTCGTCAACGACACCCAGCAGGAAATCGCGCTGCTCTACGACCCGAGCGTGTTCACGGTGCGCCACGCGCCGGGGGAAAGCTCCGACGCGCCGCGATTCGACCGCGTCTTCCATATCGATCTCGACATCGACGCCACCCGCGACAAGGTCAGCTTCTCGAAGCCCCCGCTCGAGATCGAGGCGGTGACCGCCTCGGGCAAGGTGCTGCGGCTGATCGGGGCGCATCTGAAATCCAAGGCGCCACACGGGGCGCGCACCCGCGACCAGATCATGCGCCTCGCCATCGCCAATCGCCGCAAGCAGCTGGCCCAGGCGATCTGGCTGCGCCGCCGGGTCGAGGCGCTGCTCGAGGAGGGCGAGAGCGTCATCGTCATGGGCGATCTGAACGATGGTCCCGGGCTCGACGAGTACGAGCACCTGTTCGGGCGCAGCTCGGTCGAGATCGTGCTCGGCGATGGTGGCCCGCCGCTCTTCGATCCCCATGCCGAGCGGGCACTGGCGTCGAAATTCGGCGCCCAGCCGACCACCGCACGGTTTTATCTTAAGCCCGAGAAACGCTACATGCAGGCGATGCTCGACTACATCATGGTGTCGGAAGACCTCGCCCGGACGCGCCCGTCATGGCGCATCTGGCATCCTTTCGATGACCCGGTCTGCTGGCGCACTCCCGAGTTGCGCGAGGCGCTGCTCGACGCCTCGGATCACTTCCCGGTCACGCTGGATATCGATCTCTGAGAAACTCAGCCCGCAAGGGCCTTCAACGCCTCCTTGAGGTCGAGCGCGCCGTCATAGAGCGCCCGGCCCGAGATCGCGCCGTTGAGCGCTGCGCCGCAATCGCGCAGATCCTTGAGATCCTTGAGCGAAGAGACGCCGCCGGAGGCGATCACCGGGATCGTCACCGCGCGGGCGAGTGCCGCGGTGGCCTCGATATTCGGCCCCTGCATGGCGCCGTCGCGGTTGATGTCGGTGTAGATGATCGCGGCCACGCCGGCATCCTCGTAGCTCTTGGCTAGCTCGACCGCATCGACATCGGTGACCTCGGCCCAGCCCTTGGTGGCAACGCGGCCGTCGCGGGCGTCGATGCCGACGGCGATCTTGCCGGGGAACGCCGCGGCCGCCTCGCGGACCAGCGCCGGGTTCTCCACCGCCACGGTGCCGAGGATGACGCGGGCCAGCCCCTTGTCGAGCCAGCGCTCGATGGTGGCCATATCGCGGATGCCGCCGCCAAGCTGGGCGGGGGTCTTGGTCTGGCTCAGGATCGCCTCGACCGCGGCGGCGTTCACCGGCTCGCCGGCGAAGGCGCCGTTGAGGTCGACGAGGTGCAGCCACTCGCAGCCGGCGGCGACGAATTCCAGCGCTTGCGCGGCGGGATCATCGTTGAACACGGTGGCCTTGTCCATGTCGCCACGGAGCAGGCGCACGGCCTTGCCGTCCTTCAGGTCGATCGCGGGGTAGAGGATCATGGGCTCGCTGGGCTCCGTCTGTGGTCTCGTGCAGGTCGTTCGTGACGCGAGGTCTCATGAAAGCCTACCTTGCGTCAATGTTGAACGGAATCGGCGGCTTGCGTCACGCTCTCGATACATTGCTCAGAGGGAGGAGACGAGCCATGAAAGCATTGGCACTGGCGGTGGGGCTGATCGGCCTTGCCGGCGCGACGCTTGCGGACCCAGTGGAGGGGGTCTGGCAGACGCAACCGGACGACAACGGCAATTTCGCTCTGGTCACCATCGCGGCCTGCGGCGCCGAGATCTGCGGCACGCTGGGCAAGGGCTATGACAGCGCCGGCCAGCCGATCGCCTCGCCGAATATCGGGCGGCAGATGATCTGGGGCATGTCGCCAAAGGGCGGCGGCGCCTATGGCGGTGGCAAGATCTGGGCCCCGGACCGCGACAAGACCTACAATTCCAAGATGGCGCTCTCAGGCGACCGGTTGAAGGTCGAGGGCTGCGTTCTGGGTCTTTGTCGGGGCCAGACCTGGCGGCGGGTGAAGTAGCGCGCCGCCACCGATCTTGGCGGTCGCGGCCTGCCAGAGACAAAGGGAGGGGGCGCTGCCCCCTCTTGGCGCTGTGCGCCAATTCACCCCCGAGGTATTTTTGAACCAAAGAAGCCAGAAGCGCTGCGCCCCTGGCTTCTCTTCGTCAAAAATACTCCCGCCGGAGGCGTCCGGGATGGCCACCTGCGCGACGCCGGGACAGGGCGGTCAGGCGACCTTGTGCAGTTGCAGGATCATGTCGAGCACCAGCGCGGCGGGATCGACATTGACGGCGCGCGCGTGGCGGGCCCGGTCGCCGGCCTCTTGCGCTAGCTGCGCCCAGGCGCGGCCGGTGGCCGGGTCGGGAGAGAGGCGCGCCAGCATGGCGGCTTCTCCCGGCGCGGCCTCGGGGGCAGGGGGCGTACCGGTGACGCCGGTGCGGGCGAGCCGGGCAAGCAGCGTGTCCATCAGTGTCAGCGTCAGGTCGAGCCGTGCCTCGTTGGCCTTGCCTGCCGTGCTGTCGCCGAGCGCGATGGCGCGCGGACGGTCAAGGCGGGGCAGGGTGCCGACGGTGTGCACCAGATCCGCGTAGAGCTTTAGGCCGTCATGGTTCAGCAAGCGCATCGCCGCGCCCACCGAGCCCGAGGACAGCGCGGCCAGCGCCTGCGCGTCGGTGGCGGCGACCTCGGCCCCGGCCTGACCGAGCGCGCGGGCCATGTCCTCGGTGTCGAGCGGCGCCAGACGCAGTTCGCGGCAGCGCGAGCGGATCGTCGGCAAGAGCCGCGACGGCTGGTGCGCCACCATCAGCAGCGTGGTGCGCGCCGGCGGCTCCTCGAGCAGCTTGAGGATGGCGTTGGCGGCGCTGGTGTTGAGCTCGTCCATGCTGTCGACGATCACCACGCGGCGTCCGCCTTCGGCGGAGGACAGGGTGAAGAAGCCCTTGAGCTTGCGCACCTCGTCGACCGTCAGCTGGGTCTTGAGCCGCTTGGCCTTGTCGTCCCAGGCCCGGCGCAGCAGGAACAGCCCCGGCTCGGACAGCGCCAGCGTGCGGCGCATCACCGGGTGGTCGGCACCGATCTCGAGCGTTTCGGGCGGCGGAGGCGCGCCGAAAAGCCCGTCATCCTCCTGTTCCGGCGTGGCCAGCAGGAAGCGCGCGATGCGCCACGCCAGCGTCGCCTTGCCCAGCCCCTTCGGCCCGGTCAGCAGCCAGCCGTGATGCAGCCGTCCGGTGGTGTAGGCGGTGAGGAAATCCTGCTCCGCCCTGTCCTGACCGAACAGTCGCACGGTCTCGCGCGGGTGCGGCGCGCCCTCGACGCGGTCGGGCTGGGGAATCTCGGTCTCGCTCATGCCTGCGCTTGTAGCGCGGCCCGCACATCCTGCGCCACCGCTTCCGGGGCGCGGTTGCCGTCGACGATGCGGAAACGGCTGGAGAACTCGGCGGCCAGCGCGAGAAAACCCGCGCGCATCTTCTGTTGCAGGGGCAGGCCGAAATCCTCGAAGCGCTCCTCGGCGGTGGCGCGGGCCTTGGCGCGGGCGAGAGCGGCCTCGGGGTCCATGTCGATGAGCAGGGTGACGTCGGGCTCGACCCCGATCATCAGGGCGTGCAGCGTATCGACCGCGCCGCGCAGGTCGCCGCGCGACAGGCCCTGGTACATGCGGGTGGAATCGGCGAAGCGGTCGCAGATCACCGTGGCGCCGCGCGCCAGCGCCGGGCGGATGGTGCGCTCGAGATGATCGCGCCGCGCGGCGGTGAACAGCAGCAGTTCGGTCTCGGCCGACCAGCGCTCGGGATCGCCCTGCAGCACCAGTGCACGGATTTCCTCGGCACCGGGCGAGCCGCCGGGCTCGCGGGTCAGAACGACCTCGCGGCCCGTGCTGCGCAGATGTTCGGCGAGGAGCCGCGCCTGTGTGGACTTGCCGGACCCGTCGATGCCTTCGAAGCTGATGAACAGCCCCGTGCCGCCGGTCACATCGCCTCCCCGGAGCTGTCGTTCAGGCGGCTGAGAAGCGCCTGGCTGACCACCATCATGCGCTTGCCGAAGCCGCCGCCGGCCACGGCATGCTCGGCGAAGAGCGGCACGCGGTGCTCGGGCAGGCCTTCGGGGCGGATGATCAGTTCGGCGAGCTGCTGCCCGGCGCTGATCGGCGCCTTGAGCGGGCCGGTATAGACCACCTCTGCCTCGAGCATGGTGCCCGGGGTCACCGGCACCAGAAGCGTGACGTCCTCCTCGGCGACCAGCCCGACGCTGTCCTCGGCGCCGAGCCAGACCTCGGCCTGCGCCACCGCGGTGCCCTGTTCGACGAGGGTGCGTTCAGCGAACTGCCGGAACGCCCAGTTGACGATCGATTCCGCTTCCTCGGCGCGGGCGCGCTCGCTGTCGAGCCCGCTGATGGTGAAGATCACCCGGCGGCCGTTCTGCTCGGCCGAGCCCACCAGCCCGTAGCCGGCCTCCTGGGTGTGGCCGGTCTTGAGCCCGTCGGCGCCGATGTCGAGGCGCAGGAGCGGGTTGCGGTTGTTGACGTTCGAGGGGGCACGGCCGTCGAACTCGAAGCGGCGCTCGGCGAAGATCGGGTAGAACTCCGGGAAGTCCTCGATGATTCGGGTCGCCAGGAGCGTCAGGTCTCGCACCGACATGCGGTGGTTCGGCGCCGGCCAGCCGCTGGCATTCTCGAAGGTCGAGTTGGTCATGCCGAGCTGCTGGGCGCGGCGGGTCATCAGCTCGGCAAAGCCGGCCTCGGTGCCGTTGGGCGAGAGCGCCTCGGCGATCACCGCGCAGGCATCGTTGCCCGACAGCACGATGATGCCGCGCAGCAGGTCCTCGACCGCCACCCGGTCGGTGGTGTTGAGAAACATCGTCGAGCCGCCGTAGGACATGGCGTGCTGCGACACCGGCAGGCGCTCGTCAAGCTGCAGCCGGCCGTCGCGGACCGCCTCGAAGGCCATGTAGAGCGTCATCAGCTTCGACATCGACGCCGGCGGCAGGGCCTCGTCGGCGTTCTTGGCCATCAGCACGGTGCCAGTGGTGTAGTCGAGCACGAAGGCGGCACGGGCGCTGGTGTCGAAGGCGCCGGCCTGGGTGGCGAGCAGCGCCACCGCGGAGGCGGCGGCCAGCATCCGGCGCAGGGAACGGGTCGGGATCATGTGCGGGTCCTCGTCCTTGTGCGCCCCGGGCCGCGCGGGCCGGGACGGATCAGTTGGTGACGGCGTAGGCGTCGGTGAAGCCGGAGGCCTTGATCTTGGTCAGCAGCTCGGTGCGTTCAGCCGCGGTCTGGGCTGGGCCCACGATGACGCGCCAGAAGGTCTTGCCGGAGCTTTCCTGCTTGCGCACCGTCGGCACCATGCCCTGCTGACGCATGGCGGTGGCGGTGTTCTCGGCGTTCTGCTCGATGCTGAAGATGCCGATCTGGAGATAGGGCTTGTCGAGGCTCGAGGCGGGGTTCGCCGGGGGCTTCGGTTGCGGGGCAGGGGAGGCTGCCGGGGCCGCGGTGGTGGTCGCGGCGGCAACCTCGGCTCCGGGCGCGGGGATGCCGGCGGCACCGTCGAGCGCCGCTGCTGCGCTGGCGGCCACCGGGTCGAGCGTGCCCTCGGTCACATCGGGCGCGGCGGCGATCATTGCGGCCTCGTCAGGGGTTGCAGCGGGGGCGTCCTCGGCGGGAACCTCCTCGCGGCGCAGGGCGATCACGTCGAGATTGGTCGGGGCGCCGGCCAGCATGCCGAGTGCCGCGGCGGCATCGGACGAGACCTGAAGGCGCGGGCCGGGGGACTGCCGCTCGCGGCGGAACAGCGCGCCGATGACGAACTGGCCGTTCTGCTGGTTGCGGATGATGACGCGCTCGGGTTCGTTCACCTCGGGGTGGGCGACCCAGACGCCGCCGAGCGACGGGCGCCCGTCCCACAGGCCGGCCTCGGTGGCGTGGAACACGTCGGGTGCCTCGATGTCGCGCTCTACGCTCTGCGCCGCGCGGCTGACGGTCTCGCCGCTGGCGCTGGCATCGTCCTTGGGTTTGAGAAAGCCGGGCATCTGGGCATCGTCGCAGGCGGCGAGGGCCGCCATGCCGGTCAACAGCCACGCGGCCCGCCAGGCCGCCCCACGACGCTTCGAAAACGCTCTGCCCATGTTCTGCCCCATGCCTGTCTTGCGGGTGCTCCTGTCCCGCATCCCCTGCTCGCCCCGGATCTTTGTGCCGGGTTCCGCGATGAGCGGGATGTGCCGGTGCCGGGGTTCTGTGAGTGGACGCCCGGCGGCGCACCCGCCTTGAGGCGCAAGAGTAACGGCTCGGCCAGATCAAGGAAAGCCTGCAATGCCGGATCGGCGGTTTTTCCCGCGCGTGGCGGCTTTCAGAATCGCGTGAGCGGGGCTAGAGCTTCGGGACCGGAGGTTTGGCAGAGTGGTCGAATGCGGCGGTCTTGAAAACCGTTGGGCGTGAGAGCGTCCCCAGGGTTCGAATCCCTGAGCCTCCGCCACTGACATAACAAATTGATATTAATACGGTTTTCCGGGAGATTCTTCCCGGTTTTCCGGCTGTTTGCGCCGGTACTTCCCCATCAGAGACTGTGATCCGAGACGCATCGCGACTTTTTGCGCGATGCGTCTCTGTGTACTGCATCCTGCCCTTCGGTTTTGCCCCAGATTCCCTGCTGGCAGGGAATTTGCAGGGAATTTCTTCGGAATCGTCATGGTTTCGTCGCTGACATGCGTCGAAAGGTAAGCCATACCAATGTGTTGAAGAAAATTCCCTGCTCGAGGGAGCAGGGAATTTGCAGGGAACTCGCTCGGAGCGTCGAGAGGGCCCGGAGATGGTTGCCCCAGCGCGGGATCACATTCCGTAGAGGCGATCCTGTTCGCGCCAGTCGAGCGGCACGGGAGCCTTCATCAATCGCTCGAGGGTCAGATCGACAGGCTGTGTGCCATCGCGGATCGCGCGTTGGATCTTTGGAGACAGAAAGGCGAGCTGGCCTCGGGTCCGGATATAGGCCCCGTGATGACCGGCTTCTTTTGCGACGGTCTTGAGCGGAGTGCCTTCTCGAAGAGCAAGGGCCCAACGATGCGCATCGGCGAGCGCACGGATCAGGACGGGATCCGGCGCGTTGGTGCTGCTGCCGATCACGAGCTTTGTCTCGACCCCGCGACGCCGGAGCGCAACCGGAACGGTGAATATCGCTGCTTCGATCGCCAGTTCCCCTGACGCCACCTCCAATTCTGCGGCAAGGATGTTGGGGGCGAGGTCTAGATGCAGGGAGGTTTGGGACAACTGTCCTGCTCTGACAATGTTGCGCAGGAGCCCGGACGTGCCATCGCGCAGACGCTCGACGAGGGTTCGGGCAGCGTCGAGAAGCTGATCATGACGCCGGAGGTCTGGGGTGGCCAGCAGACAATGCGTTTCCGTCATTCTGACAATGTGGCTGGCGATCGAGGTCGCGATTTGATGCTCGAGCTTGGCTGCAGGCAAGCGCCAGCCGCTGGCATCGGTGCCGCCGGAGATCAACCGGTTTGAGACATAGTAGTGGAAGCGTCGCCCGTGCCGGATGGTGTGCGTGGGCGTGAGGCGATCGCCAGTCTCATCGCGCAGCTTTCCCGTCAGAGGCGCCTGCGGAGGCGCGGACGTGGTCCCTTGTCGCGGGCGGGCGGCTTGGTGTTGCAGCTTTTCCTGCACGCGCGCCCAGAGCGCGGCATCGAGGATGGCCGGATGTCGGCCCTCCCAGAGCTGGTCCTTGTGGCGGATCTTGCCCAGGTAGATCGGATTGCGGAGCAGGTGATAGAGTTGCCCACGGGAAAAGGCGTTGCCACCCTGTATGCGACCGGAGCGGAAGTGATGACGCTTGGAGCGCAGGCCAAGCCGATTGGCCGCGTCGGTTGCTTTCCTGAGGCAGCCGTGGTCGTCGTAGAGCGCAAAGAGTTTGCGAACGACCTCTGGCTCGGCTTCGTTGGCCACCAGTTCGCGGGTCTTCGGATCGGGGTGCGGATCATAGCCAAGCGGTGGGACGCCGCCCATCCAGAGGCCCTTCTTCTTGGAAGCGGCGATCTTGTCGCGGATGCGCTCGGCGGTGACCTCGCGCTCGAACTGGGCGAAGGAGAGCAGGACGTTGAGTGTAAGGCGCCCCATGGAGGACGCGGTGTTGAACGCCTGCGTGACGGAAACGAAGGAACAGCCCGCTGCATCGAAGCGCTCGACCAGCTTGGCAAAATCCGCCAGCGAGCGAGTCAGCCGGTCAATCTTGTAGACCACGACCATGCGGATCCGGCCGGCATCGATCTCTGCAAGCAGGCGCTGCAACGCGGGGCGGTCCAGTGTACCGCCTGAGAGCCCGCCATCATCGAAGCGGTCCCGTGCGAGCACCCACCCCTCCTGCTTCTGGCTGGTGACATAGGCGCTGCAAGCTTCATGCTGTGCATCCAGCGAATTGAACCCTTGGTCCAGCCCCTCTTCGGTTGACTTGCGGGTGTAGATCGCGCAGCGGATCTTGGGCCCAGTGCTCATGGCCGGGCTCCGCTCAGACCGAAAAAGCGCGGCCCGGACCAGCGGGCGCCGGTGATGGCGCGGGCCACCGCCGAGAGCGAACGGTAGCGCGTGCCGTTCCAGAGGATGCCCTGCTCGGTGACCAGGGCGACATGGCTCACGCCGTTCCATTCGCGTAGAAGGCGGGTGCCGGGTGGAAGTCCTGGCTGTGCTGCCTGTCCGCCGTGCGCGGCGCGACGCTGCTGCTCGGTGGTAAACCCTTTCGGGAGACCCCCCGTGCGGCGGGCTTGAACCTCGAAGGCCAGAAAGCGGCGGAGGAAGGACTGGCTGAGGCCTTTGGGGACAGTTGTGCCAAACAGCTCGGACCAGGCGGCGAGGAGGGCCGCCCGATCCATGGCCTCGATCTCGTGTACCGAAGTCTGGGTCATGCCTTCTCCGGGGTTGCGATGATCCGGTACACGGCGCCCCCTTGCTTGGTCCGCGGCGGCTGGCGGTCGATGGTATAACCAGCCTTGCGCAGGGTGCTGAGGGCGGCGCGGACCGTATGCGGCTGCCAGCCGGTGGCCTTCTGCAGGGCCGCCAGATCGGCGCCGGATTTGCGCGCGAGCAATTTGCGCAGCAGGTCCCTCTTGGTCTCTTTCGGTTTGGAAGCAGGGCTGTCGGGCATTGTGACCTCCTTGGGTTGAGGGCGCCGGCACCCTGCCGGCCCCTACCGAGGAGAGCCCGGCTTCCCGGGCGTGAGAGCAGTAACGCTCTGTTCGGAGGGGAAGTCCAATCCGATCTGCCAGGCGGGGAGAGCTATACCCCGGAGATGCGTTCGTCAACCAATTCAACAAGTTAGAATTGACTTCGGTGCGAGAATCATGCTCTCTGAGGTCATCGCAGCAGGAAGCTCCGATCTATTCCGCGACTACCCTGACACGAATCCCGTGTTGGTCCGGTGGATCAGGCAAACTGCTTCGACACAAAGCCACCACACCACTTGAGACGGATCAAGAGAGGAGGTGGCATATGTCCATCGACCACAATGAAGAGACTGAAACTGCCGACGATGCTGGTCTGCCCGGCGTAGGCTTCGATGATCCTTTGTCCCGGGGGACCGAGGAGACGCGTGCGCTCGACGACCTGGACCGTTCGCGTCAGACCGGGAAGCGTCGGCCCCAGAAACGGGCGCCCTGGAACGATCCGTGCCGGCCCATGGAAATCATTTGGATCAACCCCGACGATCTGAGCGAGCAGCCGCGCCGTGTTCGAAAGGCCGTGAAAGCGCAAGAGAAAGCGGTTGCGCGGGCCATCGAGCGGTTCGGGTTCCGAATTCCGATCCTGATTGACGGCGGTTACCATGTGATCGATGGCCATACCCGCCTCGCTGCGGCGCGGTTGCTTGGCCTCGAGAGGGTGCCCTGCATCGTCGTGGACGACCTGTCGGCGGTGGAAATCCGGCGGCTGGCCCTGTCGCTGAACAAGCTCCAGGAGGTGGGGCAGTGGGATGAGACGGCGCTGAAGCTCGAGATCAATGACATTATCGAAATCGATGAGGATCTCGAGTTTCCGGGCTTTGACTTGCCCGAGATCGAAGCCATCCGCTTTGGGGAGGACAACAGCGACACGGTCGATCCGGCGGACGACCGGGCAAATCATGTGGCGCCATCCGCCCCCTCGGTCAGCCGTCCGGGCGACCTTTGGAGACTGGGCGACCACCGGGTGCTCTGCGGATCGGCGCGCGATGGCGACGCGTTTGAGTTGCTGCTCGCCGGGGAGACCGTCGATGCTGTCTTCACCGATCCGCCCTACAATGTTCGGATCAACGGCCATGTGCGCGGCGCGGCAGGCGGCTTCGAGGAGTTTGCGGAAGCCTCGGGCGAGATGAGCCCTGCAGAGTTCACGACCTTCCTTACGGGGAGCTTGGGCCACGCCGCCAGGACCCTTCGGCCCGGCGGTATTCTTTTCGCCTGCATGGACTGGCGGCACGTCAGCGAGTTGTCGGCTTCGCTGGAGGCGCTTGCCCTCGATCTTCTGAACATCTGTGTCTGGGTGAAGAGCAACCCCGGTATGGGCAGCCTCTACCGCAGCCAGCATGAGTTCGTCTTCGTGGCACGCAAGTCAGGGGACAGGCATCGCAACAACGTGCAGCTTGGAAAGTTCGGCCGCAACCGCTCCAACGTCTGGACCTATGCTGGCGCCACCGGTGGCCGCAGCGATATGGACGATGACTTCGCGGTGCATCCGACGGTCAAACCGATCCGCATGGTGCGGGACGCGTTGCTCGATGTCACAGAGCCGGGCGATCTGATCCTTGATCCATTCCTGGGTAGCGGCAGCACGCTGCTGGCCGCGGAACGCTGTCGGCGCTGCTGCGCCGGTATCGAGATTGATCCGCGCTATGTCGACCTCACGATCCGGCGCTGGCAGGACATGACCGGGGCGGATGCGGTCCATGCTGAGACTAGGCTGGCGTTTGCCAAAATGGAGGCGATCCGCAGCACGCAAGCTTCGCGACGCGCCGAAGAGATCTCCGGGACGGATCATTCGCACGAGGAGGGCTTCTGATGGCGGACCAGCGCGATTACTAGGAGGTTGGCTATGGCAAACCGCCCAAAAACAGCCGGTGGAAGAAGGGGCAGTCGGGGAACCCCTCGGGCAAACGGACGCGCGATGAGAGCCTGAAAGCCAAGATGCGGCGGATCGCGGATTCCGAGATTTCCGTCCGCAGGGGGGCGGGTGAAGAGGTTATGACCCGTGAAATGGCGATGCTCATGGCCGTCTTCATGAAAGCGACGAAAGGCGACATGGCGGCGGTAAGGTTCGTTGCGGAACTGCTTGGCAGTGGTTTTGACGAACAAATCATGGGAGTTGCAACCACGTTGGCAGCGGCGGATCTTGCCGTCCTCGAGAGCCATGCGGACTGGCGCAAAGTCGTCGAAGACGCCCACGCGGAAATCCGTGAGAGCGAAGACCCGAGCGCGGAGGTTGGCGATGCGGATCCGGCCTATTGATGCGGCGCTAGGGCTCTATCGCGATGACCTGACCGCCTATACGCAGCGTGCTTTTGCCGAGTTGCGTGGCGGCGCCGAGTTCCACACGGGCTATCATATCCGTGCCATTTGCCATCATCTTCAACAGGTCGAGCAGGGGAAGATCCAGCGCTTGATGATCCTGATGCCGCCCCGCCATTTGAAATCCACGACCGTGAGCGTTGCCTTCACGGCCTGGATGATGGGGCGCAATCCCGGTGTAAGGATCATGGCGGCGAGCTATGGCAGCGATCTTGCCGAGAACTTCGGCCGGGAAACGCGGAAGCTGATCGAGGCGCCCTGGCATCGCGACGTGTTCCCAACGCTGGAGCTGGATCGGCGCCGGGCCACCGCCTCGGAACTGAGGACCACCCGCAACGGTGCGCGATACGCGACATCGGTCGGGGGCAGCGTGACCGGCAAGGGCGGGGATATCGTGATCATCGATGATCCGATGAAAGCGGAAGATGCTCAGTCCGAGACCATGCGTGACAAGGTGCATGACTGGTATCGGGGCACGACGGTCTCGCGCTTGGACGACCCTAAGAGCGGTGCAATCATCGTCGTTGCGCAGCGGTTGCACGAAGACGACCTTCCGGGGCGCCTGATCCCGAGCGGTGATTGGACCGTTCTCGAACTTCCTGCAATTGAAACCCGGAGGCGGCCAATCGCCCTCGGCGACAACATGGAATGGACGCGAGAACTCGGCGAGGCTCTCCTGCCAGAGCACATGGATCGCCCAGAATATGAGCGCATCAAACGTGAGATCGGGTCTGCCGCCTTCGCCGCGCAGTATCAACAAGCGCCGTCATCGACCGGCGGTATCATTGTCCGCCCGGAATGGTTTGGAACCTACAGTGGGAAGCCGCATCGGAACCGTTATGAGGGAGTCATCCAGAGCTGGGACACGGCGGCGGTACCGGGCGAGTCCAATGATTATTCGGTCTGTACGACCTGGGGTCTGCTCGGCAACCACATCGACTTGCTCGATGTCCATCGCGGGCAGCACATCTATCCCGAACTGCGTCATATCGCGCAGCAATTGCGTACGAAGTGGAAGCCCCAGGTGGTGGTGATCGAGGCGGTAGGCTCTGGCATAGGCCTCTACCAGGAATTGAGTCGCGCCTATGGCAGAGGTATCCGTCCCAACTCGCCAAAGGGCAGCAAGGTTGATCGTATGGTCGCACGGTCAGCAATGATCGCTGATGGACAAGTGAGATTGCCGGCGACCGCACCGTGGAAAGAGGCGTTCGTCGCTGAGGTCGCGGCGTTCCCCAACGGTAAACATGATGACCAGGTCGATAGCCTATCACAAGCCCTCGAAGCCGTCGCAAGGCGTCTTGGGGAACTCAGAGAATGCTCGCGCTACAAAGGGTGAAAGCGAGGTGTGCGACCGTGCAGTTTGAATCCCGTTCGCTCCGCCATTATCCCCATTGCGAACCAGTGACACCGCCCTGTCGGGCACGGATTTTTCCGTGTTATAAAAGGGGTTTGCGGGAGTCGACCGAACCTCCATGACGCGCCGTCTGGCCAAAGCTGGGCTCAGAATGGCCCTCAGTCTCAGTTTGGACGAACCTCGACCATTTCGGTTCGGTCCTTTTTTAACGCGACTTTTCAATGACCTGCTTCTAGTCCCCGCCAAAACCCAAACGCGCGTTCCGAACGATATCGATGGCCACATAGACAGACACGCAGGTGAGGTCCCAGGTCGTGGTGTAGCTTTCGGTGGCCATCGGATTTCTCGGTAGGGTCGGGTTGCTGACACCAACCTGAACCGAGGGATGCCCCCGATGACCAAACCCATGATGGACCTG
>Ga0115012_10000026_pt1 | contig 102354 bp, 102 predicted proteins | sample TroAtlMetagenome_FD_88706 | JGI IMG/M metagenome (GOLD analysis project Ga0115012, IMG submission 88706) | Marine eukaryotic phytoplankton communities from Atlantic Ocean - Tropical Atlantic ANT10 Metagenome | ecosystem: Environmental > Aquatic > Marine > Oceanic | place: Tropical Atlantic... | reverse complement strand
TTATCGAGAACCAGGCGCACCGCACGTTCGCGCACTTCGGGGGAAAACTTGTTCGTTGTCTTGCTCATGATGCTCCACCTTACTCAGGAGTTGGAGCCTCCGGCAAACATGGGGCGGTTCACTACGCCTGTATTCGCTCATGCGACCACACGCCTCTGTAAGAAAGCCGGCAATCCGCATCTGACTGCTGCCCCCTCAACACATCACTAAGCATCGCCACAGCCAGACATGCAAACGGCCTCGGGTACTCCCCGAGGCCGTTTCTTTGTCATCACAGCCAAAATGACCTTGTGAGACGGTTAGGTCATGTCGCGTGGCACGCCACACATCATAGCTGCAACCCCTTCAGCTCACCCACACTTCGAGTGCCCGCAGCTCGAGCAGGTCATGCAGCCCTCGACCATCATCATCGAGAACTGGCCGCAGGACGGGCACGCCTTGCCGCGGGGCGCGTCGAGGCCGACGACCTTGGCCTGCGGATCGGTCTTGAGACCCATGCCCTCGCCCTCGAGAAAGCCGGTGGCGATCAGGTGACGCTCGATCACGCCGCCGATGGCCGCCAGGATCGACGGGATGTACTTGCCCTGCACCCAGGCGCCGCCGCGCGGGTCGAACACCGCCTTGAGCTCCTCGACCACGAAGGACACGTCACCGCCGCGCCGAAACACCGCCGAGATCATCCGCGTGAGTGCCACGGTCCAGGCGTAGTGCTCCATGTTCTTCGAGTTGATGAAGACCTCGAAGGGGCGGCGATGACCGCCGACGATGATGTCGTTGATCGTCAGGTAGATGGCGTGCTCGCTGTCGGGCCACTTGAGCTTGTAGGTCTGCCCCTCGAGCGCCTGCGGACGGTCCAGCGGCTCGGCCATGTAGATCACGTCGCCATGCGGCTGGTTGGGCTCTGCCGCCGGCGTCGCGACCGCCTCGGGCGCCGCCTTCTTTTCCTCCGACACCGACAGGACCGAGCCGGTCACGTCGTTCGGACGATAGGTGGTGCAGCCCTTGCAGCCGGTCTCGTAGGCCTGCATGTAGACGTCCTTGAACGCCTCGAAGGAGATGTCCTCGGGGCAGTTGATGGTCTTCGAGATCGAACTGTCGATCCATTTCTGCGCCGCCGCCTGCATGCGCACGTGATCCTGCGGATCAAGCGTCTGGGCGTTGACGAAGTAGTCCGGCAGCTCGGCGTCGCCCTTCAGGTCGCGCCACATCTGGACCGCGTAATCGACCACCTCTTCCTCGGTCCGGGTGCCGTCCTTCTGCAGCACCTTGCGCTTGTAGGCATAGGCGAAGACCGGCTCGATGCCCGACGAGACGTTCCCGGCATAGAGCGAGATCGTCCCGGTGGGCGCGATCGAGGTCAGCAGCGCGTTGCGGATGCCGTGGGTGCGGATCGCCTCGCGCACGTCCTCGTCCATGTTCATCATGTTGCCCGAGGCGAGGTACTTCTCGGCGTCGAAGAGCGGGAAGGCACCCTTCTCTTTCGCCAGCTCGACCGAGGCAAGATAGGAGGCGCGGGCGATGCGGTGCAGCCAGTCCTCGGTCTGGGCGGCGGCCTCCTCGGAGCCGTAGCGCAACCCCTTCATCAGCAGCGCGTCGGCAAGACCGGTGACGCCAAGGCCGATGCGGCGCTTGTTCTGAGCTTCTTCTTCCTGCTCGGGCAGCGGGAAACGCGAGGCGTCGACCACGTTGTCCATCATGCGCACGGCGGTGGCGACGAGCGTTTCCAGCGCCGCGTCGTCGATCTCGGCCGCGTCGGTGAACGGGTCGGTAACCAGCCGCGCGAGGTTGATCGAGCCCAGCAGGCAGGCACCGTAGGGCGGCAGTGGCTGCTCGCCGCAGGGGTTGGTCGCGGCGATCTGCTCGACATAGTTGAGGTTGTTGGCCTCGTTGATGCGGTCGATGAAGATCACGCCGGGCTCGGCGTAATCATAGGTCGCCTTCATGATCTTGTTCCACAGGTCCCGTGCCTTGACGGTGTGATAGACCTTGCCGTCGAACTTGAGATCCCAGGAGCCGTCCGCCTTCACCGCTTCCATGAACGGATCGGTGACCAGCACCGACAGGTTGAACATGCGCAGCCGCGCGCTGTCGGACTTGGCGGCGATGAACTGCTCCACGTCGGGGTGGTCGCATCGCATGGTGGCCATCATCGCGCCGCGGCGCGAGCCCGCCGACATGATGGTGCGGCACATGGCGTCCCAGACATCCATGAACGAGAGCGGCCCGGAAGCGTCGGCGGCGACCCCGTGCACGATCGCGCCCTTGGGCCGGATGGTCGAGAAGTCGTAGCCGATTCCCCCGCCCTGCTGCATCGTCAGCGCGGCCTCCTTGAGCATGTCGAAGATGCCCGACATGCTGTCCGGCACGGTGCCCATGACGAAGCAGTTGAACAGCGTCACCGAGCGCGCGGTGCCGGCGCCGGCGGTGATGCGGCCTGCGGGAAGGTATTTGAAATCCTCAAGTGCCTCGAAAAACGTCTCTTCCCAGCTTTCGGCGTCTTTCTCGACAGAGGCGAGCGAGCGCGCGATGCGGCGCCAGCTGTCCTCGACGCTCATGTCGATCGGGGTACCGTCCGCCTCCTTGAAGCGGTACTTCATGTCCCAGATCTGTTCGGCAATGGGGGCGGCGAAACGGCTCATGGCAGCGGAATCCTCTTTGGCAGAACAGGCCTGATAGCAGGCACGAAGCTAGCACGTCCAGAGCCTTCGAGACAGACTCGCATCGACGTTACGCCACCACTACTTGCAACCGGTCCGGGGCAAACTACAATATGCTGCGGCATCTGTGGAGGACTCTGTGGACAAGTTCACGCACCTGATAAAGCTCAGCGCCGGGACCGAAAGCCTCGAGACGCTCGCGGCCTGGCAGGCCAGCCGCGCCGCCCAGACCGAGGACGGCCTGCCGCGCCACGTCACCCGGATGTGGCCGCGCCGCGAGGCCGAGGTGCTGAACGGCGGCAGCATCTACTGGGTCTTCAAGGGTCTGATCCAGTGCCGCCAGCCGATCCTGCGGCTCGATCCGGTGACCGGCTCGGATGGCGTGGAGCGCTGCGCCATCGTGCTGCAGCCGGGGCTGATCCGTGTCACCACGGCGCCGCGGCGGCCGTTCCAGGGATGGCGCTACCTCGCCCCGGAGGATGCCCCCCGCGATCTTCCAGCCAACCGCCAGGACGAGGACGCGCTGCCGCCGGAACTGGCCGGTGCGCTGGCCGAGATCGGCGTGCTCTGAGCGGCCACGCTAGCGCCCTGCCCCACGCAGCCAGTACCAGACAAACGCCGGGATCTCGCGCAGCACCGCCCTTGCCTGAGCGCCCACCCGCGCGCCCCCGAGGCCCGGCGCCGCCCCGCGTGCCCTGAGCCCCAGCCGCCGCGCCACCAGCAGCGCTCGCGGCAAGTGATAGGCCTCGCTGACGATCACCACGTCGCGCGCGCCCATCTCTTCCAGAACCGGGAGCGCGAGACGCAGGTTCTCCTCCGTCGTGGTCGACCGGTCCTCCCGGAAGAGCGCCTCCTCCGGCACCCCCGCCTCGCGCGCCAGCCGGCAGATCACCTCGGCCTCGGACGGCGCATGCGCGCCCTCTCCTCCACAGCCGAGGATCGCCCCGACCTCGCCCGACTGCCACAGCGCCACCGCGCGCTTCGACCGCCGCCGCAGCGTCGGAGACGGCTCGCCGCCCGGCCACACCGCTGCCCCGAGCACCACCGCCACCGGCAGCGCCGACCTCTGCTCTTCTCTACGTCGACAAATACTCAAATCCCGACCATCCCGGCCCTCACCACCACTGGGTACACGCACCGCAGCACCCGCCCGATCCCGCAGCCACCCCGCGCCCCACCTCCCCCGAGACGCGCCGCGCTCCTGTCTTCTCTACGTCGGTAAATACTCACATCCCGACCGCCCCAAGCAAAAGCACCGCCGGGCAGATGCGCCGGCGGTGCCAGTGACCAGTCAAAGCCCAAGAGCTCAGTTCGGGATCGAGCCGCTCACGCCTTCGACGTAGAAGTTCATGCCCGCCAGCGTGCCGTCATCGGCGATTTCGCCCTCGGCGAGCCAGGCCGAGCCGTCCTGCTTGTTGATCGGGCCGGTGAACGGGTGGTAGGCGCCGGACGCGATGTCGTCCTTCATCTGCGTCACGTGGGCCAGCACGTCCTCGGGGATCGGGCCGGTGAACTCGCCGATGCCGACCATGCCGTCACCAATGCCCTGCCAGGTGTTGTGGCTCTCCCAGGTGCCGTCGAGGACCGCCTGCACGCGCTCGATGTAGTAGGGTGCCCAGTCGTCGATGATCGACGAGATCCGCGGCGTCGGCTTGTACTCGGCCATGTCGGCGGCCTGGCCGAAGCCGTAGGCGCCGGCCTTCTCGAGCACCGCCAGCGGCGCGGTGGAGTCGGTGTGGGCCAGCACCACGTCGGCACCCTGGTCGAGCAACGCCTGCGTTGCGTCGGCTTCCTTGGCCGGGTCGAACCAGGTGTTGAGCCAGACCACGGCGATCTCGACATCGGGGTTGGCCTGCTTGGCGTGCAGGTAGGAGGAGTTGATGCCGCGGATCACTTCCGGGATCGGGAAGGAGCCGATATAGCCGATCTTGTTGGTCTCGGACATCGCGCCGGCAAGATAGCCGGTGATCGCGCGACCCTCGTAGAAGCGCGCCGAGTAGGCCGAGACGTTGTCGGCGGTCTTGTAGCCGGTGGCGTGCTCGAACTTCACGTCAGGGAACTTCTCGGCGACGTTGATGGTGGGGTCCATGTACCCGAAGGAGGTGGTGAAGATCAGGTCGGCGCCGGACAGCGCCATCTGGGTCAGCACGCGCTCGGCATCGGCGCCCTCGGGCACGCTCTCCTGCTCGATCACCTCGATGGCATCGCCGAAATGCTCCTTCATCTGCATCGCGGATTCGTGGTGGTGCTGCGACCAGCCCCCGTCGTTCACCGGCCCCACATAGACGAAGCCGATCTTCGGCACGTCCTGTGCGAAGGCGGTCCCGCCCATCACGAGGCCGAGCGCCGCGGAGGCGGCGAGAAGCGTTCTGCGTTTGATCATTCTTGGTCTCCCATTGGTTTTTCAGTCTTTGTTGGTGTTTCGGTCTGCGCACCCTGCGAAGGGCGCTCCGGGCGCGGCTTCTGCCGCAGCAGTTCCGAGGTGATGATCCCGGCCGGGATGGCGACGATGCCGACCCCGATCAGCACCGTGAGCCCGGTGAAGATGCGCCCCCCCGCGGTGATCGGGTAGACATCGCCATACCCCACCGTGCTCAGCGTTGCGAGCGCCCACCACATGCATTTCGGGATCGACCCGAATTTCTCCGGCTGCGCCTCGTGCTCGAAGAAATGGATCCCCACGGACGCCACGAAGAGCACCAGCACCGCCACCGCGGTGAACAAGATCAGCTCCTCGCGCGAGGCGCGCAACGCGTCCTCGAGCCGGCGCGAGGCGCGGCGCAGACGCAGCAGCTTCAGCAGCCGGAACACCCGCATCAGGCGCAGCACGCGCAGGCTCTGGGTCTGGGGTTGCAGAAGCAGCAGCCCCGGCAGCACCGAAAGCAGGTCGACGATGCCCCAGAAGCTCAGCGCGTAGCGCCATCGCGACGGCGCCGCCCAGAGCCGCAGAAGGTATTCCACTGCGAACACTCCGAGGATGGCGAACTCGGCCCAGCCGAGCAGGCGGTGGATCAGCGGAGGCAGGCTGTCCATGCTCTCCAGCGTAAGCACCACCGCCGAGAGGATGATCACCCCGTAAAGCCCCCAGAGAATGCGCGCGCCGAAGCGCGGGTCGCGCCCGTCGAGCGCCGCCTGCACCCGCGCCTTGCCCTCCGTATGCCTTTCCCTCCCCGGCATCGCGCCTCACAAGCTGGCGTGGAACGGCCGGCCGAGCGAGCCCGGCGCGCCATGCGCCCCGCGCGCCGAGATGACGACCAGCACGAGGATGGTGATCAGGTAGGGCGACATCGACAAGAGCTCGACCGGCACCGTGGTGCCCGCGGCCTGCAGGTTGAGCTGGATCACCGTGACGCCGCCGAACAGGTAGGCCCCCACCAGAACGCCCAGCGGCCGCCACGACGAGAACACCACGATGGCCAGCGCGATCCAGCCGGCGCCGGCGGTCATGCCCTCGGTCCATTGCGGCACCCGCACGAGGCTGACATACGCGCCGCCGAGCCCGGCGCAGGCGCCGCCGAAGGCGATCGCCGCCATGCGCACCCGCACCACCTTGTAGCCCAGCGCGTGGGCGCTCTCGTGATCCTCCCCCACCGCGCGCAGGATCAGGCCGGCGCGGGTGTACTTGAGGAAGGCCCAGACCGCGACGACCAGCGCGAGGCTCAGGTAGACGACAAAGTCATGCGAGAACAGCATCCGCCCGAGCACCGGGATGTCGCTTAGCACGGGGATGTCGAGCTTGGGCAGGTTCGGCGCCCGCTGGCCCTCGTAGTTGGAGCCGATCAGCGCCGAGAGCCCCAGCCCCACCAGCGTCAGCCCGAGGCCGGTGGCGACCTGGTTCGACAGGAGGTACTGGGTCAGCAGGCCGAAGCTCAGCGACAGCACCGCCGAGGCGACGGCCGCGCCGAGAAAGCCCAGCAGCGGCGAGCCGGTCGAGACGGCGATGGCAAAGCCCATCACCGCGCCAGTGATCATCATGCCCTCGACCCCGAGGTTCAGCACGCCGGATTTCTCGGTCACCAGCTCGCCGATGGCGGCCAGCAGGATCGGCGTCGCCGAGACCATGATCGAGGCAACGAGAAGAACGGGATCCATCACGCCACCTCCCGTCCGACAAAGCGGATGCGGTAATTCGTGAACACGTCAGTGGCGAGCAGGAAGAACAACAGCATGCCCTGAAAGAGCTGGATCGATGCGCCGGGCAGGCCCAGCATGAGCTGCGCCAGCTCGCCGCCGATATAGGTCAGCGCCATCAGCAGCCCCGCGAGCAGGATGCCGAACGGGTTGAGCCGCCCGAGGAACGCCACGATGATCGCGGTGAACCCGTAGCCCGAGCCGAAATCGATGCTGATCTGACCCGCGGGCCCGGTGACCTCGAAGAGCCCCGCCATGCCGGCCAGCGCCCCCGAGACGCCAAGGCAGAGCAGCACGATGCGCACCGGGTTCACCCCCGAGAAGCGCGCCGCCCGCGGCGCCTCGCCGGTCAGGCGGATGTTGAAGCCCTGGATGTGGCGCGCCATCAGCACGTAGGCGCCGATCACCGCGATGAAGGCCGCGACCACGCCCCAGTGCATGCCGGTATTGGCGATGAGCTCGTCATTGAACACCGCCGGCCATTGCTTGAAGTTGCGCGAACCCGGGAAGCCCTGCCCCTCGGGATTGCGCAGCCAGCTCGAGGAGGCCGAGGCGAGGATGTTCTCGGCCACGTAGACCAGCATCAGCGAGACGAGGATCTCGTTGGTGCCGAAGCGGGTCTTGAGCAGTGCCGGGATCATCGCCCAGAGCCAGCCGCCCAGCGCGCCCGCCACCACCATCAGCGGAAACAGCAGCACGCTGTCGGACGGGTAGAAGGCCAGCCCCACCGCGGCGCCGATCACCGCCCCCATGATGTATTGCCCCTCCGCCCCGATGTTCCAGATCCCCGCCCGGAAGCCGACCGAGAGCCCGATGGCAATGAGGATCAGCGGCCCCGCCTTCACCAGCAGCTGCGGCCGCGAATACGAGGCGAATTGCGGGTGAAACAACGGATCCCAGAAGATCGTGCGGATCGCCTCGAGCGGCGGCTTGCCGAGCGCAGCGAACATGATGCCGCCAACGATCATCGTCAGCAGCACCGCCAGCACCGGCGTCAGCGCGGTCCAGAGCGTCGAGGGCTGCGGGCGTTTCTCCAGCCGGATCATGCGCGCGCCTCCGGAAGATTTTTCGCAGGAAAAATCTTCGCGCCCGGGGTCGGGTCGCAGAGTTTTCGGACGAAAACTCTGCTGCGGTCAGCCATCCACATGGGCCACCTCCATGTCATGCGCACCGCCCATCATCAGGCCGATCTTCTCGATATCCAGCTCGCTCACCGCGCGGGTCGGCGACAGCCGCCCCTCGTTCAGAGCGCCGAAGCGGTCGGAAATTTCCATCAGCTCGTCAAGATCCTGGCTGATGCAGATGATCGCCGCGCCCTTGGCAGCGAGATCGAGCAGCGCCTGCCGGATCGCCGCCGCCGCCGCCGCGTCCACGCCCCAGGTGGGCTGGTTCACCACGAAGACATCCGGATCCTGCTGGATCTCGCGGCCGACCACGTATTTCTGCAGGTTGCCGCCCGACAGCGCCCGAGCCGCCGTGCCCGGCCCCGGCGTGCGCACGTCGAAGCGCTCGATCACCTCCTCGGCAAAGCCCGTGGCACGGCCCCAGTCGATGAAGCCGTTCGAGACCAGTCCCTTCCGCCGCGAGGCGGTCAGCACGCCATTCTCGGTCAAGCTCATATTGGGGGCCGCCGCGTGGCCCAGCCGTTCCTCGGGCCCCGACAGAAGCCCCGCGTCGCGGCGCGCCATAGGCCCGGCCCGGCTGATGTCCTCACCCTTGAACCAGATCGCCCCCTTGGGCGCCAGCCGCTCGCCCGACAGCGCCATCAGCAGCTCGTCCTGCCCGTTTCCGGCGACGCCGCCGATCCCCAGCACTTCGCCCGCGCGGACCTCCAGCGAGACCTCCCGCAGCGGCGTACCGAAGGCGCCCGGTGCCGGCATCGAGAGCGCGTCGCACTTGAGCAGCACCTCGCCCTTCTCGGCGCTGCGTGCCTCGGGCGTGGCAAAGCTCGAGCCCACCATCATCTCGGCCATCTGCCGCGCGGTGACGTCGCGCGGCGTGCAGGTGCCGACATTCTTGCCCAGCCGCAGGATCGTCGCCTCGTCGCAGAGCGTGCGGATCTCTTCGAGCTTGTGCGAGATATAGAGGATGGACGTGCCCTCCGCCTTCAGCTTGGCCAGCGTCTCGAACAGGATCTCCACCTCCTGCGGTGTCAGCACCGAGGTCGGTTCGTCCATGATCAGGAGCCGCGGGTTCTGCAGCAGGCAGCGGATGATCTCGACCCGCTGGCGCTCGCCCGCCGACAGCGTGCCCACGGTGCGCGAAGGATCGAGCGGCAACCCGTAGGTCTCCGAGACCTCACGGATCTGCCGCGCCAGATCGCGGGGTTTGGGCGGGTTCTCCATGCCCAGCGCCACGTTCTCGGCAACGTCCAGCGCCTCGAAGAGCGAGAAATGCTGGAACACCATCGCCACGCCGGCGCGGCGCGCGTCCGAGGGCTTGCCCGGCGTGTAGGCGCTGCCGTCGAGCAGCATCTCGCCGCGATCGGGCTTCACCAGGCCGAAGATCATCTTCACCAGCGTCGACTTGCCGGCGCCGTTCTCGCCCAGCAACGCGTGGATCTCGCCTTTCTGGATCTCGAAGGAGACGTCGTCATTGGCCACGACGCCCGGATAGGCCTTGGTCAGGCCCCGGATGCTGAGAAGTGTGTTTGCCACGCCTGTCCATCCCCTGTTTCACGGTTGAGTAGATGCGCAGCCACCCCGATGGCAATGGCCTGCGGGTGCTTGCCGTAGGATTTCTGCCCAATTGGGCAGCAGATGCGCGCGATCCGGGCATCAGGATGACCCAGCGTCGCCAATCGCTTGCGGAACCGGGCCCATTTCGTCTCGGACCCGATCAGCCCGGCAAAGCCGAACCCGTGCTCCAGCAGCGCATGGCACAGCGCGAAATCGATCTCGTGGCTGTAGGTCAGGATCAGGTGCTCTGCGCTCTCGGGCGCGTGGCGCACCAGCCGCTCCGGCTGCGCCGCCGGCACCACGGTCACCCCCTCGGGCACCTCCTGCGGAAACCGCTCGGGCGCGGTGTCGATCCAGGTGATCGCCAGCTCCGGCAAGGGTGCCAGCGTCGCCACCAAGGCGCGTCCCACATGGCCCGCGCCCCAGATCCAGAGCTGCCGCTCGGCCCGTGCCACCGGCTCGACCATCCAGCCCTGCACCAGCTGCGGCTCGGGGCGCACGCCCTGTCCCCGCGCCCGGTCGATGAGCCGCCGCACCGCCAGCGGCATCTCCCCCGGCCCGCGCACGATCACCTCCTGCCCCTCGAGCGCCGCGACCCGCCCGGCATCGAAATGCTCGGTCAGCAGCACCACCGCGCCGCCACAGCACTGCCCCAGAGACGGCCCCAGCGGATGGCGTGTCAGCCCCTCGCGACCCAGCGCCGCCTCCGCCGCCGCCAGCTCGAGCGCGCCGCCGCCGATGGTGCCGGACTGCGCCAGGCCACCGCCCTCGGCCCAAACCAGCATCGCCGTGCCCGGGCCGCGTGGCACCGAGCCCGCGACCTCGGCCACGACCACCCGCGCCACCCGCCCATGCCGGTCCACCGCGCGGCGCAACGCCTCCAGATCAAAGCTCATCGCGCACCGCCCGGATTGCCTTCAGCACGCGCTCCGGTGTCGCTGGCGCGTCGAGCGCCGGGTAGCGCGTGCCGCAGGACGCCACCGCGTCCGACAGTGCCAGGAAGGCCGAGATGCCCAGCATGAACGGCGGCTCGCCCACCGCCTTGGAGCGATAGATCGTCTCTTCCTCGTTGCGCCCCTCCCAGAGCGCCACGTTGAAGATCTCGGGCCGGTCGGAACAGGCCGGGATCTTGTAGGTCGAGGGCGCATGGGTGCGCAGCCGCCCGTCCTCGTCCCAGACCAGCTCCTCGGTGGTGAGCCAGCCGGCGCCCTGCACGTAGCCGCCCTCGATCTGGCCGATATCCAGCGCCGGGTTCAGCGAGGCGCCGCAATCGTGCAGGATGTCGGTGCGCAGGATGCGGTACTCGCCGGTCAGGGTGTCGAGCACCACCTCGGTGCAGGCCGCGCCATAGGCGAAGTAGAAGAACGGCCTCCCCTGCCCCTTGATCCGGTCCCATGCGACCTTGGGGGTCTTGTAGAACCCGGTCGACGACAGGCTCACCCGCCCCTCGTAGCAGAGCTTGGCCGCCTGCGCGAAACTCATCGTCTCGCTTCCGACCGTGACCTCCCCGCCGGCAAAGGCGACCTCCGAACCCTTGGCCTGGAACAGCCCCGCCAGATGCTCGGCCATGCGGTCTCGGATGGTGTCGCAGGCGGCCTTGACCGCCATGCCGTTCAGGTCCGAGCCCGAGGAGGCGGCGGTGGCCGAGGTGTTGGGCACCTTGGCGGTGTCCGTCGCGGTGATCCGCACCATATCGAGCGGCAGGCCGAATCGCGCCGCCGCCACCTGCGCCACCTTCTGGAACAGCCCCTGCCCCATCTCGGTGCCGCCATGGTTCAGCGCCACCGAGCCGTCCTGGTAGACATGCACCAGCGCACCGGCCTGGTTGAGATGGGTGAGCGTGAAGGAGATGCCGAACTTCACCGGCGTCAGCGCGATGCCGCGCTTCAACAGCGGCGTGTGGGCGTTCCACTCCGCCACCGCCGCGCGCCGCGCCGCGTAATCGCAGCTCTCCGCCAGCCGCTCCGTCAGCCCGCCGAGGATGAAATCCTCCACCGGCTGACCGTAATGCGTCACCTGCCCCCACGCCGGAACCGCCGGCGCAGCCCCCTCCGGCACGCTCGAAACCGCCCCGCGCGAGGTCAGGTCCTCTTCCGCGGCAGCCTGTTTCTTCTGGCCGGAAATATCCTCGGGGGGAGGTGCCTGCTCCGCAGGCGCCCGGGGGGCAGACAGCCCCCCGTCCGGGCTCTCCGCCGCGCCGACATCCGAGTAGTAGTTCAACTGCCGGATCTCCAGCGGATCGCGCCCCAGCGCATGGGCCACGTGGTCGAGCACCCGCTCGATCCCCAGCATGCCCTGCGGCCCGCCAAAGCCGCGATAGGCGGTGGCGCTCTGGGTGTTGGTCTTCAGCCGGTGGCTCTCGACCCGCAGGCTGGGAATGTCATAGGCGTTGTCCGAGTGCAGCATGGCCCGGTCCGCCACCGGCAACGACAGATCCTGCGCCCAGCCGCAGCGCGCATATTGCACGAAATCCACCGCCTTGAGGCGCCCGTCGCCGTCGAAACCGGCGCTGTACTCAATACGGAAATCATGGCGCTTGCCGGTGATCACCATGTCATCGTCGCGGTCGTAGCGCATCTTGGCGGGCTGGCCGGTCTCGGCCGCCGCCACCGCGCAGGCAATGGCCAGCGCGTTGCCCTGGCTCTCCTTGCCGCCGAAACCGCCGCCCATGCGCCGGGTCTCGACCCGCACGCCATGCATCGGCAGGTGCAGCGCGTGTGCAACCTTGTGCTGGATCTCGCTCGGGTGCTGGGTCGAGCTGTGCACCAGCAGGTCGCCGTTTTCCTGCGGCAGCACCATGGCGGCCTGCCCTTCGAGGTAGAAATGCTCCTGCCCGCCCATCTCGAGCGTGCCCGAGACCGTGTGCTCCGCCTCGGCCATGGCGGCGTCGGCGTCGCCCTTCTCCCAGATCCGCGGGCCGTCCTCGAAGCGGCTGTCGGCGGCCATCGCCTCGTCGACGGTCAGCACCGCGTCGCGCGGCTGGTAGCTGATCTTCGCCTTGCGCACCGCCTTGCGGGCGGCGAGGTGGCTGGTGGCCGCGACCATGAAGACCGGCTGGCCGACGTAATGCACCGAGGCCCCGGAAAGCAGCGGCTCGTCATGCAGCGAGGGAGAACAGTCGCAATCCGAGGGCAGGTCCTTGGCCTCCCAGACCTTCACCACGCCGGGCGCACGGCGCACCTCGGAAAGGTCGATCTCGCGGATCCGGCCCGAGGCGATCTCCGACAGACCGAAGGCCATGTGCAGGCAGTTCGACGGCACGGGGATGTCGTCGATGTAGCGGGCCTTGCCGGTGACATGCAGCGGCGCCGCGTCATGCGGCAGCGGTTTCGTAACGCTCATGCCCGCACCTCCCGGACGTCTGTGGCCGCGCCCATGTCCTCGAGAAGGCAGCGGGTCAGCATGTTGCGCGCCGCGGCGAGCCGGTACTCGGCACTCGCCCGCATGTCCGAAAGCGGCGCGAAATCCTGCTCCCACGCGTCCCACGCGGACACCACCGCCTCGTCATTCCACGGCTTGCCGGTCAGCGCCGCTTCGACCGCGGCGGCGCGCTTGGGGATGCCCGCCATGCCACCAAAGGCGATGCGGGCCGTCGCGACCTTGCCGTCCTCGACGGTCACGTTGAACGCGCCGCAGACCGCCGAGATGTCCTGATCGAAACGTTTCGAAAGCTTGTAGACCTTCAGCCGATCAGGCTGGCGCGGGATCGTCACCGCCTCGACGAACTCGCCCGGATAGCGATCCTGCTTGCCGTACTCGATGAAGAACTCCTCCAGCGCCATCTCGCGCCGCGTGTCGCGGAAGCGCAGGTGCAGCCGCGCGCCCAGCGCGATCAGCGCCGGGGGGTTGTCCCCGATCGGCGAGCCGTTGGCGATGTTGCCGCCGATGGTGGCGGCGGCGCGCACCTGCGCCGAGCCGTAGCGGCGCAGCATCCCGGCATAGCTCGGGTAGTGCTGCCGCATCAGATCGAGCACCCGGTCCATGGTGACGCCGGCCCCGATCCGGATGGCCTCATCCGTGACCTCGATCTTCTGCAGGTCCTCGCAGCGGTTGAGAAAAATCACCTCCGGCAGCTCGCGCAGCTGCTTGGTCACCCAAAGCCCGACATCGGTGGCGCCGGCAACGATGGTTGCCGAGGGGTGCTTGGCCACCAGCTCGGCCAGCTCATCGCTGCTCGAGGGGGAATGCGCGCTGAGATCGGCGGACGAGACCTGCCCGGCCATCTCGGGAAGCGCGGGCTCTTCCATCCAGTCCGGCACCGGCGCGTCGGCGGCGGCCTCGGCAGCGCGCACGATGGGGGCGTAACCGGTGCAACGGCAGAGATTGCCCGCCAGCGCATCGTCGTATTGGGTGTCGCCGACCTTGTGCGCCTTGGCCATCGAGACCACGAATCCCGGCGTGCAGAAGCCGCATTGCGAGCCATGATGCGTGACCATCGCTTCCTGCACCGGGTGCAGGCTGCCGTCGGGGCCGGCGAGCCCCTCGACGGTGCGCAGCGCCTTGCCGTGCAACTGCGGCAGGAACAGGATGCAGGCGTTGAGTGCCCGCGAGCCGTGCGCGTCGGTGACCATCACCGTGCAGGCGCCGCAATCGCCTTCGTTGCAGCCTTCCTTGGTGCCGCTCAGACCACACTCCTCGCGCAGCCAGTCGAGAGCCGTGCGCGTCGGGGATACGCCGCGCAGCTCCACTCTTTCCCCGTTCAGAAGAAAGCAGATATCCATATGAAGAACCCGCCGCGATACCCCGTCCCTGTCATGCACACCCTCGATGCGGCGTAGAAAGCGTGCGGACCTTTATCGATCCGCTACAGGCTAGGTTCCGGGTTTCCCGCTTGGCAAGAGGAAAATGCCCATTTGAGAGGCAGATGGGCGGAGGGTGCCACCAAACTTGGCGTCACCCTCCAAGGTCGCGCCATCAGCTGGCGCCGGCCTCATCGGGTTGGCGGAAATCGCGAGTTAGGAAGTCGGTGACGCACTGCACCGGCGCGGACTGGCCGACGATGGTGTTGTGATCCGCGTTCTCGAAGATCTCGATTCGACCTTCGGCCCAGACATCCGCCAGCGGCTCGAGATCCTCTGCCGGAGCAGCGTAGTCGTTGCGCGCATGCACGGCGAGCATCGGCTCGGAACGCGTTGCGGCGATGGCGCGCCACGGCGCCTCGGCCGGGTACGGGGCGCTCAGACGGACGACCTCGTCGACGAAGCGCTCGAGACAGTCGCCTTCGATGCCGTATTGTGAGCCGCCGAGCCGCAGCAGCTTGCGCTGGTCGAGCGGCGCCGAGATGAGCACCACGCGGCCGCATTCCAGCCCGTCCTCGAGCGCGAAGATCAGACCGTTCGCACTGACGCAATGGGCGATCGCCCCGTCATAGGGGCCATGGGTCCGGGCGCAATCGTGGATCGCACGGGTGATGTCGGCGATGCTGCACGGGTCCCGATCCGGCTCGATATGGCCCGGAAGCAGCAGCGCATCGACTTCGGCGCCCGCGTTCTGCAGCGCGCGGATCATGCGACCGAACTGGCGCACATTGCCGTCATGGCCATGCACCAGCAGGATGCGCTGACCGGTGGGCTCGGCCATCGGAGCGTGGCGCAGCACCGCCGCCGCCTCGCCCGAGGGCAGGAACTCGGCCTTGCCCGCACCGCAGAGCCGGGCACGGTCGATATTGGCCGCAGAGCACAGGTAGCGCTTCGCCAGATGCCGGGCGGTCAGGCCCGGTGCCAGCTTCGCCGCAGCCAGAAGCGCCTTGCGGCGGCGCTCGCTGGTCCGGGTCGAGAGGCCCGCGCGCCGCTCGGGCGTTTGGCCGTAGGTCGGCATCTGGCCGGCGCCGGTCTCGGCGAAGGTCATGCCAGTGATGTCGGGAGAATAGGAATCGAGAGCCTTGTCCATTGCCATATGCCGCGCTCGGAAGGGGGAGAAACCCAGACCGTCTATGTAGGACCGCAGCGCAACACAAGGCGCCAACGGCAGGGAAGAAGTGTCGTGTCACCCAAAGTCACCAAAAACTGAGGGGAAAATTGGGCAAACTCGCTATCGAAATGTGGTGATTGGGGTGGATTCCGTCCGACCATGGCCCTCACCGAGCGATGCCGCAGGCGCGCGGCGCGAAGACACCGGGGCGTGAGTCGGGTCTTTCGCCGGGCGCGGGCGCGCCATAATGTCGGGCGCATGGCAGATCCCCGATTCATCCACCTCCGCGTTCACACCGAATACTCCCTGCTCGAAGGCGCCATCCGCCTGAAGAAGCTTCCCGGCCTCTGCGAGGCCATGGAGATGCCCGCCGTGGCGGTGACCGACACCAACAACCTGTTCTCGGCGCTCGAGTTCTCGGTAACCGCGAGCGGCGCCGGGGTGCAGCCGATCGTCGGCTGCCAGGTCGATCTGCGCTACGTGCAGCCGGCCCCGGGAGAACGCCCGAAGCCGCCGGCGCCGGTGGTGCTGCTGGCCCAGAACGAGCGCGGCTACGAGAACCTGATGAAGCTCAACTCGTGCCTCTACCTGCGGCGCGACGGCGAGCTGGCACATGTGCTGCTGGACGAGCTCGAAGAGTATGGCGAGGGCGTGATCTGCCTCTCCGGCGGGCCAGACGGCCCGGTCGGCCGCCTCCTGCGCGAGAACCACCGCGCCGCGGCGCAGACCCTGCTGACCCGGCTGCACCAGATCTATCAGGACCGGCTCTATGTCGAATTGCAGCGCCATCCCGGCGAGGACGGCCTGCCCGAGGCCGAGCGCCTGACCGAGCGCGGCCACGTGGAGATGGCCTACGAGATGGGCATCCCGCTGGTGGCGACCAACGACGTGTATTTCCCTAAGGAGAACATGTACGAGGCGCATGACGCGATGATCTGCATCGCCGAGGGCGCCTATGTCGACCAGCAGGAGCCGCGCCGGCGGCTGACCCCGCAGCACTACCTCAAGACCCCCCAGGAGATGGCCACGCTCTTCGCCGATTTGCCCGAGGCGCTGGAAAACACCGTCGAGATCGCCAAGCGCTGTGCCTTCATGGCCTACCGCCGCGATCCGATCCTGCCGAAATTCGCAGATGACGAGGTGGTCGAACTGCGCCGTCAGGCCAACGAGGGTCTGCAGAAGCGCCTCTCGGTGATCCCGCACGCGGTGACGGTGGAGAAATACCAGGAACGGCTCGATTTCGAGCTCGGCATCATCGAGGGCATGGGCTTTCCAGGCTACTTCCTGATCGTGGCCGACTTCATCAAGTGGGCCAAGGATCACGACATTCCCGTCGGTCCCGGCCGGGGCTCAGGCGCGGGCTCTCTGGTGGCCTACGCACTGACCATCACCGACCTCGACCCGCTGCGCTATTCGCTGCTGTTCGAGCGCTTCCTCAACCCCGAACGGGTCTCGATGCCGGACTTCGACATCGACTTCTGCATGGACCGCCGAGAAGAGGTGATCCGCTACGTTCAGGAGAAATACGGCCGCGACAAGGTGGGCCAGATCATCACCTTCGGCGCGCTGCTCTCCAAGGCCGCGGTGCGCGACATGGGCCGGGTGCTGCAGATGCCCTACGGCCAGGTCGACCGGCTGTCGAAGATGATCCCCGTGGAGGGCGTGAAGCCTGTCTCGATCGAAAAGGCGCTGCAGGACGAGCCGCGCCTGCGCGAGGAAGCCGAGCGCGAGGAGGTCGTCGACCGGCTGCTGAAATACGGCATGCAGGTCGAGGGGCTGCTGCGCTCCGCCGGCACCCACGCCGCCGGCGTGGTCATCGCCGACCGCCCCACCGACGAGCTGGTGCCGCTCTACCAGGATCCACGCTCGGACATGCCGGCGACCCAGTTCAACATGAAATGGGTGGAACAGGCGGGTCTGGTGAAGTTCGACTTCCTCGGCCTGAAGACGCTGACGGTGATCCAGAACGCCGTCGACCTGATCCTCAAGTCCGGCCGCCCGATCCATGTCGCCGCCGACGGCACCCAGCTCTACGAGCCGGCCGAGGGCGGCGAGAACCAGATGAACCTCATCCCGCTGGATGACGACAAGACCTACAAGCTCTACGCCTCGGCCAAGACCGTCGCCGTGTTCCAGGTGGAATCCACCGGCATGATGGACGCGCTCAAGCGCATGAAACCGACCTGCATCGAGGACATCGTGGCCCTCGTGGCGCTCTATCGCCCCGGCCCTATGGAGAACATCCCGGTCTATTGCGAGGTCAAGAACGGCCAGCGCGAGATCACCTCCGTGCACCCCTCGATCGACCACATCCTTGCCGAGACCCAGGGCATCATCGTCTACCAGGAACAGGTGATGCAGATCGCCCAGGAGATGGCGGGCTACTCGCTCGGCGGCGCCGACCTGCTGCGCCGCGCCATGGGCAAGAAGATCAAGGAGGCGATGGACGCCGAGCGCCCGAAATTCGAGTCCGGCGCCGCCAAGAACGGCGTCGAGAAGAAGAAGGCCACCGAGGTCTTCGACCTGCTAGAGAAATTCGCCAACTACGGTTTCAACAAGTCCCACGCCGCCGCCTACGCGGTGGTGAGCTACCAGACCGCCTGGCTCAAGGCGAACCACCCGGTCGAGTTCATGGCCGGCGTGATGAACTGCGACATCCATCTCACCGAGAAGCTGGCAGTCTATTTCTACGAGACCAAGAAGGGCCTCAAGCTCGACTACATCCCGCCCTGCGTGAACCGGTCCCAGGCGAGCTTCGACGTCGAGGACGGCAAGCTGGTCTATGCGCTCGGCGCGCTGAAGAATGTCGGGCTTGACGCGATGCGGCTGGTGGTCGAGGGGCGCCGCTCGGTGCCCGAGGATCCCAAGAGCCCCGACAAGCCTTTCGTCAACGTCTACGATTTCGCCCGCCGGGTCGATCTCAAGCGCGTCGGCAAGCGGCCGCTCGAGATGATGGCGCGGGCCGGCTGCTTCGACCAGCTCGACCGCAACCGCCGGCGGATCTTCGAATCGCTCGACGCGCTGGTCGCCTATTCCGCCGCGATCCACGAGCAGAAGGCGTCGGCGCAGGTGTCGCTCTTCGGCGAGGCCGGCGACGACCTGCCCGAGCCGCGGCTGTCGCCGGCGCCCGACTGGCTGCCCGCCGAGCGGCTCTCGGAGGAGTTCAAGGCGATCGGCTTCTACCTCTCGGGCCACCCGCTCGACGATTACATGCCGGCGCTCAAGCGGCGCGACGTGCTGACGCTCGACGAGGTCGAGGACAAGGCCCGCGGCGGCGCCTGCATCGCCAAGATGGGTGGCGTGGTGGCCGGGCGGCAGGAGCGCAAGTCGGCCAAGGGCAACCGCTTCGCCTTCGCGCAGCTCTCGGACCCGAGCGGCGCCTACGAGGTGACGATCTTCTCGGACACGCTGGAAAAGGCGCGCGACCTGCTGGAGACCGGCACCAAGGTGGTGGTCACCGTCGAGGCGACGATGGAGTCGGACCAGCTGAAGCTGCTGGCCCGCTCCTTCGGACCGGTCGAGCAGGTCGTGGCCGATGCCGGCGCCGCGGGCATGAAGATCTACATCGAGAATCCCGACACCGTGGCGCAGGTCGCCTCGGTTCTGGGCCGCGCCGCCGAGCAGATGCCGCGCGCCGGGCGCGGCCCGGTGCGACTGTGCTTCGCGGGCTCCGGCTTGCCGGGTGAGGTCGAGATGGATCTCAGGCAGGAATTCCCCGTCACCCCCGAGATCAAGGGCGCGGTGAAATCGCTCGACGGGGTGATGGCGGTGGAGGATTTCTGAGCCGGACGCCTCACCCCGGCCGCGCGCCGCGCCTCAGTAGTGCGGCGGGCGCTCGTCGCCCATCACCACCGCGCCGACCCCCTCGTCCTGCCGCGCCGCCTCGCGCTCGAGCAGCAGCGCCACGCGACGGGTGAGCAGCGCGATGTCGCGGTCCTGACGCGCCACGGTCTCGGAAAGATCATCCACCGCCCGCTCGAGATAGGCGATGCGTTCCTGCAGGCTGTCGGTGTCGCTTGGCATGTCTCCGGCTCCTTTTGTCGTGCTACATAGGCCGCGCCGCTTATGTCGCGCCACATATGCCGCGCCGCGCGGCTTGGAAAGGGCGCATGGGGGCGCTGCCCCCCGGCCTAGCGGCCTCCCCCCGGGATATTTTGTGCCAGAAGAAACCAGGGCGGGTGGGGAGCGCGGCGCCCCTATCTTCTTCTGGCTCTAAATATCCCCGCCGGAGGCATCCGACACAAGCCGCAGGATGTAACGCCGGGCCGCTGCACACCGCCGGTCGCTTGCCCCCGCACGCGCAAGCGGCTAAGGGGGGCGCGCAATCTGGACGAGCCCGGAGCCCGCCATGGCCAAAGTGAAAAAAGCCCCCCGCCCCAAGGCACAGACGCCGAAGGGCTTCCGCGACTATTTCGGTCCCGAAGTGACCGAGCGCGCCGAGATGCTCGAGGCCATCGCCGGGGTGTATCATCGCTACGGCTTCGATGCGCTGGAATCGAGCGCAGTGGAGACCGTCGAGGCGCTCGGCAAGTTCCTCCCCGATGTCGACCGGCCCAACGAGGGCGTGTTCGCATGGCAGGACGAGGACGAGAGCTGGATGGCGCTGCGCTACGACCTGACGGCGCCGCTGGCGCGGGTCTATGCCCAGCACCGCAACGACCTGCCCCTGCCCTATCGCCGCTACGCCATGGGCCCGGTCTGGCGCAACGAGAAACCCGGCCCAGGCCGCTTCCGCCAGTTCTACCAGTGCGACGCCGATACCGTGGGCGCCGCGAGCGTCGCCGCGGATGCCGAGATCTGCGCCATGCTGGCGGACACGCTGGAAGTGGTCGGGATTCCGCGCGGCGACTATCTGGTGCGGGTCAACAACCGCAAGGTGCTGAACGGCGTGCTCGAGACCATGGGGCTCGAGGATGACGCCCAGCGCGACGCGGTGCTGCGCACCATCGACAAGTTCGACAAGGTCGGCGAGGCCGGCGTGCGCGAGCTGCTCGGCAAGGGCAGGCTCGACGCCTCTGGCGCCTATATCGACGGCGTGGGCCTGAGCGATGCGCAGGCCGAGCCGGTGGTCGCCTTCCTGACCTCCAAGGGTGCCGATGCCGCCGCCACGGTGGCCAACCTCCGCGCCGCTGTCGGCAGCTCCGAGATCGGGGCCGAGGGGGTCGACGAGCTCGAGGAGATCGGCGCGCTGCTGGCGGCGCAGGGCTATGGCCCCGACCGCATCGAGATCGACCCCAGCGTCGTGCGCGGCCTTGGATATTACACCGGCCCGGTCTTCGAGGCCGAGCTGACCTTCGAGATCTTCGACGAGAAGGGCCGCAAGCGCCAGTTCGGCTCGGTCGCGGGCGGCGGACGCTACGACGATCTCGTCAAGCGCTTCACCGGTCAGGCGGTGCCTGCCACCGGCGTCTCCATCGGCGTCGACCGGCTGCTGGCGGCGCTGCGCGAGAAGGGCCGCATCGGCGGCACCGTGCAGGGCCCCGTGGTGGTGACGGTGATGGATCGCGACCGCATGGCCGATTACCAGGCCATGGTGGCCGAGCTGCGCAACGCGGGCATCCGCGCCGAGGTCTATCTCGGCAACCCGAAGAACTTCGGCAACCAGCTCAAATATGCCGACAAGCGCAGCTCGCCGGTCGCCATCATCGAGGGCGGCGACGAGAAAGACCGCGGCGTGGTGCAGATCAAGGACCTGGTCCTCGGCGCCAAGCTGGCCGAGAGCGCCAGCCTCGAGGAATGGAAGGAGCGCCCCTCGCAATACGAGGTGGCGCGCGGCGATCTGGTCGCCAAGGTGAGAGAGATCCTGAACCAATGGGCGTGACCACCGCGCAGGAACGCGCCGAAGCCGTCCGCCTGCGGGCCCGGTTTCTCGAGGCCGGGGCCGAGAATGTCGACTGCGCCATCCTGCAGCCGGCGGAAACCCTGCTCGACCTTTATGGCGAGGACATCCGCGCCCGCACCTACGTGACCCACGACCCCGCCCGCGGCGAGGTCATGCTGCGGCCCGACTTCACCGTGCCGGTGGTTCAGATGCACATGGAGACCGGCGCCGCGCCGTCGCGCTACACCTATGCCGGCGAGGTCTTTCGCCGCCAGGAAGAGCATCCCGAGCGCGCGCCGGAGTATTTTCAGGTCGGCTTCGAGCTGTTCGCCGATGACGATCCGGCGCAGGCCGATGCCGAGGTCTTCGCGCTTTTCGCCGAGACGCTGGAGCCCTACCGCCTGCGCGCGGTGACCGGCGATATCGGCATCCTGACCGCCGCCGTGGCCGGGCTCGAGACCTCCGAGCGCCGCCGGTCCGCGCTGATGCGCCACATCTGGCGTCCGCGCCGGTTCCGCGCCCTGCTCGACCGCTACTCGGGCCGCAGCCCGGTGCCGCCGTCGCGCAAGGCCTTGCTGGCCGCAGAGAACCCGATGGACACCGCAGCCCCGGCGATCGGCCTGCGTTCGGAGACCGAGGTCGCCGCGCGCATCGCCGCGCTGCGCGAGGACGCCGCCGAAGGCCCGCTCTGCGAGAGCCAGGTGGCGCTGATCGACACGCTGCTGGCGGTGCGCGAGACCTGCTCCTTTGCGTTGGAACAGCTGCATGACATCGCCGTCGATATGCCGGCGCTGCTGCCGGCGGTGGACCGCTTCGAGCGCCGCTGCGAGGCGCTGACTGCCCGCGGGGTCGACGTGGCCGCGCTGGAGTTCGAAGCAAGCTACGGCCGCAGCTCGATGGAATATTACGACGGCTTCGTCTTCGGCTTCGTGCCGACGGCGCGGCCCGACCTTCCCCCGGTGGCCACCGGGGGGCGCTATGACGCGCTGACAGAGCGGCTGGGCAATGGCCGCGCCGCCCCGGCCGTGGGCGGGGTCATCCGTCCGGGGCTGCTTCTGCAGACGGGAGAGCGGGCATGAGTGTGAAGCTTGGGGTGCCCTCGAAGGGGCGCCTGATGGAGAAGACCTTCGACTGGTTCGGAGCCCGTGGCGTAGGCCTTGCCCGCACTGGCAACGACCGGGAATATGCCGGCGCGGTGGACGGGGTCGAGGGCGTCGACCTCGTGCTGCTCTCGGCAGGAGAGATCCCGCGCGAGCTGGCTGCCGGGCGCATCCACCTTGGCGTCACCGGCACCGATCTCATCCGCGAGAAGCTGGTACAGTGGGACCAGAAGGTCGAGCCGCTGGCCGAGCTGGGCTTCGGACAGGCCGACCTGATCGTCGCGGTGCCCGCCTGCTGGGTCGATGTCGATACGCTCGACGATCTCGATGCGGCGGCGGCGGCGTTCCGCGCCGAACACGGCTTCCGGATGCGGATCGCCACCAAGTATCACCGGCTGGTGCGCGAGTATCTGCGCCATGGCGGCGTGGCGGATTACCAGCTCGTGGACTCGCAGGGCGCCACCGAGGGCACGGTGAAGAACCTTACCGCCGAGGCGGTGGCCGACATCACCTCGACCGGAGACACGCTGCGGGCCAACCACCTCAAGGTGATCGACGATGAGCCCGTGCTGCGCAGCCAAGCGACGCTGTTCCGCAGCCGCACCGCGAAGCTCGACGAAGACGAGCGCACGGTGCTGCGCACGCTGATGGCAAAGCTCGACGTCTGAAGGGCGCTGGCTCCGCCGCACTTTCATTCTCAGGCACTGCAGATCGAGGCGGGCTTGAATCCGCACAGGCGGCGCTCGGAGCTTTGCCGAGGCCACTTCTCGCCAATTCTCTGGGCCATCCCTGCCCCGAAGACCCGCACAAGGACCCCCGCCCCTATCGCCCTCGCCGTTAGCGTGCAAACCTTCTCCCGACAGCACTGAGGAGAATCGTCATGAAGATCGGGATCGTGGGCGCGGGCATGGTGGGCTCGGCGGCGGGCTACGCGCTCGCACTGCGCGGCGGCGCCAGCGAGATCGTCCTCGTCGACCGCAACATGGCACTCGCCGTGGCGCAGGCCGAGGACATCGCCCATGCGGTGCCCTTCGCCCATCCCTGCCGGGTCTCGGCGGGCGACTACGACGCGCTCGAGGGCGCCGATCTGGTGATCCTCGCCGCCGGCGTCGCACAGAAGCCCGGAGAAGACCGGATCAGCCTTCTGTCGCGCAACGCCGAGGTCTTTGCGCAGGTCATCGCGGGCGTGCAGAAGGCCGCCCCCGAGACCATGTTGCTGGTGGCCTCGAACCCGGTCGACGTGATGACCGAGGTGGCGCTGCGTATCTCGGGCCTACCGCGCGAGAAGGTCATCGGCTCGGGCACCATCCTCGATACCGCGCGTTTCCGCAGCCTGCTGGGCGACCATCTCGGCGTGGCGCCGCAATCGGTGCATGCCTACGTGCTGGGCGAGCATGGCGACTCGGAGGTGCTGGCCTGGGCCTCGGCGCGGGCGGGCTCGGAGCCGGTGGCGCGCTTCGGTGTGCAGGTGGGTGCCGCGATCACCCAGTCGGTGCGCGAACGCATCGATGAGGGCGTGCGCCGCGCTGCCTACCGCATCATCGAGGGCAAGGGCGCCACGTGGTACGGCATCGGCGCGGGGCTTGCGCGCATCGTGCAGGCGGTGCGCGACGACCAGCGCAGCGTGCTGTCGGTCTCGATCGTGACACCGGAGGTCGAGGGCGTGACCGACGTGGCGCTCAGCCTGCCCCGCGTGGTCGGCCGCAGCGGCGTGATGACCACACTGCTGCCGGAACTGGCCGAGGACGAGGCAAGCGCGCTGCGCCGCTCGGCGGAGATGCTCAAGCAGACCGCGCTCAGCCTCGGCTGAGCAGCCCTCAGGCGATGATGTCGGGGGTCAGCCGGTCTTCGATGAGGGCGATCTTGTCCTTCAGGAACAGCTTCTTCTTCTTCAGACGTTGAAGCGTCAGCTGGTCGCCCAGGCCGCGGTCCTGCAGGGCCGCGATGGCTTCGTCGAGATCGCGGTGTTCGCGTTTGAAGACCTCAAGCTCGACACGCAGCACTTCCTCGGTTTTCATCGAGATGTCTTGCGGCGTCTCCATGCGGGCAAACTCCTTGCGATACAGACCCCTTAGATAGCAAGTCCAATCGCTCTGGCAAAGCCCTTGCGGATATTCCGGGGGCTTCCCATATTGATTTCAGTCGGGTTGCCGAATGCGGGGCCCGGCGGACGGTCGCTTTCTGCAAAGGACATGTCATGAGCAAGATGACTTTGGGTTCCTACCCGCACATGCTCGGCTTCGAGCAACTCGAGCGCCTGCTGGAACGCACGGCGAAATCGAGCGAGGGCTATCCGCCCTTCAATATCGAACAGACCTCGGAACGCTCCTACCGGATCACGCTTGCCGTGGCCGGGTTCTCGGAAGACGACCTGTCGATCACTGTCGAGGATCGCCAACTGGTGATCCGCGGGCGGCAAGGTGACGACGGCAGCGAACGCATATTCCTGCATCGTGGCATTGCCTCGCGACAGTTCCAGCGCAGTTTCGTCTTGGCCGACGGCGTAGAAGTGGGCGAGGCTGTCATGGAGAATGGCTTGCTGCACGTGGATCTGACCATCTCCCGACCCGAGACGGTGGTTCAGACGATCTCGATCAGAAAGGGGTAATTCGATGAATACCAAGTACGAATTCCAGACACCGGGCGAAGAGCGCATCGTTTACGTGCGCGCCGTCGCCGCCGGAGACCTCCCGGAAGAGATCCAGGGCCAGCTTGGCGGGCTTGAGACGCTCTATGCGGTGCACAATGCGGAAGGCGAGCGTCTTGCGCTGGTCAAGGACCGTAAGCAGGCCTTCATTCTCGCACGCCAGAATGATTTTGCGCCGGTGACGGTGCACTGAGCGCACATGCGGCGGGGCTGAGCCCCCGCCTGCCTAGGGGCCGGTCAGCGTGATGCGGCCCCGCCGCGGCGCCAGCGATGCAGCACATCGCCGCCGACCGCCCGAACCTCTTCCAGCTCGAAACGCGGTGCCTCGGCCAAACGGTCGACACCCATGGCGCCGATCCCCGGACGGCCCTCGGCGCCCACGGCAATGCCGGCGGTAAAGCCCACGAGCTCGTCGACCAGATCCGCCGCCAGGAGCGAGGCGGCCAGCTGCCCCCCGCCCTCGCAGAACACCCGCGTCAGCCCTTCCTTGCCCAGCGCCGAAAGCAGCGCATGGGGATCGATGCGGCCACCAGAGACTTTGCACTGAAGCAGCTTGGCGCCGCAACTCTGCCATGCCCGCTTCGTCATCGACGCTGCGTCCGAGCCGTGCGCCAGCCAGACTGGCACCTCGCGGGCAGAGCTGGCCAGCGTGCTCATCAGCGGCACGTCGATGAGCCGCGAGACGATCACCCGCACCGGCTGCTGCACCTCGCCCCAGCCGCGCACGGTGAGCGCCGGATCGTCGGCGCGCGCCGTCCCTGCCCCCACCATCACCGCGTCATGGCTGGCCCGCAGGCCGTGCACGTAGCGCCGCGCCTCGGGTCCGGTGATCCACTGGCTCTCGCCCGTGGCGGTGGCGATGCGGCCGTCGAAACTGTTCGCAAGCTTCAGCGTCACCAGCGGCCGCCCGTGATCGTTGCGCAGAAAGAACCCGGCGTGATCCCGGGCCGCCTCCTCTGCCAGCACGCCCGTGGTCACCTCGATGCCATGCTTGCGCAGCTGCGCAAACCCCTGCCCCGAGACCCGCGCGTCATTGTCTGCAAGCGGCGCGACGACCCGCGCCACGCCGGCCTTCACCAGCGCCTCGGCACAAGGCGGCGTCTTGCCGTGATGCGAGCACGGCTCGAGCGTCACGTAGGCGGTGGCGCCGCGCGCCGCCTCGCCGGCCTGTGCCAGCGCCTGCGGCTCGGCATGGGGCCTGCCCCCGGGCGCGGTGGCGCCACGTCCGACGACGCGTCCATCCTTGACGATGACACACCCAACCGCCGGGTTGGGCCAGCACTGGCCCATCCGTCTCCGACCCAACCGCAGGGCATGGGCCATGTGCCGGAGGTCGTCGGTCACTTCTCGGCAGTCGTCGCGTCAGGGCGCAGTTCGCTGACGAACTTGTCGAAATCGTCCGCCGCCTGGAAGTTCTTGTAGACGCTGGCAAAGCGCACATAGGCGACAGTGTCGATGCGGGCGAGCGTCTCCATGACGATCTCGCCGATCTGCTTCGAGGGGATGTCGGTCTCGCCGAGGCTCTCGAGGCGGCGCACGATGCCGCTGATCATCTGATCCACGCGCTCGGGCTCTATGGGGCGTTTCTGCAGCGCGATGCGGATCGAGCGTTCGAGCTTGTCGCGATCGAAATCCTCGCGCCGTCCGTTCGACTTGATCACCACGAGATCGCGCAGCTGCACCCGCTCGTAGGTGGTGAAACGGCCACCGCAGGCCGGGCAGAAGCGACGGCGCCGGATCGACACGTGCTCTTCCGCCGGTCGGGAATCTTTCACCTGCGTGTCGATATGTCCGCAAAACGGGCAGCGCATGCCTGTCCCCCTATCCGTTTGGTGTCTGCCTCGGCGTGGGGTTACGCCCCACTTATCCACAGCCACTATAGGGGAGCCGCCAGAGATTGGGTAGAGGATAATTTGAGCAACTAGATGAGGGGGTGTCAGCGCCCAGCCCTCAGGCAAGATGTGCGACGACCTCGCGCCGGTGCGCTGCATCCCGATGTTCGAAAAGGTAAATTCCCTGCCACGTTCCAAGCACCATGCGGCCCCGGCTGACCGGGATCGATAGCGAAACCGGCATCATTGCAGCCTTGATATGGGCCGGCATGTCGTCCGGCCCTTCATAGGTATGGGTGAGGTAATCCATCGACGGATCACTCGAAGGCGGCACCAGCCGGTGGAAGTAGTTACGCAGGTCGGTCTGCACCTCGGGATCGGCATTCTCCTGTATCAGCAGTGAGGCAGAGGTGTGGCGCACAAAGAGCGTGAGCAGCGCATCGTCCCGCTTTTGAGCAGAGACCCAACTCGCCACCTCGCGAGTGAACTCGTAGAGCCCTTGCCCACTGGTCTGTATCGAGAATGTCGTTTGCGCCATGCGTGCCCCTTTACCCGCTTTCTAGCGCGGAAGCAGGCGGGCGGCCAGCCGAGGCGATCAGGCCTCGCTCACGACGCAGGCAACCTGCGGCAGCTCGGCGGTGTCGTCAAACAGGATCGGCGAGCCGCCATCGGTCACTGCGGGCATCTGACCAACTTCGCGGAGTGTTTCGCGGCAGTCTGCAAGCTCGTCCGCCGACACGCTGATTTCGATCACCTCGGGCTCGTCGGTCATCAGCGCTTCGCTCGCAGCGAAGGCGGCGACGGAAACGCAGGTGGCTGCGGCGGTCAGAACGAAAAGGCGGGTCATGGCAGAAGATCCTCCGTTGTTGCCCATTTAACGCAGTCTGGCGCGGCCTGGTTCCGACCAGTTTGAGAGCATCCGCAACCACACGACCTCACAGGCGTTGTGGGACAGAAGAAAAACGGAGGTTTCAAATGACCCGCAAGACCCTCTTCATCACTGGCGCAAGCTCGGGCATCGGCGCCGAAACCGCGCGCAAGGCGGTCGCGGCCGGCTGGAATGTCGGCCTCTTTGCCCGCTCCGAGGATAAGCTCTCGGCGCTGGTGGACGAGCTTGGCGAGCACGCGCTGGCGCTTCCGGGCGACGCCACCTCGCTTGAGGCGCAGACCAAGGCGATGGCGAAGCTCGCCGAACACTTCGGCGATGTGGATGCCGCCTTCGCCAATGCCGGCATGGGCGTCTCGGGCGCTGGAACACTGGCCGGTGACCCCGAGGAGTGGCAGAGCATGGTCCAACTCAACGTGATGGGCGTGCTGTGGACCGCCAAGGCCGCCTCGACCTACTTCAAAAAGAATGGCGGGCACCTGCTGCTGACCGGCTCCGCGGCGGGCCGCACGCACATCAAGGGCTCGGTCTATAGCGCGACCAAGTGGTTCGTGCACGGCTATGGTGGCAATCTCGCGGAGGAGTTCCGCGAGTGGGGCGCACGGGTGACCGTGGTGGCGCCCGGCATGGTCGACACGCCGTTCTTCGACGAGGCCAAGCCCGACAAGCTCAAGCCCGAAGACATCGCCGAGGCCGTGGTCTACGCGCTCGGCGCCAACAAGCGCGCCAATGTGCAGGAAGTCTTCGTCGTGCCGAGCGGCTGAGGCCCGTCATAGCCGCAAAGAGAAAGGCCCTCGCGAACCATCGCGAGGGCCTTTCAGTGTCTGCTCCGGACAAGCGTCTGTCAGGCCGTCTCGCGCGAGCGCAGGTGCGGAACGAGGCTCGCGGCCAGCACCAGCTCGGCCGCGACCGTGAGCCATGTCAGCCACCCCGCGACGCCCCGCAGCGTCGCCTGGGCGCCGATCAAGGCGAGCCCGAGATAGACGATGATCAGACCGATCACGATCGCCTGTCGCGCCTCCGAGCGCGGCGCGTTACGCGACAGCATGAGCATCGCCGCGATGCCAAGGAAGACCACCGAGGCACGGCGCGTCATGAAGACGGCACCCGGCAGAGCCTCCTGTCCGAACACCCACAAGGGCGCGAAGGGCAGCAGCAGGTAGGTGGCGAACAGCGCCGCGAGCACGGCGGCATGGATCTGGCAGGTGGTGCGATAATCAGGCATGAGCCGGAGTTAGCGGCCCCTGCCCCGTCGTCAAGCCTTGGGGCACGCTCAGCCGAAGAGCCGCGCGCCCTGCTCGTCGATCATCTGCTTGGCCTTGCGGATCGAGGCCTGCTCGGCCTCTTCCCGGTCACGGATGACATCGGCACGAACGAGGTGATGGGTCTTCATTTCACCATCGACCTCGGCCTCGATCAGCGCCGCGATGCGGAACTGGCCCTCGGCGGGCATGGGTTCCGGAGTGATCCGGAACCCGTTGTAGTCGATGGTTTCGGCCTTGGGTTCCGGTTTCGGACCGCCACCGCCGAAGAGACGCGACAAGAGCGACATCTGCCCTCTCCTTCCCGGCCCGCGCGGGCCTTACTGGTCGAGGAAGCTGCGCAGCTTGCGCGAGCGGCTCGGGTGCTTGAGCTTGCGCAGCGCCTTGGCCTCGATCTGACGGATCCGCTCGCGCGTCACCGAGAACTGCTGGCCGACCTCTTCCAGCGTGTGGTCGGTGTTCATGCCGATGCCGAAACGCATCCGCAGAACCCGCTCCTCGCGCGGGGTGAGCGAAGAGAGCACGCGGGTGGTGGTCTCCTTGAGGTTTTCCTGAATGGCGCTGTCGAGCGGCAGGATGGCGTTCTTGTCCTCGATGAAATCGCCAAGCTGCGAATCTTCCTCGTCGCCGATCGGCGTTTCGAGCGAGATCGGCTCCTTGGCGATCTTCATCACCTTGCGGACCTTCTCGAGCGGCATCTGCAGCTTCTCGGCCAGCTCCTCCGGGGTCGGCTCGCGGCCGATCTCGTGCAGCATCTGGCGGCCGGTGCGGACCAGCTTGTTGATCGTCTCGATCATGTGCACCGGGATACGAATGGTGCGCGCCTGGTCGGCGATCGAGCGGGTGATCGCCTGGCGGATCCACCACGTCGCGTAGGTCGAGAACTTGTAGCCGCGGCGATACTCGAACTTGTCGACGGCCTTCATCAGGCCGATGTTGCCTTCCTGGATCAGGTCGAGGAACTGCAGCCCGCGGTTGGTGTATTTCTTGGCGATCGAGATCACCAGGCGCAGGTTGGCCTCGACCATTTCCTTCTTGGCCTGACGCGCCTCTTTCTCGCCCTTCTGCACCTGACCGACGATGCGGCGGAATTCGCTGATATCGAGGCCGACATACTGACCGACCTGCGCCATGTCCGAACGCAGCCCCTCGATCTTGTCCTCGAAACGCTCGATCAGCATCTGCCAGCCCCGGCCGGGCTTCTCGGACATGCGCTCGATCCAGTTCGGGTCGAGCTCGTGGCCGCGATACTCGTCGATGAACTCGCGACGGTTGATGCGGGCCTGATCGGCAAGCTTCACCATGCTCGAGTCGATCGACATGATACGGCGATTGATGCCGTAGAGCTGGTCGATCAGCGCCTCGATGCGGTTGTTATGCAGGTGCAGGCCGTTCACCAGCTCGACGATCTCGGAGCGGAGCTGCTGGTACTGGGCCTCGTCGGCCTGCGAGAACGACCCGTCCTCGTTCAGCGTCGCGCTGATGCGGGCGTCCTGCATGGCGGCGAGCTGCTCGTAATCGCCGGCAATGCGCTCGAGCGTCTCGAGCACGCGCGGCTTGAGCGCGGCCTCCATCGCGGCGAGCGACATGTTGGCCTGCTCTTCGTCGTCGTCATCATCGTCGCGGGCGATGGGATTGCCGTCGGCGTCGTATTCCGGCTCGTCCTTCTTGGGCTTTTCAGCGGTGGCGGCCGTGGCATCGACAACCGGCTCCTCGAGCCCGCCCTCTTCGTCCATCTGGTTGCCGAAGGTGGTCTCGAGGTCGATCACGTCGCGCAGCAGGATCTCTTCCTCGAGAAGTTCCTGGTGCCAGATGGTGATCGCCTGGAAGGTCAGCGGGCTTTCGCAAAGCCCGAGGATCATCGTGTTGCGGCCGGCCTCGATGCGCTTGGCGATGGCGATCTCGCCCTCGCGCGACAGCAGCTCGACCGAGCCCATCTCGCGCAGGTACATGCGCACCGGGTCATCGGTGCGGTCGAGCTTTTCATTGGCGCCCGAAGACAGCGCGACGTCACGCCCCTTGGAGGCGTCGACCAGTTCGGTCGAGCCCTTGTTGGCGTCTTCCTCGGCCTCTTCGTCTTCCTCGGTGACTTGGATGCCCATTTCCGAGAGCATCGACATCACATCCTCGATCTGGTCGGACGAGACCTGATCGGGGGGAAGGACCTGGTTGAGCTGGTCGTAGGTGATGTAGCCACGCTCGCGCGCCTCGGCGATCATCTTTTTGACCGCGGCCTGGCTCATGTCGAGGCTGTGAGCATCGTCCTGAGTTTCCGGCTTGGCGTCGTCGTTGTCTTTGGCTGCCATTTAGAGCTCCGTCAAAGGGAGGCGGCCGGACTGGCCGGCGGTCGCAAAGGATAGATTGATTCGTTGCTGCGAATCATGGGGGGAATCAACTGATTCGGCCACCCGTTTACCCCGTTTTCCTCCAGTTTTCCCTCTCCGCACAGTTAGTTCCCGTGCTTGGAAAAGCGAATCTGTTCCGTTAGCGCCTTGAAGGCGTCTCGTTCGTCCTTGTCCAATCGGGCCCCGTTGGGCCCGAAATCGTAATCCATCTCGCCCTCGTCCTTGCGCAGCACCGCCTCGTTGCGGGCCTTCGCGGCCTGGGCGAGGCGCCAGGTCAGCGCCTCGTCGGCGAGGTGTTCCAAGTCTTCTTCGGCCTCGGCGATCTCGGCCGCGGCGCCGGAGCGCGCGGTGATCTTCGACAACTCCTCGGCCACGGTCATCCGCGCCAGTTCGATGTCACCGGGTCGTCGCACACAGGGAACGACCGCGACATGGCGTGCCGCGAGCAGGTTTTCAAGGGGCTCGGGCCCGATTCTGTACTCCGCCTCCTCGCGCAGGGCGGCGGCGCTGTCGGCATTGTTGCGCAACAGCACGTCGCGCAGCGAGGCGCGTACCGGGTCGGTACAGTTGAGCATTTCCAGCCCCTGCTCGAACTCGGCGATCAGCTCGGGCGTCGAGAGCAGCACGGCGAGGATCACCGCCTCGCGCAGCTCGTTCTCCGCGGTGTCGCCGGCGGCGACCAGCAGCGAGCTCTTGACGCTGGCGCTTGGTGGCGCGGGCGCATTCCAGGCACGGCGCGGGCCGCCAGCGCCGCCGCCGCCAAACGCCCGCTTGGGGCGTTGCGGGCGGAACAGCTGGAAGCGCAGTTCCTTGATCTCGTCACCGTAATGGCGCCGCAGGCCCGGGTCCTGGATCTGGCGCAGCACGTCGCGCAGCCGTGCATCGAGCGCCGCCTTGCGCTCGGGGCTGTCGAACACCTTGCCCTCGGTCTCGCGCCGCCAGAGCAGCTGCACCATCGGCATGGCGCCCTCGAGCACCTTGCTCACCGCCCCCGCCCCTTCTGCGCGCAGCAGGTCGTCCGGATCCTTGCCCTCGGGCATCAGCGCGAAACGCAGCGTCTTGCCCGCCTGCAAGAGCGGCAGGGCGAGGTCGATCACCCGGTAGGCGGCGCGCAGCCCTGCCTTGTCCCCATCAAGCGCCACGATCGGCTCGTCGGTGATGCGCCAGAGCAGCTGCATCTGGGTCTCGGTCACCGCCGTGCCCAGCGGCGCCACCGAGGCGCCGAACCCGGCCTCGGAGAGCGCGATCACGTCCATGTAGCCCTCGGCCACGATCAGCGGCTGGCCCTTGCCCGCCGCCTCGCGCGCGGGCGCATGGTTGTAGAGGTTGCGACCCTTGTCGAAGAGCTCGGTCTCGGGTGAATTGAGGTACTTGGCGTTGTCGCGCGGATCCATGGCGCGGCCGCCGAAAGCGATGGCGCGGCCACGGGCATCGCGGATCGGGAACATGATGCGGTTGCGGAACACGTCGTAGGGCGCCTTGCCCCGGTCCGAGGCCTTGGCCAGCCCCGCGCCGAGGATCAGGTCCTCGGCCACGCCCTGCCCGCGCAGGTGATCCCAGAGATTCTGCCAGCCCTCCGGCGCGAAGCCGATCTCGAAGCGGTCGCGCACGTCTTCCTTGAGGCCGCGCCGGTCGAGATAGGCGCGCGCCTCGGTGGCGGCGCCGGCGCGCAGCTGCATGCGGAAGAAGCGCACCGCCTGCTCCATGACCTCGGAAAGCTGCTCGCGGCGGTCGGCCTTCTTGGCAGCCTGCGGATCGCGCGCCGGCATCGGCATCCCGGCCTCGCGGGCAAGGATCTCGATCGCCTCCATGAACTCGACATTCTCGCTCTCGCGCACGAAGGAGATCGCGTCACCCTTCGCGTGGCAGCCGAAGCAGTAGTAAAAGCCCTTGCGGTCATCGACGTGGAACGAGGCCGACTTTTCCTGGTGGAACGGGCACGGCGCCCACATGTCGCCCTTGGCCTGGTTGGACTTGCGATTGTCCCACATGACCTTGCGCCCCACGACCTGAACCAGGCTCGTGCGGTTGCGCAGCTCGTCTAGGAAACCGGGGGGCAGACTCATGTTGCGAATATCGGGCCAGCGGCGAGCCGAGTCCAGATGGTCTGAGCAGCTTGTCTCAAATACACGGCACCTGACCGCGCATCACTGCGCGAGGCACTGGGCCTCCCACGCCGCGCCGACCTCGTCGGTAAGCTGATCCTCGGGCAGCGACCAGATCCAGTCGGCCAGCATATCGCCGGCGCCACGGTCACCGATCTGCTCGCGCAGGGCCGCGCGGGCCTTCGACTTTGCAGCCCCCTGCTTGCGCGCCTCGACCGCCTGCATGACGATGCCCGCGGACTCCGCGCAGGCGGCAGCCTTGTCCTGCTGCGCATCGGCGGCGGCGGGAAGGCTGGCCAGAAGACCAAGGGCGAGGGTCAGGCGAAGGATCATGGCGCGGGCTCCTGCTGTGAATTCGACGGCCAGAGCCATAGCGCGGGTGGGCGGCGCTGTCACGCCGCCCCGGCAAGGCTCTGCCCGTCCCGGGTTCAGAGCCCCTTGGCGCGGTAGCTGCTCGCCACCCGGTCAATGGCGACGATGAAGGCGGCAGTGCGCAGATCGGTGACATCGTCGCGCCCGTGCCACACCTCGCGCATCGACTGGTAGGCGATGCGCATGGTGTCATCTAGCCCCGAGCGCACCAGCTCGAGTTCGTCGGCGCCGCGCAGGTACTTTTCCTTGAAGCTCGGCGTCAGGCTCCAGGCGTCGCCCAGCATGTGATCGAGCCGCTCGAGCTCGTCGACCACGAGCTGGTGGCGCGACTCCTCCTGCCGCCGCTGCATCCGGCCGAAGCGGATGTGGCTGAGGTTCTTCACCCATTCGAAATAGCTGACCGTCACACCACCGGCATTGGCATAGAGATCGGGAATGATCACCGTGCCGCGATTGCGCAGGATGTCGTCGGCGCCGGCGGTTATCGGGCCGTTGGCGGCCTCGATGATCAGCTTGGCCTGGATGTTATGGGCATTGGTGAGGTTGATCACCCCCTCGAGCGCCGCGGGGATGAGGATGTCGCAGTCGCTCTCCATCACGCTGCCGCCATCGGCGACGCTGTTGGCCTCGGGGTATCCGCGCAGCCCGCCATGGCGCACCAGCCAGTCGCGCACCCGCTCGACATTGAGCCCGTTGGGATCATAGAGCGCGCCGTCGCGCTCGATGATGCCGACGATCAGCGCGCCGTCATCCTCGGACAGGAACTTGGCGGCGTGGTAGCCCACGTTGCCGAGCCCCTGCACCACCACCCGCTTGCCTTCGAGCTTGCCCGAGAGCCCGGCGACGGCGACATCCTCGGGATGGCGGAAGAACTCGCGCAGGGCGTATTGCACGCCACGTCCTGTCGCCTCGACCCGACCGGCGATGCCGCCCGCATTGAGCGGCTTGCCCGTCACGCAGGCACGCGAGTTGATGTCGGTGGTGTTCATGCGGGCGTATTGATCGGCCATCCACGCCATCTCGCGCTCGCTGGTGCCCATGTCGGGGGCGGGGACGTTCTGGCTCGGATTGATCAGGTCGCGCTTGATCAGCTCGTAGGCGAAACGCCGGGTGATCTGCTCGAGCTCGTACTCGTCGTAATCGCGCGGGTTGATGCAGAGCCCGCCCTTGGAGCCGCCGAACGGCGCCTCGACCAGGGCGCATTTGTAGGTCATCAGCGCCGCCAGCGCCTCGACCTCGTCCTGATCGACCGCCGAGGCGTAGCGGATGCCGCCCTTGACCGGCTCCATGTGTTCGGAATGCACCGCGCGATAGCCGGTGAAGGTATGGATCTGGCCGCGCAGCCTTACCCCGAAGCGCACCGTGTAGGTGCCGTTGCAGACCCTGATCTTTTCCTCGAGCCCCGGGGGCAGGTCCATCAGGGCCGCGGCCCGATTGAACATCAGATCGACGCTCTCGCGGAACGTCGGCTCATTCGCCGGTGCTGCGCACATGGTATCTCCTCCCTCGGCCGCCTGCCCTGTTGCGGGTCATGATCGGCTGTTGGCGTTAACTCTAGTTTGCCAGAATCGTTTGGCAAAACCCTTTTTGCGCCGGATTCGAGAAGCGGAATTCATGGTTCATTAGCGCTAGCGCGGGGCATTGTCCCCAGCACCGCAACAACGCTGAAAATCCGGCCAGTTTTGTCCGCAGCGAGCCCAGTAGTTGCAAGAGTTTACCATCAAATTGGCCCCAATTTGGCCATGATGGCGGGGCATAACCAATGCCGTCGCAGGAATGTATCGAGTGGGGCTTCCCGGAAAAATTCCGGGGGGAAGGAGTCGGGAAAATGAAGCAGATTTATGCTTTCGGAGGCGCGTGCCTCCGACGGACGGATACCGCTGTGTCCGCTCTCGTCGCACAGCTTCAGGGCTTTCGCCGGGCCGAATCGGGCAGCATGACGATCATGGCGGTCGCCCTGTCGCTGCTGATGATGATCTTAGGCGGCATCGGCATCGACATGATGTATGCCGAGCTTCAGCGCACCAAGATCCAGAACACGCTCGACCGCGCGGTGCTTGCGGCCGCCGACCTCGACAACGAGCTCGACGCGCAAGGCGTCGTCGAAGACTACATGTCGAAGATGAGCCTGGCCGATGCGCTGGTCTCGGTCAATGTCGACGAGGGGCTGAACTACCGCACCGTCACCGCCGACGGCTACCGCACCATGCCGTCGAATTTCATGCAGCTGATCGGCATCGAAAACATGCAGGCCGGCGGCCACTCGCAGGCGATGGAGCGCATCAACAAGGTCGAGGTCTCGATGGTGCTCGACATCTCGGGCTCGATGGATGACGGCGACAAGATGGCCGAGCTGCAGGCCGCCGCGTCCGACTTCGTCGATACGCTGCTGGACGATGGCACGGAGGATCTCGTGTCGATCTCGCTGGTGCCCTATTCCGAGCACGTGAATGCCGGACCCGAGATCCTGAGCTATCTCAACGTGAACTACATGCACGACGACTCGTATTGCCTCGAGATGCCGAACAGCGCCTTCAACTCGGCGGCGCTCGACCTCTCGCTGACCTACGATCAGATGCAGCACTTCCAGTGGAACTATTCCGGCAGCAACTCGCTGACAGACACGGTCTGCCCGCGCTACGCCTACGAGCAGATCCGCCCCTGGAGTCAGGACGCGGGCGCGCTCAAGACGCAGATCAGCCAGCTGCAGCCGCGCGCAGGCACCTCGATCTTCATGGGCATGAAATGGGCCAGCGCCCTGCTCGACCCGTCGACCCGGCCCATCGCGTCCGGCATGATCGCCGACGGCACCGTCGACGCGGTGTTCGAGGGCCGGCCGGTCGCCTACTCCGATACCGACGTGCTCAAGACCATCGTGCTGATGACCGACGGTCAGCACGACCGCTCGTTCCGGATCCAGAACTGGGCCTACAACGACGAGAACGAGGTCGAGCACTGGTCGCAGTACAACCTCTGGCACTACCTGAACTATTACGTGAACTCGTGGAACCGCAGCAGCTTCTACTACCAGAAATATGACGCTGCGACCGGCGACACGCTGCTCAGCAGTGTCTGTACCGCCGCCAAGAGGCAGGGCATTCTGATCTGGTCCATCGGTTTCGAGGTGTCGGACCACGGGGCCAACGTGATGGAGAACTGCGCCTCTTCGCCGGCACACTTCTTCCGCGTCGAAGGCGTCGAGATCTCCGAGGCCTTCTCGACCATTGCCCAGACGCTGAACCAGCTGAGGCTGACCCAATGATCGCCCGCATCGCCAAGACCCTCCGCCGCTTCCGCAAGAGCGAAGACGGCTCAGCGGTCGTCCCCTTCGCGCTCTGGATGCCGATGATGGTGGGCATCGCCCTGTCGACCATCGAGGTCGGCGCGATGACGCTGCGCCACACCCAACTCGAGCGGGCGCTGGATCTGACCGTGCGCGAAGTGAAGCTCGGCACCGGCCACACCTACACTCATGCGCAGCTCAAGCAGATGATCTGTGACCGGACGACGATTCTCGGCGATTGCAGCACGATGCTGCATCTCGAGATGATCGGCCTCGACATGCGCGACTGGACCGACCCGCCGTCCAGCATCGAGTGCACCGATGTCGCGCTCGACGTGACGCCGCAGCGGACTTTCGAATTTGGCCAAGAGCATGAAACCATGCTCCTGCGGGCCTGCTACAAATACAAGCCGATCACCCCGGTCTCGCGCATCGGGTCCCCCGTGAAGCTTGATGAGAACGGCTTTACCGGTGTGGTGTCGACCTCCACCTTCGTTCACGAGCCGATGTAAGGGAGGAGAGAGACATGAATACGACAACGATCAAGACCCTTCTCCGGAAGTTCCGCCGAGACAACGAGGGATACGTCACCATCGAGGTGATGTTCATGCTGCCGGTGCTCTTCGTGCTGTTCGGCGCAGCGTGGGTCTATTTCGATGTGTTCCGCCAGCAATCGGTCAACCAGAAGGCCAACTACGCCATCGGCGACATGCTCTCGCGCGAGACCGAGGAAATCGACGACACCTTTATCGACAACAGCTTCAAGCTGTTCGGCGTGCTCACCAAGAACGTCACCGAACCAGATGAACTGACCGGGCGCTACAGCGCCGATCTTCGGATCACCGTGGTCGAGTACAACGCCAACAGCCGCAAGTACTCGGTGGTCTGGTCAGCGGCACGCGGTGAATATGAAGAGCTCACCGGGAACGAGGCCGACAACTACGCCAACCGGCTGCCGGTCATGGCCAACAACGGTCAGGTGATCATGGTCGAAGCCAGCGAGGACTATTACCCGGTCTTCAATGTCGGCCTCGATCCGCTCGAGCTCAAGACCTACAGCTTCACGCATCCGCGCTATGCGCCGCAGGTGCTGTTTGCGCGGCAGCAGAACGAGAACAACGGCTGGGGCAATGGCGACCAGGACGCTCCCGGCGGATCGCTGTGCAACAACAACGCCGAGAACGCGACGGATTGCAGCAACGAGGACGGCTCCAACAACGTCGAGCCCAATCGCGGCCACGGTCGCGGCAATGGCAACGGTCACGGGCGGCCCTGACGGCGAGGACGCCCGTCGGTCGCGGGCGGCGCCCGCGGTCAGAGCAGCGCGCTAGAACTGCGCCTCACCCTTGTGACGCGCCACAAGCATCGACAGCGCATCCGCCATCGGCTTGGTGTCGCGCCCGGCGGTGACGCCGCCCACGGCGACCCGCTTGCCCATCCGCCACCACAGCCCGGGCTGCCAGGCGCGCGGCTGTTTCTCGTTGAGCTGAATCAGGAAGCCGTTCGAGGGCTTCATGGCGAACATCGAGCGGTCGACCTTGGCGATGTCCTCGACCCGCGCCAGCACTGCGCCCGAGCTGTCGCTCAGCCCGTGCTCGGTGAGGATCAGGTCGCGCCCGGTGGCACGCCACATCATCTGCGCCATCCACAGCGCCGCGACGCCGAGCAGCAGAAGCACCGCCTGCCAATAGATCTCGGCCGGGGGCTCGGCCACCAGCAGCCACAGCAGCAGCGCACCGAGGGCGGCCAGCGTGCCCACGCCGATGACCCGGCGCGCCGGGGTCGCGCTGACCCGCGCGATGATCTGGGTGTCGTCCATGTCGTCTCCCCTCCCCGGAGCGTCAGTCGCGCCGCGGATCGCGGGGATAGACGCCGAGAATCTCCAGTCGATTGGTGAAATACTCAAGCTCGTCCAGCGCGCGCTTCACCGCCGGATCCTCGGGATGACCCTCGATATCGGCGTAGAACTGCGTCGCGGTGAAGGAGCCGTTGACCATGTAGCTCTCGAGCTTGGTCATGTTGACGCCGTTGGTGGCGAAGCCGCCCATCGCCTTGTAGAGCGCCGCCGGGATGTTGCGCACCTCGAAGATGAAAGTGGTCATCATGCCATGGGTGCCGCGGCGCGTCAGGTCGGCCTCTTTGCCCATGATCAGGAAGCGCGTGGTGTTGTGGGCGTGGTCCTCGATATGCTGCGCAAGGATCTCGAGCCCATAGGTCTCGGCGGCGAGGTCAGAGGCCAGAACGCCCTCTTCGCGCATCCCGCCCTCGGCCAGCTCGGCCGCCGCACCGGCGCTGTCCGCCGCCGCCTCGCCCTTGATGTCGTATTTCTCGAGAAAGCTCGCCGCCTGCGGGATCAGCACCAGATGGGCGCGCACCTTCTTCAACTCTTCGAGCTTCACCCCGGGCAACGCCATCAGGCTGATATGCACCCGTACAAAGGCCTCGTCGACGATGCGCAGACCGCTTGCGGGCAGCAGACGGTGGATGTCGGCCACCCGGCCATAGGTGGTGTTTTCCACCGGCAGCATCGCGAGCTTGGCGCGGCCGCTCTGCACCGCGTCGATCACCTCTTCGAAGGTGTGGCAGGGCAGCGCCTCCATGTCGGGCCGGGCATCGCGGCAGGCCTCGTGCGAATAGGCGCCAAGCTCTCCCTGAAAGGCGATCCGATCGGTCATGGGTGCGTCCAATTCTCTCTTTATCGATGCGCAATGGCCTCTTGCGCGATTGGTCGCGGCTTCTATACCTTGCCAGACGACAAGGGAAGCCGTAGACACCGGCCGGAGGACATTCTTGGGACACACAGCATATGTTTGACACGATGACGATTACCAAAGCGGTAGGCGGACTCTGCGGTGCGCTTCTGATCTACCTGCTGGGCAACTGGGTTGGCGAGTCACTCTACAGCACGGGTGGCGGCCACGGTGAGGAGCATGCGGCTGCATACGTCATCGACACCGGCAGCGAAGGCGCTGCCGAACCGGAAGAGGAAGTGGATTTCGCCACGCTGATGGCCGAGGCGGATGCCGGTGCCGGCGAGCGTGTCTTCGGCAAGTGCCGCGCGTGCCACAAGCTCGATGGCTCCGACGCCACCGGCCCGCACCTGAATGGTGTGGTGGGCCGCGAGATCGGCGCCGTTGGCGGCTTCGGCTATTCCGGCGCGCTTGACCAGGTGGGCGACGTCTGGAGCCCCGAGAACCTGTTCGCCTTCCTCGAGAGCCCGCGCAACACCGCGCCGGGCACCACGATGAGCTTTGCAGGTCTCAACAAGCCGGCCGACCGGGTGAACCTGATCGCCTATCTTCAGGGCACCAACTGATCCCAGAGATCGGTTTTCGAATTCCGAAAGGCCGCGCTTCGCCGCGGCCTTTTTCGTTGCGCTTTCCTGTCTCGCACAGCGCCGCCGCGACACGGCGAAATCGCGCGTCGTTCACGCAAACTCTAGCAAACACCGCTTGAATGTGGTCGCCGCGCACCCTTAGCTTACATCAACCGGCACGGAAGAAGCCGCCAGCAAGGGGAGCCCAGATGATCCGAACGATGACGCGCGCCGCCACCGCCCGACCCGCCCTGTCCCTCGGATCAGCGCTATTCGCTCTCAGCCTTGCGCTTTCGGCCCCGGGCGCCTTGGCCCAGGACGGAACGCAGGATGGCGAGACCATCATCACCTCGCACGGCGTTTCGTCCTTCGGCGAGCTGAAATATCCTGAAGGTTTCGCGCATTTCGACTACGTGAACCCGGAGGCCCCCAAGGGCGGCGAGATGTCGACCTGGGCGTTCGGCACCTTCGACAGCCTCACCCCCTACATCCTCAAGGGCAACGCCGCCGCCATGTCGACGGCGTTCTACGACAGCCTGCTCACCGGCACGCTGGACGAGCCCGACAGCATGTACGGGCTCGTCGCCGAGAGCGTCGAATACCCCGAGAGCCGCGAGTGGATCATCTTCCACATGCGCCCCGAGGCCACGTTCCGCGACGGCACGCCGGTCACCGCCGAAGACGTGGTGTTCTCGTTCAACATCCTCGTCGAGAAGGGCTTGCCGAGCTTCCGCGTGCAGTTCAACGACATCGAGAAAGCCGAGGCGCTCGACGAGCACACTGTGAAGTTCACCTTCGATCCCGAGGGCCCGCTGCGCGAGCTGCTGATGACCGCGGGCGGCCTGCCGATCTTCTCCGAGGCCTATTACGAGGACCGCGACTTCGCCGAGAGCAGCCTCGAGCCGCCGATGGGCTCCGGCGCCTACGAGCTGCTGTCGGTCGATCCCGGCCGCTCGGTCGCCTACAAGCTGCGCGACGACTACTGGGCCAAGGATCTGCCCGTGAACGTGGGCCAGAACAATTTCGACATCCTCCGCGTCGAGTATTTCGCCGATTACACAACTGCCTTCGAGGCCTTCAAGGGCGGTGCCTATACCTACCGCGAGGAGTACCAGTCGCGGATCTGGGCCACCGGTTACAACTTCCCGGCCATCGAGGAGGGCACCATCGAGGTGGAGACCCTGCCCGACGGCCGCCCCGCCGGCACCCAGGGCTTCTGGTTCAACCTGCGCCGCGAGAAGTTTCAGGATCCTCGCCTGCGCGAAGCGATCGGCATGGCGTTCAACTTCGAATGGGCGAACGAGAGCCTGTTCTACGGCCTTTATGACCGCACCGACAGCTTCTGGGAAAACTCCCAGACCCTGCAGGCCACAGGCATGCCGTCCGAGGCCGAGCTGGAACTGCTCGAGCCGATCCGCGAGCACATCCCCGAGACGGTGTTCACCGACGAGGCCTTCACCCCGGCCACCTCGAGCTCGACCGAGCTCGCCGACCGCCGCACCCTGCGGCAGGCCGGTCGGCTGCTGAACGAGGCCGGGTGGGAAGTGGGCGATGACGGCTTCCGCTACAAGGATGGCGAGCGCCTGACCATCGAGGTGCTCAATGACAGCCCCTCCTTCGAGCGCATCATCAACCCCTATATCGAGAACCTCAAACGCCTCGGCATCGAGGCCCGCGCCAACCGGGTTGATGCCGCCGAGGCGCAGGAGCGCCAGAAGAACTTCGAGTACGACATTGTCACCCAGCGCTTCGCCATGAGCCAGACGCCGGGCGACGAGCTGCGCTCGGTCTTCGGCTCGGAAACCGCCGACGTGCCCGGCTCGTCGAACATCGCGGGGCTGAAGAACGAGGGCGTCGACACGCTGATCCGCGCGATCGCCGATGCCGAGAGCCGCGAGGCGCTGACCACTGCGGTTCATGCGCTCGACCGGGTGCTCCGGGCGATGCACATCTGGGTGCCACAGTGGTACAAGGGCGTGCACAACATCGCCTATCTCGATGCCTATAGCCGCCCCTACGAGGACACCCCGCCCGCCTACGGGCTCGGCGTGATGTCGCTGTGGTGGTGGGACGAAGACAAGGCCGCCGAGCTGCGCGCCGCAGGAGCACTGTAAGCCGGCCATGGGCGCCTATATCCTAAGACGACTGCTGCTGATCATCCCCACGTTGCTGGGCATCATGGTCATCAATTTCACGCTGGTGCAGTTCGTGCCCGGCGGCCCGATCGAACAGATCATCGCCCAGGTGCAAGGCCAGGGCGACGTGTTTGAGGGTTTTGCCGGCGGTGGCGGCGAGGTCGCCTCCGGCGGTGGCGGCGGCAGCGACGAATATGCCGGCGCCCGCGGCCTGCCGCCCGATTTCATCGAGGAGCTCGAGCGCGAGTTCGGCTTCGACAAGCCGCCTGTCGAGCGTTTCTTCAACATGCTGTGGAATTACATGCGGCTCGATTTCGGCGAGAGCTACTTCCGCTCGATCAGCGTCATCGACCTGGTGCTCGAGAAGATGCCGGTGTCGATCTCGCTTGGCCTGTGGTCGACGCTGATCGCCTACGCCATCTCGATCCCGCTCGGCATCAAGAAGGCGGTTCAGGATGGCGGCACCTTCGACACCTGGACCTCGGGCGTGATCATCGTGGCCTATGCCATTCCGGGCTTCCTTTTCGCGATCCTGCTGCTGGTGCTCTTCGCCGGCGGCTCCTACTGGCAGATCTTCCCGCTTCGCGGCCTCACGTCGGACAACTGGGAGATGCTGAGCTGGCCCGCGAAGATCGCCGACTATTTCTGGCACATCGCGCTGCCGGTGATCGCCTCGACCATCGCCGCCTTCGCCACGCTGACGCTGCTGACCAAGAACAGCTTTCTCGACGAGATCAAGAAACACTACGTGATGACCGCCCGCGCCAAGGGCCTGACCGAGCGCCGGGTGCTCTATGGCCACGTCTTCCGCAACGCCATGCTGATCGTGATCGCCGGCTTCCCGGCGGTGTTCATCGGCGTATTCTTCTCGGGCAGCCTGATCATCGAGACGATCTTCTCGCTCGACGGGCTGGGACGCCTCGGCTTCGAGGCGGCGGTGGCGCGCGATTACCCGGTGATCTTCGGCACGCTGTTCATCTTCGGCCTGATCGGCCTCGTGGTCGGCATCCTGTCGGACCTGATGTACGTGCTGGTCGATCCGCGCATCGACTTCGAGAAACGGGAGGGCTGAGATGAGCTACGAGCCCGATCCCGTGCGCACCGATGACGGCCGCGAGGGCGGAGGCGGCATCCGCCCCAACCCCGAGCCCGGCAAGCCGGTGGCGCCGATGCCGAAACCCGGCCGCTTCGCGCTGTCGCCGCTGAACCAGCGGCGCTGGCGGAACTTCCGCAAGAACGGTCGCGCCTTCTGGTCGCTGGTGATCTTCACCATCCTCTTCACCCTGTCGCTGTTTGCCGAGTTCATCGCCAACGACAAGCCGATCCTGGTGAACTACCGCGGCGAGTACCGGATGCCGATCTTCTCCTTCTACCCGGAGACCGCGTTTGGCGGCGATTTCCGCACCGAGGCGGTCTATCGCGATCCCGAAGTTCAGTGCCTGATCAAGACCGGCGGGCTCGACATGTGCTTCGACGACCCCGAAGGCCTGATCGAGACGGTGGATGCCGGCGAGACGCTGGAGGGCGACTTCGACAAGGGCTGGATGCTCTGGCCGCCGATCCCCTACAGCTTCAACACCCCCGTCGACCGTCCCGGCGCCGCCCCCCTGCCGCCCAATGCGCAGAACTGGCTCGGCACCGACGACACCAAGCGCGATGTTGCCGCGCGGGTGATCTATGGCTTCCGCCTGTCGATCCTCTTCACCCTGATCGTGACGGTCAGCGCCTCTCTGATCGGCGTCGTCGCGGGGGCGTTGCAGGGCTATTTCGGCGGCTGGCTCGACCTGATTTTCCAGCGCGTGATCGAGATCTGGTCGGCGACTCCGTCGCTCTACGTCATCATCATCCTCTTCGCGATCCTGGGCCGAAGTTTCTGGCTCTTGGTGATCCTCACCGTGCTGTTCGGCTGGACCGCGCTCGTGGGTGTCGTGCGGGCCGAGTTCCTGCGCGCACGCAACCTCGAATACGTGCGCGCCGCCAAGGCGCTCGGCGTGTCGAACGCCACCATCATGTTCCGCCACATGCTGCCCAACGCCATGGTCGCCACGCTCACCATGCTGCCCTTCATCGTGACCGGCACGATCAGCACGCTCGCGAGCCTCGATTTCCTTGGCTTCGGCCTGCCCTCCTCGGCACCGTCTCTGGGCGAGCTGACACTGCAAGCCAAGCAGAACCTGCAGGCGCCGTGGCTGGGCTTCACCGCCTTCACCGTCTTCGCGCTGATGCTCTCCCTGCTCGTCTTCATCTTCGAAGGCGTGCGCGATGCCTTCGACCCGAGGAAGACCTTCTCATGAGCACGCTTCTCGAGGTGAAAGACCTCGTCGTCAGCTTCCGGCAGGACGGCAAGGAGACCCGCGCGGTCAAGGGCGTCTCCTTCGACCTGCAAAAGGGCGAGACCGTCGCGCTGGTGGGCGAGTCGGGCTCGGGCAAGTCGGTCACGGCACTCTCGACCGTGTCGCTTCTGGGCGATGCCGCCCGCGTCGAGGGCTCGGTCACCTACAAGGGCAAGGAGATGATCGGCGCGCCGGGCAAGCTTCTTCGCGAGGTGCGCGGCAACGACATCAGCTTCATCTTCCAGGAGCCGATGACCTCGCTGAACCCGCTGCACACGCTGGAGAAGCAACTTTCAGAAAGCATCGCCCTGCATCAGGGTCTGACCGGCGACAAGGCGCGCGCCCGGATCATCGACCTGCTCAACAAGGTGGGCATCCGCGATCCCGAAAGCCGGCTCTCGGCCTATCCGCACCAGCTCTCGGGCGGGCAGCGGCAGCGCGTGATGATCGCCATGGCGCTGGCCAACGGCCCCGACCTGCTGATCGCCGACGAGCCCACCACGGCGCTCGACGTGACCATCCAGGCGCAGATCCTCGAGCTTCTGGCCGAGCTCAAGGAGGCCGAGCACATGAGCCTCCTGTTCATCACCCACGACCTCAACATCGTGCGCCGTTTCGCCGACCGGGTCTGCGTGATGAAGCAGGGCGAGATCGTCGAGCAGGGCCGCACCAAGGATATTTTCGACAACCCGCAGCACCCCTATACCCGGATGCTGATCTCGGCCGAGAGCACGGGGCTGCCCGATCCGGTCGAGACCGGATCGGAAGAGATCGCTAGTGCGCAGAACCTCAAGATCTGGTTCCCGATTCAGCAGGGCTTCCTGAAGAAGACCGTGGGCCACGTGAAGGCCGTGAACGACGCAAGCTTCACCGTGCGCGCCGGCGAGACCGTGGGCATCGTCGGCGAAAGCGGCTCGGGCAAGACCACGCTGGCGCTCGCCATGATGCGGCTGATCCAGTCCGAGGGCGGCATCACCTATCGCGGGCAGGACGTGCGCGGCTGGTCGACCCGGCAGCTGCGCAAGCTGCGCTCCGAGATCCAGATCGTGTTCCAGGACCCGTTCGGCTCGCTCTCGCCACGCATGACCTGCGAACAGATCATCGCAGAAGGTCTGGGCGTGCACGGCTCGCCTGATGGCAAGCCTGCCTCTCAGGCGGTGGACGAGGTGATGCGCGAGGTGGGGCTCGACCCGGCCAGCAAGCACCGCTACCCGCACGAGTTCTCCGGCGGTCAGCGCCAGCGCATCGCCATCGCCCGCGCCATGGTGCTGCGGCCCCGGCTGGTTGTGCTCGATGAGCCGACCTCGGCGCTCGACATGACGGTGCAGGTGCAGATCGTCGACCTGTTGCGCGAGCTGCAGCGCAAGTACGACCTCGCCTACCTGTTCATCTCGCACGACCTCAAGGTGGTGCGCGCCATGAGCCACAAGATCATCGTGATGAAGCAGGGCGACGTGGTCGAGATGGGCGAGGCCCGCGAGGTCTTCGAGCGCCCGAAATCCGACTACACCCGCAGGCTCTTTGCCGCCGCCTTCGAGCTGGCCGGCTGAAACGGGAATCGCCCGGCCCTCGCGCGAAGGGCCGGGCGCGTCTCTCTATCAGATCAGACCGCCGAGCTGTGACCGGCCTTGGACAGGTCATAGGCATCGAAATGGCGCGCGATCATCCGCGTCAGGGGCCGCGCCTCGACCGGCACGAAGAGCCCGTCTTCGGTGATCTCCAGCAGCCCCTCGAAGGCATTGTTCACCCGCTTGAACATGGCATTCAGCGCGCTCTCACTGATGCCGTAATCGCGCATCAGCTCGCCCGAGCGGATGCGGAAATCGCACATCAGCATCTCGATCATCCGCGCCCGCAGCGTGTCTTCCCCGCTGAAGGCGTGGCCTTTCGCGGTGGCGAAGCGCCCGTCGCGGATGGACCCGGTATAGACGCCGGTCGAAGGCGCGTTCTGCGCGTAGCCCTGCGGGAATTTCGAGATCGACGAGGCCCCGAGCCCGATCAGCACCTCGGAGGTGTCATCGGTATAGCCCTGGAAATTGCGCCGCAGCCGCCCGGTCTTCTGGGCGATGGCGAGCCCGTCATCGGGCGCTGCGAAGTGGTCGATGCCGATCTCGGCATAGCCGTCCCAGACGAAGAGCCTGCGCGCGGTGTCGAAGAGGTCGAGCCGTTCGGAGGGGGTGGGCAGCGCCTCGGAGGGGATCATCTGCTGGCGCTTGGCCATCCACGGCACGTGGGCATAGCCGTAAAGCGCCACCCGGTCAGGCGCGAAAGAGAGCAGCTTCTGCACCGTTTCGGTGATACGCGAGCGTGTCTGGTGCGGCAGGCCGTAGAGGATATCGGCGTTGAGGCTGTGCACGCCGCGCTCGCGGATCATCTCGACCGCTTCGCGGGTCACGTCGTAGCCTTGCGGCCGTCCGATGGTCTGCTGGATCTCCTCGTCGAAATCCTGCACCCCGATCGAGGCGCGATTCATGCCGCCTGCGGCCAGAACATCCAGCCGCTCGCCATCCAGTTCGTTGGGGTCGATCTCGACCGAGAACTCGGCATTGTCGGCGAACTCCGCCACCTCGTGCACCTTGTCGATCAGCGCCCGCATGAGATCCGGCGACAGCAGAGTCGGCGTGCCGCCGCCCCAGTGCAGCCGCGACAGCTTCACGCCACGCGGCAGGTGCCGCTTGAGCAGGTCGAGCTCGGCCTTGAGGGTTTCGACATAGGTCTCCACCGGACCAAGCGTCGCGGTGCCCTGCGTCCGGCAGGCGCAGAACCAGCAAAGTCTGCGACAGAACGGCACATGCAGGTAGAGCGATACCGTTCCGTTTTCCGGCACGGCCTCGATCCAGGAGGCAAATTGCCCCGGTGTGACCGCATTCGAGAAATGCGGGGCTGTGGGGTAGCTCGTGTACCGGGGGACCTTCGCGTCAAAGAGCCCCAACCGCGAGAGTTGTGTTCGAGTGTTCATGCGCTTACATTTAGAAAGGAGCCACTAGCGCAACTTTGACCCAGATCAAGACCGCGTATTCGTTTCGATCTTCCGTCGGGCCAGTAGACAGGATTGTTCTAAAATTATGCTTAACGAACGCAGCCTCTCCGTTTCGCAGGAATGCGCCGAGTGCCCGATCCGTCACAGAGCCGTCTGTGCGCGCTGCGAGTCGGATGAACTCGAACGCCTGGAAGAGATCAAGTACTACCGGAAGTTCGAGGCCGGCCAGACCGTTATCTGGTCCGGCGACCGGATGGATTTCGTCGGCTCCGTGGTGTCGGGCATCGCCACCCTGACGCAGACGATGGAAGACGGGCGCACCCAGATGGTGGGTCTTCTGCTGCCAAGCGATTTCGTCGGCAGGCCGGGCCGCTCCAATGCCGCCTATGACGTGGTTGCGACCACCGATCTGGTGATGTGCTGCTTCCGCAAGTCGCCCTTCGAAGAGCTGATGCGCCAGACCCCGCACATCGCCCAGCGGTTGCTGGAGATGACCCTCGACGAGCTCGACGCCGCGCGCGAATGGATGCTGGTGCTGGGGCGCAAGACCGCGCGCGAGAAGATCGCCTCGCTGCTGTCGATCATTGCCCGCCGCGATGCCTCGATCAACATGACCACGGCGCATGGCAACATCGTTTTCGACCTGCCGCTGACCCGCGAGGCGATGGCCGATTACCTCGGCCTGACGCTGGAAACCGTGAGTCGGCAGATCTCGGCGCTGCGCAAGGACGGGGTCATCGAGCTCGAGGGCAAGCGCCACGTCACCGTGCCCGACATGTCCCGCCTGCTCGAAGAGGCCGGCGACGACGCCGATGGCGGCGTCTTCGCCTGAAGCTCGGTCTCAGGCTTCGAACAAGGTCTCGAAGCCGCCGAAGATCATGCGCTTGCCGTCGAACGGCATGTCCATCATCTCGCCCCAGCGCGGATCTGTCTCCATCGAGGCCCAGCAGGCATCGCAGGTCGCCTTGTCAGGCCAGAGGATCCAAGAGAACACCACCGCCTCGCCCTCCTGACGCTTCACCGCCATCGGAAGGGACGTCACCTCGCCGTCAGGCACATCCGCTTCCCAGCATTCCCGAATGCCGGTGGCGCCGTAATCCTTGAACAGCTGCCAGCTCTTCTCTGCACTGACGCGATAGGCGTCCTTGTTCTCGATCGGAACGGCGGCCATGAAACCGGATACGTAGGACATGAGTGATGCCTCCCTTTTGCAATCGGGGGAAGCGTAGCCCGGCCCGGTCATGCGCCCAAGTCTACGGTGCCGCGGCTCGGCGGTTTCGCGCCGCCCGCAAACGAGAAAGGCGGCGCATGATGCGCCGCCCCGTGTTCTGCGTCTTGCGGTCTGATCCAGCTCAATGGGCCAGGAAGACTGGCACCTCCGCCTGTTCGAGCATGTTGCGGGTTGCCCCGCCGAGGATCGCTTCGCGGAAGCGCGAGTGGCCATAAGCCCCCATCACGATCATGTCCGCATCGAGATCCTGGACGTGGCGGCAGAGCACGTCCGACACCCGTGGCATGGTCTTCGACAGCACGTCGATCTCGGTCTTGACGCCGTGCCGTGCGAGGTACTGCGACAGCGCCCCGCCCGGATCCGAGCGGTTCGGCCCATGCTGCGGCGGATCGATGACCACCACGTGCACGTTGTCGGCGCTCTGCAGCAGCGGCAGCGACGCCCGAACCGCGCGCAACGCCTCGTTGCTCTCGTTCCAGCCGATCACGACGCGCGACGGCGTCGCGGTCGGGGTCACCGTGTCGGGCACCACCAGCACAGGGGTCTGGCCCTCGAAGAGCGCCCCCTCGGTCACCGGCTCGAGCTCGACGCCATGTTCCTTGCCATAGGGCTTGGGCAGCACCACGAGATCGGCAAAGCGCGCCCGACCGGCCACGTGGCGGCCGATATCTGCAAGCTGCGCGACGCCCTCCTCGACCGCCCAGCGCGCCTCTTTCTTGCCCAGCGCGGCGCGGACAATGCCCGCGAGCTTCTCGGCATCGGAGGTGGCGCGGGTGATCGTCTCCTGCAAAATCATCGCGTTGGCACCGGCGTAATAATAGCCGGTCTGGGTCCGGTCGACGCCAAAGCACAATGCATCGAGATGCGCATCCCAGCCGGCGGCGAGTGCGGCGGCATGGTCCACGGTCGACTGGGCCAGGGCCTCGTCGCTGACCACGGTCAGAATTGTCTTGTAGCCCATCTTTTCGTCTCCTCGGAAGTTCTGTGGCCTCGCTCACACTCTACGGCGGCGCGAATGACCGCACTTTGACAATGCTCAAGGCCTTGGGCGGAAAGCCTTGATACAGATCAAAGTGATCCGGGAGGGAAATCCGCATTAACCGGTCAGTCTAAAACCGCCCGCGCGGCAACGAATCGTGCGGGAGAGAGACGAAGGGACGAACAATGATCAATTACCTCAAGCTCATCTTGCTTGGCGTGGTGGCGATCTTCTCGCTGATCGCGGCCAACTACGCTCGGGATGCGGCTTACATGGTCCACGCCATCATCATCTTCCTGGTGACAGCCGGGCTTTTCCTGTGGACCCTCCGCCAAACCGATGAACCCGTACCCGCCAAGGTGCTGGAAACCTCCTATCTCGACGGCGTGGTACGCTACGGCGTGATCGCCACAGCCTTCTGGGGCGTGGTGGGCTTTGCCGCCGGCACCTTCATCGCCGCACAGCTCGCCTTCCCGGTGCTCAATTTCGACTGGGCCCAGGGCTACATGAACTTCGGCAGGCTGCGTCCGCTGCACACATCGGCGGTGATCTTCGCCTTCGGTGGCAACGCCCTGATCGCAACGTCCTTCTACGTCGTCCAGCGCACCTCGGCGGCCCGTCTCTGGGGCGGCAACCTCGCGTGGTTCGTGTTCTGGGGCTACAACCTGTTCATCGTCCTCGCCGCGACCGGCTACCTGCTCGGTGGCACCCAGTCGAAGGAATATGCCGAGCCCGAATGGTACGTCGATCTCTGGCTGACCATCGTCTGGCTGGCCTATCTCGCGGTCTTCGTCGGCACCATCGTGAAGCGCAAGGAACCCCACATCTACGTGGCGAACTGGTTCTACCTGAGCTTCATCATCACCGTCGCCATGTTGCACGTGTTCAACAACCTTAGCATCCCGGTCTCGATCTGGGGCTCCAAGTCGGTGCAGGTGTTCTCGGGCGTGCAGGACGCGATGACCCAGTGGTGGTACGGCCACAACGCCGTGGGCTTCTTCCTGACTGCGGGCTTCCTCGGCATGATGTATTACTTCGTGCCCAAGCAGGCCGAGCGCCCTGTGTTCTCCTACAAGCTCTCGATCGTGCACTTCTGGGCGCTGATCTTCATCTACATCTGGGCCGGTCCGCACCACCTGCACTACACCGCCCTGCCCGACTGGGCCTCGACCCTCGGCATGGTGTTCTCGATCGTGCTCTGGATGCCCTCCTGGGGTGGCATGATCAACGGCCTGATGACCCTCTCGGGCGCCTGGGACAAGCTGCGCACCGACCCCATCATGCGAATGCTGGTGATCTCGGTCGGCTTCTACGGCATGTCCACCTTCGAAGGCCCGATGATGTCGATCCGCGCGGTGAACTCGCTGTCGCACTACACCGACTGGACCATCGGCCACGTGCACTCCGGCGCGCTTGGCTGGAACGGGATGATCACCTTCGGTGCGCTCTACTTCCTGACGCCCAAGCTGTGGAACCGCGAGCGTCTGTATTCGCTCAGCCTCGTGTCCTGGCACTTCTGGCTCGCCACCATCGGCATCGTGCTCTACGCCGCCTCGATGTGGGTGACCGGCATCATGGAAGGCCTGATGTGGCGTGAGGTGGATGCCAACGGCTTCCTGGTGAACTCCTTCGCCGACACCGTGTCCGCCAAGTTCCCGATGTATGTTGTCCGCGCCCTCGGCGGTGGCCTCTACATCACCGGCTCGATCATCATGTGCTACAACCTCTGGATGACCGTGAAGCGGGCACCGGCCGTCGAGGCCAGCGCTGCGGCTGCTCACGCCACCCCGGCCGAATAAGGAGGGCCGAGACAATGAGCATTCTCGACAAACACGGAATCCTCGAGAAGAACGTCACCCTGCTGGCCATCTTCGCCTTCCTGGTGGTGACCATCGGGGGCCTCGTCCAGATCGTGCCGCTCTTCTACCTCGAGAACACCATCGAGGAGGTCGAGGGCATGCGGCCTTACACGCCGCTGGAGCTGGCCGGGCGCGACATCTACATCCGCGAGGGCTGCTACGTCTGCCACTCGCAGATGATCCGCCCGATGCGCGACGAGGTCGAACGTTACGGCCACTACTCGCTGGCGGCGGAGTCGCAATACGACCACCCGTTCCAGTGGGGCTCGAAGCGGACGGGGCCCGACCTCGCCCGCGTCGGCGGCCGCTACTCGGACGAGTGGCACGTCGACCACCTGCGCGATCCGCAATCGGTGGTGCCGGAATCGGTCATGCCCAAGTACGGCTTCCTCGAAGCCAAGCTGATCGAGGGCGAGCACATCCAGGACCTGATGTCGACGCATCGCTTCGTGGGCGTGCCCTACACCGAAGAGATGATCGAGGCCGGCTTCCAGGACTTCCTGGCGCAGTCGAACCCCGACAGCGACTATGACGGGCTGCTCGAGCGCTACGGCGACGACGTCAACGTGCGCAACTTCGACGGCCAGCCCGGGATCTCCGAGCTCGACGCCCTGATCGCCTATCTGCAGATGCTCGGTACGCTGGTCGATTTCTCGACCTTCGAACCCGATGCAAGCCGCTGAGGTCGCGTGATGGATCCAGAGCTTTACAACACGCTGCGTCACTTCGCGGACAGCTGGGGCCTGCTGGCGATGTTCGTCTTCTTCCTTGGGGTGATCGTCTGGGCCCTGCGCCCGGGCAGCCGCAAGACCCATGAGGACGTCGCCAACATCCCGTTCCGCAACGAAGACAAACCGATCGCGCCCCATAAGGCCGACCCCGCCCAGGACTGAGGAGACGGGACATGAGTGACAACAACAAGAAAGACGACCAAGACTACGAGACGACCGGCCATTCCTGGGACGGCATCGAGGAGTACAACAAGCCGCTGCCGAAGTGGTGGCTGATGATCTTCTATGCCTGCATCGTCTGGGGCGTCGGTTACACCATCGCCTACCCGGCCTGGCCGGGCGTGCGCACCGCGACCGCCGGCCTTCTGGGCTGGTCGACCCGCGGCAATGTCGAACAGGCGATCCAGGATCACGAAGCCGAACTGGCGCCGATCAACGAGCGTCTGGCCTCGGCCGAACTGACCGAGATCGCCGGCGACCCCGAGCTGAACACCTACGCGCAGAACGCCGGCGCCGCGGTGTTCCGCACCTGGTGCGCCCAGTGTCACGGGTCGGGTGCGGCCGGTGCAAAGGGCTATCCCAACCTGCTGGACGACGACTGGCTCTGGGGCGGCACGATCGAGGACATCCACTACACGGTGACCGCGGGGATCCGGAACGAGGACACGGATGAGGAGTGGCTTCGCCAGTCCGCGATGCCGGCTTTCGGTCGGGATGACTTGCTCAGCGGTGAAGAGATCGATCAGGTCGTCAACTTCGTCATGACGCTCTCGGGCGAAGAGCCCCGGGATGCCTCGCTGGTCGAGGCCGGTGCCGAGGTCTACGACATCAACTGCGCCTCCTGCCACGCAGAGGATGGCACCGGCGACCGGATGCAGGGCGCGCCGAACCTGACCGACGCGATCTGGCTCTATGGTGGCGATTACGAGACGCTGCACGAGACGGTCTACAACGCCCGCTACGGCGTCATGCCTGCGATGGGCGGGGCCGATCTGAGCGAAGCGGAGATCCGCGCCGTGGCCACCTACGTCCACGGGCTCGGCGGGGGCGAATAATCCCTCCAGAGAACACCTTCGGGCCGCAAGGCCCGGAGGCCAGCGCCGGTGCCCCACCTGTTCGCGCGTTTCCAGGGGCACCGGCGCTTTTTTGTGCCCAAACGGCAGCACTCGTACGAGGGATACCTGACAGTAAGGGCCCACCCTCGATGCGATCAAGAGCGGGCCCAGAAATCCTCACTGAACGGTGTATCTTTTTGTGTCACCAGCGGCGCGCTTCCGGGCGGCCAGTGGTGCGGCGCAGCCTCTCGGCCTCGTTGCGCTCGCTGACGCTCCAGCGGCGCTTGTCCTGCTCCAGACGGCTGGCAGTCATGAAAGATTTTGCGTAGATCCCGAGCATATCGTTTCTCCTGTTCTGGCGTTTTCCTACGCTCATACTTGACGCATTGCTGCGTTTCGGGCGAGTCAGGAAGAATGCACCTATGTAAGCTCACCTGACATGGACTGGTCTGCCCTCCCGCCTCTCTCGGCGCTGCGCGCCTTCGCCGCCTATGCCGATTGTGGTTCGGTCGCCGAGGCGGGCGGCGCGCTCAATGTGAGCCACGCCGCGATCAGCCAGCAGATCCGCAACCTCGAAACCCACATGGGCGTGCCCCTGCTCGACCGGCACGGGCGGCGGATGCGGCTCAGCGCCGAGGGCGAGCGGCTGGCCGAGGCGCTGCTCGAGGGCTTCGGAACCATGCTGCAGACCACCCAGGAGCTGACCGGGCGGGATGCCGACCGTCCGCTCGAGATTTCGGCGACGCCCGGCTTTGCCGCGGTCTGGCTGATGCCGCGCCTGCCGCTGTTCCGCACCCGCCACCCCGAGATCAGCCTGACCATCGACCCCTCCGCCGCGCTGCGCACGCTCGAGCCCGGCGGTCTCGACGTGGCGATCCGCTACGGCAATGGTGACTGGCCGGGGCTCGAGAGCACGCTGCTGGTGCTCTCTCCCATCGTCGTGGTCGCCGCGACCGACCTCGTCGGAGAGTGCGAGATCGCCAGCCCCGCAGACCTGCGCCCGTTCCCGTGGCTGCAGGAGCTTGGCACCAACGAGGCCACCGACTGGTTCGCCGAGCATGGCGTCGAGCAGGACCGCAGCCGCGGCATGACCGGCCTGCCCGGCAACATGATGATCGAGGCCGCGCGGCAGGGTCAGGGCGTGGCGATCACCGCCCGGCTCTTCGTCGAGCCCGACATTCAGGCCGGGCGGCTGCGCCTGCTGTTCGAGGACACCCGCAAGAAGGGCTATTATCTCGTGACCCGCCCCGGGGTCGCCCGCCCGCCCCTGCGACACTTCGTATCGTGGCTGCGACGGGAGGCCGTCAAAGCTTAATCGGGGATGTAGATATTGATGCATATCAATGTTTGCGCGACCCACCGGCGCGAAAAGGACCGACAACAGGCAAACCGACACCGGAGCGAATCCCCGTGGCTGAGACCCATCAACCTGCCCCCTCCCTCTACGAGGCGCGCGAGCCGATCTTCCCGCGCCGCGTGAGCGGGACATTCCGCAATCTCAAATGGTGGCTGATGGGGCTGATGCTGGGCATCTACTATATCACCCCGTGGATTCGCTGGGATCGCGGCCCGGAACTGCCCGACCAGGCGGTGCTTCTCGACCTCGCCAACCGTCGCTTCTTCTTCTTTTTCATCGAGATCTGGCCGCACGAGTTCTACTTCGTCGCCGGCCTTCTGGTGATGGCCGGGCTCGGGCTCTTCCTCTTCACCTCGGCGCTGGGCCGGGTCTGGTGCGGCTATGCCTGCCCGCAGACCGTCTGGACCGATCTCTTCATCCTGGTCGAGCGCTGGATCGAGGGCGACCGCAACGCCCGCCTGCGCCTGCACCGGCAAAAGAAAATGGACGCCCGCAAGCTGCGCCTGCGGATCACCAAATGGGTGGCGTGGTTCCTGATCGCGCTGGCCACCGGCGGCGCGTGGATCTTCTACTTCACCGACGCCCCGACGCTGATGGTCAATCTCGTGACCGGCAATGCCCATCCGGTGGCCTACACCACCATGCTGGTGCTCACCGCCACCACCTTTGCCTTCGGCGGCTTCGCCCGCGAGCAGATCTGCATCTACGCCTGCCCGTGGCCGCGCATCCAGGCCGCGATGATGGACGAGGACACGCTGACCGTGGGCTACCGCGACTGGCGCGGCGAGCCGCGGGGCAAGCACCGCAAGGGCGCCGGCGCCGAGAACCTCGGCGACTGCATCGACTGCCACGCCTGCGTCAACGTCTGCCCGATGGGGATCGACATCCGCGATGGCCAGCAGCTCGCCTGCATCACCTGCGCGCTCTGCATCGATGCCTGCGACGACGTGATGGAGAAGATCGGCAAGCCGCGGGGCCTGATCGACTACCTCGCCCTCTCCGACGAGACCCGCGAACGCGCCGGCGAGACGCCGCGACCGGTGTGGAAGCACGTCTTCCGCCCCCGGGTGATCCTCTATACCGCGCTCTGGTCGCTGGTCGGCGTCGGACTGCTGGTGGCGCTGGTGCTGCGCCCCGATGTCGAGATGACCGTCGCCCCGGTGCGCAACCCGACCTTCGTGGTGCTCTCGGACGGCTCGATCCGCAACACCTACGACGTGCGCCTGCGCAACAAGCATGGCGAGGAACGGCCCTACGCGCTGTCGATCGCCGACAATGACGGGCTTGCCATCACGCTCGAGGGTGAGGACAATCTTATCGTCGATGTGCCCGCCAACGAGACCTACCTGCAGCGCGTCTACGTGACCGCCCCAAGCGGCAGCCCGGAGGCGCAGGCCGAGCGCACCGGCTTCGAGCTGCGGCTCGAGGACACCACCACCGGCAACAGCGCCACCAAGGACACCGTGTTCAACGGACGGGACAACTGATGACCAAGGATTTCAAACTCACCGGCTGGCACGTTCTGGCCATCTTCGTCGGCGCCTTCGGAGTGATCATCGCGGTCAACCTGGCGCTGGCCTTCAACGCGGTGAACACCTTCCCCGGCCTGCAGGTAAAGAACTCCTACGTCGCCAGCCAGACATTCGACGACCGACGCGCGGCGCAGGAGGCGCTCGGCTGGACGGTAGAGACCAGCCACGAGGACGGCCTCCTCGCCCTCGCCATTACCGATGAAAAGGGCTACCCGGTGCGCCCCGCCAGCTTCTCGGCCAAGGTCGGCCGCACCACCACGGTGCGCGACGACCGCGAGCCCGCGTTCCGCTTCGATGGCCGCGCCTACGTGGCCGAAGATGCGCTGGCGCCGGGCTACTGGAACATCTGGCTGAGCGCAGAGGCCCATGACGGCACCCTCTTCGAGCAGCGCCTGGAACTCTACGTCAAGGAATGACGCGATGACCGCAGCGATGCGCCCGCAGGTCTCGGCCTGCCCCGCCTGCTCCGCCGCTCCCGCCGCCGAGGCCCTCGCCGAAGCGCAGCTGCCCGATGACAGCCACGTGGTGTTGTCGCTGCCGACCATCCATTGCGCCAACTGCATCCGCGGCGTGGAGGCCGCGCTCGCCGCTGCCCCGGGCGTGCGCAGCGCCCGCGTCAACCTCACCATGAAGCGCGTGGCGATCGAGGCCGATGCCGGGCTCAGTGCCGAGGACCTGATCCCGGTGGTCACCGCCGCCGGCTACGAAGCCCACGAGCTCGACACCGGTGCGCTCTCGGCCACCCAGACCGACAAGGCTGGTCGCGACCTCTTGATGCGGCTCGCGGTGGCGGGCTTCGCCATGATGAACGTCATGCTGCTGTCGATCTCGGTCTGGTCCGGCGCCGAAGGCCCAACCCGCGACATGTTCCATTGGGTGTCGGCGGCGATTACCCTGCCGACCATCGCCTTCTCGGGGCAGATCTTCTTCCGCAACGCCTGGAGCGCGCTCCGCGCCGGCCGGCTCAACATGGACGTGCCAATCTCGCTCGCGATCCTGCTGGCGGTGGTGACCTCGCTCTGGGAGACCTCGCTCTCGGGCGAGCACGCCTATTTCGACGCCGCCATCGCGCTGACCTTCTTCCTGCTGACGGGGCGCTATCTCGACCACCGCACCCGCTCCATCGCGCGCTCCGCCGCCGAGGAGCTGGCGGCGCTCGAGGTGCCGCGCGCCTGGCGCCTGACCGACGATGGCGAGGAGCAGGTCTCGGTCGCCGATCTGCGCATCGGTGATCTGCTGCGGGTGCGCCCCGGCGGACGCATGCCGGTCGATGGCGAGATCGCGGAGGGCCAGTCCGAGCTCGACCGCTCTCTGCTCACCGGCGAGACGGTGCCGGTCTACGCAGCGCCGGGCACGCTGGTCAGCGCCGGCGAGGTCAACCTCACCGGCCCGCTGGTGGTGCGCGCCAGCGCCGTGGGCCGCGAAACCTCGCTGCACCGCATGGCGGATCTGGTGGCGGTGGCCGAGTCGGGCCGCGCCAACTACACGCCGCTGGCCGACAAGGCCGCCAAGCTCTACGCGCCGGGGGTGCACATCCTCTCGGCCCTCGCCTTCGTCGGCTGGTATCTCTACACGCAGGATTTCCGCGTCGCGCTCAACATCGCGGCGGCGGTGCTGATCATCACCTGCCCCTGCGCCCTCGGCCTCGCGGTGCCCGCAGTGACCACCGCCGCGTCGGGGCGGCTGTTCAGGAAGGGCCTTCTGATCAAGGACGCCACTGCGCTCGAGCGCCTGTCCGAGATCGACACGGTGGTGTTCGACAAGACCGGCACGCTCACCGCCGGTGCGCCCGAGGTCACCAATGTCGAGGATTTCACCCGCGCCGATCTCGAGATCGCGCTGGCGCTGGCCGAGGGCTCGTCCCACCCGCTCTCGGTCGCGCTGACGACCGCCCTGCGCGCCAGGGGGCTCGCCCCCGCCCCGGTGACCGGGATCACCGAGGTGCCGGGCCACGGCACACAAGGCCTCTGGCAGGGCCGCCGCGTGCGGCTCGGCCGCGCCGCCTGGGTCGGCGGCGGCAGTTCGGACCTCACCGCCACCTGGCTCGCCGTGGGAGACGGCCCGGCGCAGGTCTTCACCTTCGCCGACAGCCTGCGCGACGGCGCCGAGGAAACCGTGAGTGCGCTCATCAAGGCCGGCAAGCGGGTGATCCTGATCTCCGGCGACAGCACCGCCGCGGTCGAGGCGCTGGCGCGCCGGCTGGGCATCCCGCACTGGATCGCCGAGGCACTGCCGCAGGACAAGGCCGCCCGCATCAAGGCGCTCACCGATGAAGGCGCGCGCGTGCTGATGGTGGGCGACGGGCTCAACGACACCGCGGCGCTCGCCGGCGCGCATGTGTCGATCTCGCCGGCCACGGCGCTCGACGCCGCCCGCGTCGCCTCCGACATCGTGCTGCTCGGCAACTCGCTCGCCCCGCTGCCCGAGGCGCTGACCCTGTCGAAGAAAGCCACCCGCCGCATCCGCGAGAACTTTGCCATCGCCACGTGGTACAACGTCATCGCCGTGCCGCTGGCCATCGCCGGGCTGTGCTCGCCGCTGATCGCGGCGCTTGCGATGTCCGCCTCGTCGATTACCGTGTCGCTGAACGCGCTGCGCCTGCGCTGACCAAGCCGCAAGCCCCCAAGCCCCAAGGACCCGCCATGAACATCCTGCTCTACCTGATCCCGATCTCGCTCTTCCTCGGCGGCATGGGGCTGCTGTTCTTCGTCATCACAGTGCGCACCAAGCAGTATGACGACCCCGAGGGCAACGCCGCCCGCATCCTCTCGGGCCAGTACGACGACAAGCCCAAGCAGGACTGACCCCCCTCACGCTGCCCTCCCGCACCCCTGCTGCTTCTCTACGTCGGAAAATACTCCCGCCGGAGGCATCCCGCACCCGCCAGACACGCCAGGGCCGGGCTCCCTCCGAGCAACGCCCCCAAAGGCGGGCATTCCCGATCACCGGCCGCCCCGGCGCCACGCCCCGCTCTTCTCTACGTCGCAAATACTCCCGCCGGAGGCGTCCCGGGCCTGCCATCGGCCCAACGGCCCGGCAGGCGCGCCCCGGTCACCCACGCAGGATCATCTCCGCCGCCTTTTCGGCGATCATGATCGTGGGCGCATTGGTGTTGCCGCTGGTGATGGTCGGCATAACGCTGGCATCGACCACCCGCAGCCCGTCGAGCCCCTTCATCCGGCATTCCGCATCGAGCGGCGCCGCCTCGTCCAGCCCCATGCGCACCGTGCCCACCGGGTGGAAGATCGTCGTGCCCACGTCGCCGGCGGCTTGCGCCACCTCCGCGTCGGTCTGGTGATCCGCCCCCGGCTTGACCTCTTCGGGGGCGTATTTCGCCATTGCCCCTTGCGTCATGATGCGGCGCGACAGGCGGATGCTGTCCACCGCGACGCGGCGGTCGCCCTCGGTCGAGAGGTAATTCGGCGCGATCACCGGCGCATCCTTGGGATCGTTCGAGGCCAACCGGATCGTGCCGCGGCTCTCGGGGCGGAGGTTGCAGACACTGGCGGTGATCGCCGGGTAGCTGTGCAGCGGCTGGCCGAAGGCGTCGAGCGACAGCGGTTGCACGTGGAACTCCACGTCCGGCGTGGCGAGCCCTTCGCGGGACTTGGCGAAGGCGCCGAGCTGCGAGGGCGCCATCGACATCGGTCCGGAGCGCCGTGCCACGTATTCCAGCCCGATCGCCAGCTTGCCCATGAGCGAATTGGCCATCTGGTTGAGGGTCTTGGCCCCGGTGAGGCGCCACGAACAGCGCAGCTGCAGGTGGTCCTGCAGGTTGCCGCCCACCCCCGGCGCGTCGTGCCGCACCTCGATGCCGTGCGCGCGCAGCTCCTCTGCCGGGCCGATGCCGGCGAGCTGCAGCAGCTGCGGCGAGTTCACCGCACCGGCCGAGAGGATCACGTCGCCGCCGCAGCGCGCCTCGCGCGGCTGGCCGCCCTGTTCGTAGGCCACGCCCACGACCTTGCGGCCCTCGAAGATCAGCCCGGTGACATGGGCATGGGTTTCGACCCGGAGGTTCTCACTGTCGGTGGTGCGCAGGAAGGCCTTGGCAGTGTTCATCCGCCAGCCGTTGCGCTGGTTCACCCTGAAATAGCCCACGCCCTCGTTGTTGCCGGTGTTGAAATCGGTGACCTTGGGCAGCCCGGCCTCGTGCGCCGCCTCCATCCAGTCGTCGAGCACCGGCCAGTGCAGGCGCTGATTCTCGACCCGCCATTCGCCGCCCGCGCCGTGCATCTCGCTCTCGCCCTCGACGAAGTCCTCGCTCTTCCTGAAATAGGGCAGCACATCGTCCCAGCCCCAGCCCGCAAGGCCCATCTGGCGCCAGCCATCGTAATCCGCCGCCTGTCCGCGCAGGTAGAGCATGCCGTTGATCGACGAGCAGCCACCCAGCACCTTGCCGCGCGGGTAAAGCAGCGAGCGGCCGTTCAGCCCGTCATCTGGCGCGGTGCGGTAGCACCAGTCGGTGCGCGGATTGTCGATGCAGTAGAGGTAGCCCATCGGGATGTGGATCCAGTGATAGGTATCGCGCCCGCCCGCCTCGAGCAGCAGCACCCGGCGCCCGGCCTCGGCCAGCCGCTTGGCCAGAACACAGCCCGCGCTGCCCGCTCCGATGATGACGTGATCCCAAGACATGCTGCCCTCCCCCGGCATGCGTACCGGCCATTCAATTGTCTGACATTTGATATGTCAGACAATTGAGCCCCGCGCAACTGCTTGCGCGGAAGGACCAGCATGTTCGCGCAACCGCGAGGCGTCAGACCGGCAGGGCGGTGGTCTTGAAGACGGTGCGCAGCGCGAAGCTCGACTGCATCTGCGCCACGCCGGGCAGACGGGTCAGGTGCTGTCGGTGGATGCGGGCGAAATCCTCGGTATCCTCGGCCACGACCTTGAGGATGTAATCGGCGCTGCCCGCCATCAGGTGGCATTCGAGCACATCGGGAATGCGCGAGACCGCCTTCTCGAACGCCTCGAGCACCTCGTCGGCCTGCGCACTGAGGGTAATCTCGACGAAGACCGTGGTCGGCATGCCCATCCTGCGCGCGTCGAGAAGCGCCACGTAGCCGCGGATGATGCCCTCGCTCTCGAGCCGTTGCACCCGGCGGTGGCAGGCCGAGGCCGAAAGATGCACCTGCTCGGAGAGCTCGGCATTCGACATGCGCCCCTGCTTTTGCAGCACGCGCAGGATGCGGCGGTCGATATCGTCGAGGTCCATGGCAGGTTCTTTCACGAGACGGCGGAATCTTCGAAGGTTCTGCGAAGAACCCGGGCTGCAAAGCACCAAATCCGGCGGGAAATTGCAAGCCACGGCTGTCACGCTGATCCCAGAGAACTTAGGGAGGACTCAGCCATGAAACTCGGATGCCCCACAGAGGTCAAAGCGCAGGAATACCGCGTCGGCCTGACGCCCAACGCCGCGCGCGAAGCGGTGTCGCAGGGCCACGAGGTGCTGATCCAGAGCGGCGCCGGGCTGGGCGCCGGCTTCGAGGATGACGACTACGTCGCCGCGGGCGCCACGATCGTCGATACCGCGCGGGAGGTCTTTGACGCGGCCGAGATGATCGTCAAGGTCAAGGAACCGCAGCCGGCCGAGCGCGCCATGCTGCGCGAGGGGCAGCTGCTCTTCACCTATCTCCACCTCGCGCCCGACCCGGCCCAGACCGACGACCTGCTGGCCTCGGGGGCCACCTGCATCGCTTACGAGACCGTGACCGACGACCGTGGCGGTCTGCCGCTGCTGGCGCCGATGTCCGAGGTCGCCGGGCGACTGGCGCCGCAGATGGGGGCGTGGTCGCTGCAGAAGGCCAATGGCGGGCGCGGCGTGCTGATGGGCGGTGTGCCCGGCGTGGGCCCGGCCAACGTGGTGGTGGTGGGCGGCGGCAATGTCGGCACCCACGCGGCCCGCATCGCCGCCGGCATGGGAGCGCAGGTCACCGTGCTCGACCGCTCGCTGCCGCGGCTGCGCTATCTCGATGACGTGTTCGGCACCACCTTCCGCAACCGCTACTCGACCGAGGGCGCACTGGTCGAGCTCCTGCCGGAGGCCGACATGGTGATCGGCGCGGTGCTGATCCCCGGCGCCGCCGCGCCCAAGCTGATCAGCCGCGAGATGCTGGGGCTGATGAAGCCCGGCGCGGTGCTGGTGGACGTGGCCATCGACCAGGGCGGCTGCTTCGAGACCTCGCGGGCGACGACCCATGACGATCCGGTCTACGAGGTCGACGGCATCCAGCACTACTGCGTCGCCAACATGCCCGGCGCGGTGCCGCGCACCTCGACCATCGCGCTTGGCAACGCCACCCTGCCCTTCGTGATGGCGCTGGCGAACAAGGGCTGGCGGAAGGCCTGTGCCGAGGACCGTCACCTGCTTGCAGGGCTGAACGTGCACGCGGGCCAGCTCACCAACGCGCCGGTGGCCGAGGCGCTGGGGCGCGACTTCGTGGCGCCGGAGAGCGTTCTCTGAGGAGGCGTTACGCCGGCGCCTGACGGGCGCCGGCACGCGCTGACCATCTGACTTTGATAAACGGGCGTGCCCGGAGCTCAGAGCACCACGATGCCGCTGTGCTTGGCCTTGTGTTCGGGCTCGACGTGGATCGTCACCCGGCTGCCCTCGAAGCTGGCATGCAGCGCGTGCTCGAGGCGGTCGCAGATGTCATGCGCCGCGTCCACCGTCATCTCGCCCGGCACCACGAGGTGGAACTCCACGAAGAGCGCACTGCCGGCGCGGCGCGAGCGCAGGTCATGCGCCTCGACCGCGCCCTCGGCATTGGCCGAGATCAGCGCCCGCATCTGCTCGAGCTCCCCTTCCGGCGCAGCCTCGTCCATGAGCCCGCCGACCGAATGGCGCATCACCTGCCAGCCGGCCCAGAGAATGTTGACCGCCACCAGCGCCGCCAGCGCCGGGTCGAGCCAACTCCAGCCTGTCAGCACCGCCGCGACGATGCCGATGGTGACACCCACCGAGGTGAACACATCCGTGAGCAGATGCTTGCCGTCGGCCTCGAGCGCCGGAGAGTAGAGCCGCCGCCCGGCACGGATCAGCACGAAGGACCAGACCGCGTTGATTACGCTGGCCACGAGGTTGATGCCGAGCCCGAGCCACGGATCATCGATGATGCGCGGCGCCTGCCAGGCGCCCCACGCCTCGCGCAGGATCAGGATCGCCGCGACGATGATCAGCACGCCCTCGAGCACGGCGCTGAAATATTCCGCCTTGTGGTGCCCGAACGGGTGATCCGCGTCGGCCGGCTGCGCCGCGATGCGCAGCGCCACCAATGCGGCCAGTGCCGTCGCCACGTTGACGATGCTTTCAAGCGCGTCCGACAGCAGAGCCACCGAGCCGGTGAGCCACCAGGCCAGCGTCTTGATGGCAAGGACCACGAGGCCCACGACGACGCTGCCGCAGGCGATTTTGATGGCTCGGCTCATGGCACCCTCTTCGCTGATCCGGGTCTGTTAGCGAAGCGACACGCACCGCGCAACCGGTCGCAGCGGGAGGCCGGGCTGCACGGGGCGAAAGGCTTGCGGGCGCCCGAGGACGCCCACGCGGCTCACTTCTTCAGCGCGTCGCGGATCTCGATCAGGATGTCGAGCTGCGACGGCCCGGTCGGCACCTCGGGGGCGACCTCGTCGGGCTTCTCGGCGGCGGCCTTCACCCGGTTCACCATCTTGACCAGCATGAAGACCACGAAGGCGATGATGAAGAAGTTGATCACCGCCATGATGAACTTGCCGACCGCGAAAACCGGCGCGCCGGCCTCGGTCGCCGCGTCGAGCGAGGCATACTCGTTGCCGTCGAGCGCGTAGAACCAGCCGGTGAAATCGATCCCGCCAGTGAACAGCGCGATGATCGGGTTGAGGATGTCGCCCACCAGCGACTGCACGATGGCGGTGAAGGCGGCCCCGATGATGATGCCCACCGCCATGTCCATAACATTGCCCTTGGCGATGAAATCCTTGAATTCGTTGATCACGGTCACGTTCCTTGTGATGACTGACACTGATGACACCCGGCTCTGCTGCATCGCGGCACAACCCACGCGCGATCCTGCCACGGCTGGCGTGGCGCGTGAAGCGGCAAGGTCCGGAGCCTTGCCCCCGCGGTGCACATTCGGCACGCTGCGGCCTGCCTCCGGCGGGAGTATTTTTCGACGTAGAGAAGAACAGGGACGCGCCCGAACCATGCGTGGCGAGAGGCGCGCGGCGGGCGATGCGGCCTTGCCCGACGGGGCGCGGGCGGCAATGGCTGCGCTGCCTCCGGCGGGCGTATCCGGCGACGTCGAGAAGATGCGGGCGCGCCTGCCCGGCCGGTCGTGGCAAGGGCGGGCGCGCTGCCGGCGTCGGGCTCAGGCCGGCAGGGTGCCGGTCAGCACGTAGCGCAGGATCTCGACCACCTCGCCCGGCTCGCGGGCCACCGCGAGGGCGGCGGCGTCGACCTCCTTGAGGGCGTGGTCATGCTCGGCCGGCTGCAGGATGATCAGCGACTTGCCGAGCGCGGCGGCGTAGCCGGCATCGAAAGCGGCGTTCCACTGCTTGTACTTGTCGCCGAAGCGCACCACGACCACGTCGGCATCGGCGATGCCCTTGCGGGTGCGGATGGCGTTGACCTGCGCGCCCTTGCGGTCGTGCCAGAACTTGCTGTCCTCGGCGCCGAGGATCGCCACGCCGCAGTCGTCGCTGGCGGCGTGATCGGTCACCGGCGCCGAGAAGGTCACGTCGAGCCCCTGCGCGCCCTCGATGATCTGCTCGCGCCAGTCGGTGTGGATCTCTCCGGAAAGATAGACGGTCAGTCCCATGCCTGTCCCCTTGCTTGCGTTCCCCCGAGCTATGCCAGCCCGGGCGCCGCGCAACAAGGCCGCGAGGCGGTCTCCCGGAACTGCACAGCGCCTGCACGCGGGCCAAAAATTGCGGCGGTTTCACGCTGATTTGCGCGAGCCAGCCCCTTTCGCCATCGTCCGAGCGGTCCTATAAGGGCTTCGGCTTGGGCTCGGGAAGAGTCGCGGGCCCATCCTATCATTGGGGCAGGACGTTATATGTTTGGACTGGACAGACTCATGGGCGCCTTCTCGGCGGACATGGCAATCGACCTCGGGACCGCAAACACGCTGGTCTACGTCAAGGGACGCGGGGTCGTGCTGTCCGAGCCTTCAGTCGTCGCCTACCACATCAAGGACGGCGTCAAGAAGGTGCTCGCGGTGGGCGAAGACGCCAAGCTGATGCTTGGCCGGACCCCCGGCTCGATCGAGGCCATCCGGCCTATGCGCGAAGGCGTGATCGCCGATTTCGACACCGCCGAGGAGATGATCAAGCACTTCATCCGCAAGGTGCACAAGCGCTCGACCTTCTCGAAGCCGAAGATCATCGTCTGCGTGCCGCACGGCGCCACCCCGGTCGAGAAGCGCGCCATCCGCCAGTCGGTGCTGAGCGCCGGCGCCCGCAAGGCCGGGCTGATCGCCGAGCCCATCGCCGCGGCCATCGGGGCCGGCATGCCGATCACCGATCCCACAGGCTCGATGGTGGTCGATATCGGTGGCGGCACCACCGAGGTGGCGGTGCTGTCGCTGGGCGACATCGTCTATGCGCGCTCGGTGCGCGTGGGCGGCGACCGCATGGACGAGGCCATCGTCAACTACCTGCGCCGCCAGCAGAACCTGCTCGTGGGCGAATCCACTGCCGAGCGCATCAAGACCTCGATCGGCACTGCCCGCATGCCCGATGACGGGCGCGGCTCGTCGATGCAGATCCGCGGCCGCGACCTGCTGAACGGTGTGCCGAAGGAAACCGAGATCAGCCAGGCGCAGGTGGCAGAGGCTCTGTCTGAACCGGTGCAGGCGATCTGCGAGGCGGTGATGACCGCGCTCGAAGCAACCCCGCCGGATCTTGCCGCCGACATCGTCGACCGTGGTGTGATGCTCACCGGAGGCGGCGCGCTGCTGGGCGAGCTCGACCTAGCGCTGCGCGAGCAGACCGGGCTGGCGGTGTCGATCGCCGACGAGAGCCTGAACTGCGTGGCGCTCGGCACCGGCAAGGCGCTGGAATACGAAAAGCAGCTGCGGCACGCCATCGACTACGATTCGTGACGGCCCTTCGCGGAGCCGCCCGCCGACGCTAAGATGAGTTGAATGGCGAAGCATGGGACCAATTCCGAGGACTATGCCGGTCCGCTGAAGCGCCTGCTTCTGGCGGTCCTACTGTTGTGCCTCATCGGCCTGTTCATCTTCTGGCGCATCGACAGCCCGCGGGCCGAGCGGTTCCGGGCGCAGATCGTCGACACGGTGATGCCGGGCTTCGACTGGGCCATGGCGCCGGTCACCGGCGCGGTGCGCATCCTGCGCGACTTCCAGAGCTACCAGCGCATCTACGACCAGAACCAGGAGCTGCGCCGCGAGCTGCGCCGCATGACCGCCTGGAAGGAGGCCGCGCTGCAGCTCGAGCAGGAGAACGCCCGGCTGCGCGACCTCAACAACGTGCGGCTCGACCCGCGGCTGACCTACATCACCGGCGTGGTGCTGGCCGATAGCGGCTCGCCGTTCCGTCAGTCGGTGCTGATCAACGTCGGCTCGCGCGACGGCATCGTCGACGGCTGGGCCACCATGGACGGCATCGGCCTCGTGGGACGGATCTCGGGCGTCGGGGCCAACACCAGCCGGGTGATCCTGCTCACCGATGCCACCAGCCGCATCCCGGCGATCATCCAGCCCTCGGGACAGCGGGCGCTGATCACCGGCGACAACTCCGCCGCGCCGCCGATCGACTTCCTCGAGGATCCCGACCAGGTGCGCCCCGGCGACCGGATCGTCACCAGCGGCGATGGCGAGGTCTTTCCGCCGGGGCTGCTGATCGGACAGGTGGCCGAGGATCCCGGCGGCCGCCTGCGGGTGCGCCTTGCCGCTGATTACGAACGGCTCGAGTTCCTGCGCGTGCTGCGCGACCACGGTGCGCGCCGGGTCGGCTCGCCCTCGGCGCTGATCCTGCCGGCGACGCCGCCGGCCATCGAGATGCCGCCCGCCCCGGTGCCCGGCGATGGCTGAGGCCCGCCCTGCCCGCATCTGGGTCATGCGCGCGGCCTTCATCGGGATCGCGCTTCTGGTGATGTTCTATCGCCTGCTGCCGCTCGACATGATGCCGCCGCGCTTTGCCGGGCCCGACGTCCTTGTCGCGCTGTGCTTTGCCTGGGCGCTGCGGCGGCCCGACTACGTTCCGGCGCTGTCGATTGCCGGCGTCATGCTGCTGGCCGATATCCTGTTCCAGCGCCCGCCCGGGCTCTGGGCCGCGCTGATGCTGCTGGCGGTCGAGTTCCTCAAGTCGCGCGACCGCCGCGACCGCGAGACCACCTTCCTGATGGAGTGGCTCCGGGTCGCGATCGTGCTGCTGGCGATCACGATCGCGTACCGTCTCGTGCTTGCCCTCTTGATCGTGCCGACCGGAACCGCTTTCCTGACCCTGATGCGATACGCCACCACCATCGCGGCCTACCCGCTCGTGGTGATCCTGTCGCAAGGTCTGCTCGGGGTGCGCCGGATGGCGCCGGGCGACTTCGATCATGCCGGGAGGAGCCTGTGAGACGCACACCACGGGACAGCGCCGAAAGCAGCCGCCGGATGACCCGGCGCGGCCTTCTGCTGGGCGGCGCCCAGATCGCCTTTGCCGGGGTGCTGGGATTGCGGATGCGGCACATGCAGGTCGACCAGGCCGCCGAATTCCGCCTGATGGCGGAAGAGAACCGCATCAACATCCACCTCATCCCCCCCTCGCGCGGCCGAATTTTCGACCGCGAGGGCCGGCTCATCGCCGAGAACGAGCAGACCTACCGCATCACCATGCGGCGCGAGGATGCCGGCGATGTCGAAGACGTCATCGGGCGGCTGTCGGCGCTGGTCGACCTGCGGCCCGAGGATGTGACCCGCGCGCTCGAGGAGATGCGCACCTCGCCGCCCTTCCTGCAGGTCACCGTGGCCGACCGGGTCAGCTGGGAGGCGATCAGCCGTGTCGCGGTCAACGCGCCCGCCCTGCCCGGCGTCTATCCAGAGGTCGGCCTCAGCCGGTTCTACCCGCAGCACGAGACATTCGCCCATGTGGTGGGCTATGTCGGCCCGGTCTCCGAGCGCGACCTCGCCCGCTACGAGGACCCCGAGCCGGTGCTGCGCATCCCGCGTTTCCAGATCGGCAAGGTCGGTGTCGAGGCCAAGTTCGAGGAACAGCTGCGCGGCTCTGCCGGCGCCAAGCGGGTCGAGGTCAACGCCGTGGGCCGCGTCATGCGCGAGCTCGACCGGCGCGAGGGCGAGGCCGGCGCCGACCTGCAGCTGACCCTAGACAGCGAGCTGCAGGACTACATCAAGGCAAGGCTCGGCGAGGAGAGCGCCTCGGCGGTGGTGGTCGATCTCGAGCATGGCGACGTGCTCGCCATTGCCTCCTCGCCGTCCTACGACCCCAACAAGTTCGTGCGCGGAATCTCGGTCGGCGACTACGGCGTCCTGCGCGAGAACAACCACCGCCCGCTGGCCTCGAAGACCGTGCAGGACGCCTATCCGCCGGGCTCGACCTTCAAGATCGTCACCGCGCTGGCGGCGCTCGAAGCCGGGCTGATCCGCCCGGACGAGACCGTCTATTGCCCGGGGCACATGGAGATCGGCTCGCGCCGGTTCCACTGCTGGAAGCGCGCCGGCCACGGCCACGTGAACCTCGAACAGAGCCTGCGCGACAGCTGCGACGTCTACTATTACGACCTCGCGCTCAAGGTCGGCATCGACCGCATCGCAGAGATGGGCCGCAAGCTCGGCCTTGGCACTGCCCCCGACGTGCCGATGTCGGCGGTCACCGCCGGCCTGATGCCCGACCGCGACTGGAAGCGCCGCGAGCGAGGGGCCGAATGGCGCATCGGCGACACGGTGAACGCCTCGATCGGCCAGGGCTACGTGCTGACCTCGCCGCTGCAGCAGGCCATCATGGTGGCGCGCGTGGCCACCGGGCGCTCGGTCGAGCCGCGCCTCGTGCGCAGCGTCGGCGGCCTGCAGACGCCGTCTCGCGGCGGCACGCCGCTCGATATCGACGAAGCCCACCTCAAATTGATCCGCAAGGCGATGTTCGTGGTCTCGAACAGCCGCCGGGGCACCGCCTACCGCTCGCGCATCATCGCCGAGGACATGCGGCTCGCCGGCAAGACCGGCACCAGCCAGGTGCTCAACCGCGTGGTGCGCAACCAGGATGTGCCCTGGGAAGAGCGCGACCACGCGCTCTTCGTGAACTTCGCCCCCTATGATGCCCCCCGCATCGCCGTCTCGATCGTCGTCGAGCATGGCGGCGGCGGCTCCTCCACGGCGGCCCCCATCGCGCGCGACATCACGCTTCAGGCACTCTACAAGGGCACGCCGCCGCTCGAGGCCTACCCGGCCGGCGACCGCGAGCGCATCCAGGCCCAGCAGGAGCGGCTCGAAGCCGAGCGCGCCAAGCGCGCCGCCGAGACGGGGCGCCGGGCATGAGCTATCTCGAATATACCGTCAAGACGGTGCCCTCGGGCTGGCGCAAGGTCCTCTACCTGAACTGGCCGCTGATCATCCTGCTCACCGCGGTGGCCTGTGTCGGCTTCCTGATGCTCTACTCGGTCGCCGGCGGCGCGCTGCAGCCCTGGGCCGAGCCGCAGATGGAGCGCTTCGGCCTCGGGCTCGCGGCGATGTTCATCACCGCGATGGTGCCGATCTGGCTCTGGCGCAATCTCTCCGCACTGATCTACCTCGTGGCGCTGGCGCTGCTCGTCGCGGTGGAACTGTTCGGCGCCGTGGGCATGGGGGCGCAGCGCTGGATCGATCTTGGCTTCATGCGTCTGCAGCCTTCCGAGCTTATGAAGATCGCCCTCGTGATGGCACTCGCCGCCTATTACGACTGGCTGCCGATGAAGCGGGTGTCGCGTCCGATCTGGGTGATCGCGCCGCTGATCCTGATCCTCGCGCCGACCTTCCTGACCCTGACCCAGCCCGACCTCGGCACCGCCATCCTGCTGATGACCGCCGGCGGGCTGATGATGTTCCTCGCGGGCGTGCACTGGGCCTATTTCGCCGTGGTGATCGCTGCCGCTGGGGGCGGCATCTACACGGTATTCCTGTCGCGCGGGACGCCCTGGCAGTTGCTGAAGGACTACCAGTTCCGCCGCATCGACACCTTCCTCGATCCCTCCACCGACCCGCTCGGCGCCGGCTACCACATCACCCAGGCCAAGATCGCCATGGGCTCGGGCGGCTGGACCGGGCGCGGCTTCATGCAAGGTACTCAGTCGCGGCTCAACTTCTTGCCCGAGAAGCACACCGACTTCATCTTCAACACGCTGGCCGAGGAGTTCGGCTTCGTCGGCGGCTTTTCCCTGCTCGTGCTTTACGTCCTGGTCCTGTTGTTCTGCATCGTCGCGGCGCTGCAGAACCGCGACCGCTATTCCTCGCTGCTGATCCTCGGGATCGGCCTGACCTTCTTCCTGTTCTTCGCCGTCAACATGTCGATGGTCATGGGACTCGCCCCGGTGGTCGGCGTGCCATTGCCGCTGGTGAGCTACGGCGGCTCGGCGATGCTGGTCCTGATGATCGCGTTCGGACTGGTGCAGAGCGCCCACATCCACAGGCCCCGCTGACATGACCAACATCCTCTTCGCCGCCGGCCCCGACCTCTGGGCCGAATACGAGGCGCCGTTGCGCACCGCCCTCGACGCGACCGGGCTCGACTACAGGCTCGCCTGCGAGGCCGACCCCGAGAGCGTCGACTACGTGGTCTACGCGCCCGGATCCTGGTTGCAGGACTTCACCCCCTATACGCGGCTCAAGGCGGTGCTGAACCTCTGGGCCGGGGTCGAGAAGATCACCGGCAACCCGACGCTGACCGCCCCTCTGGCCCGGATGGTCGACGAAGAGGGGCTGACGCAGGGCATGGTGGAATACGTCACCGGGCATGTGCTGCGCCATCACCTCGGGATGGATGCCTACATCGCCAATCCCGAGCAGGCGTGGCGCCCGGTCGTGCCGCCGCTGGCCGGCGAGCGTCCGGTCGGCATCCTCGGGCTCGGCACGCTGGGCTTGGCCTGCGCCGAGGCGCTGAGTGCCTTGGGCTTCCCGGTCACCGGCTGGTCGCGCAGCCCCAAGACCGTTGCCGGCATCACCACGCTGCACGGATCCGATGGGCTCTCCGAAGCCCTCGAGAACGCCGAGATCCTCGTGCTGCTGTTGCCCGACACGCCCGCCACCCGCGACCTGCTCGACACCGAGAGGCTCGCGCAACTGCCCCGCGGCGCGGTCATCGTGAACCCGGGCCGCGGCCCGCTGATCGTCGACGATGCGCTGATCGCCGCCCTCGACAGCGGCCAGATCGCCCACGCCACACTCGACGTCTTCCGTACCGAGCCCTTGCCGGCAGAACATCCGTTCTGGGCCCATCCGAAGGTCACCGTCACCCCGCACATTGCCTCCGAGACCCGGGTGCCCAGCGCGTCTCGCGTCATCGCGGAGAACATCAGGCGCGGCGAGGCGGGCGAACCGCTTCTGCATCTCGTGGATCGCGCCGCCGGCTACTGAGCCCCGCCGCGCACCCGGCCGCAGGGGCCGGCCTGCCTCCGGCGGGGATATTTAAAGCCAGAAGAAGACAGGGGCGCTGCGCCCCGCCCTTCTCTGGTTTTCAAATACCTCGGGGGTGAATTGGCGCTTGCGCCAAGAGGGGGCAGCGCCCCCTTTAGCCCGTGCCGCAGCCGCGACGCTCAGCTCGTGCGCTGCCGGAACACGCCGGTGCCTTTTGCGACCAGCGCGCCGGTGTTATCGCGAAGAACCGCTTCGGCGAAGAAGGTGCTGCGCCCTCCCCCGGTGCGAAAGCCCTCGCAGATCAGGCGCGTGCCGACGGGTCGACCGATATACTGCACGTTCAGCGACAGGGTCAGGGCGGTCTTGCGGATCTCCGCGTCACCGGTCCAGCACCCGCAGATGCCCATGGCGCTGTCGAGCAGGGTCGCGTGCACGCCGCCATGCGGGATGCCACCGCGATTGCCCAGCACCTCGGTGATCGGCATCTCGTAGCGGGCGTAGTCCTCGCGCCACTCCACCAGTTCGTAGCCGAGGTGACGGGCGAAGTTCGAGGGCGTGTCGAGACCGTCGCTCATAGCATATCGCCTTCCTGTGCTTCCAGTTCCAGTGCCACGGCCGGCGCCTTGAGATCATCGGTCCGCAGAAGCCCCGAGGGCCGCGACAGACGGTTGCGCACCACCCAGTGCAGCCGCTCGGAGGCGCGGGTGATCGCCACGTAGGCCAGCCGTTTCCACAGCGGCTGACCGGCCTCGACCCGCCCCATGCGCGCCGCCACGAAAAGGTCGGGCGCGAAGACCTGCACCTGCTCCCATTGCGAGCCCTGCGCCTTGTGGATGGTCACCGCGGCGCCATGCAGGAAGGTCGCCCCCATGCGCGCGGCGAAGGGGATGAACGGCTCCTCCTCGTCGGGCTTCTCGATCTTCACGATCGAGGCCGCGGAGACCTGCGGGTCGGGCGCGCCCATCACGTGCAGCCGCGAGAAGCCGGGCTTGCGCCCCGGCCCGAGATAGATCACCTGCGCGCCCTTGATCAGGCCGCGCGCCTCGAGATCGAGCCGCTTCTTGCGGTGCTTGAGCGGCAGCTCGAGCCCGTCGCAGATCAGCGGCTCGCCGGGCAGCAACTCGGTCTCGGGCGCGTCGTGCACCGCGCGAAAGGCATTGATCAGCCGGATGCGCGTGGCGTTGCGCCAGACCAGCACCGGCGAGCGGGCCATCAGGTCGACCTCGACGCGCTGGCTCCAGACAACGCGGTCGTCCTGCCGCGCCTTCTCCTCGATCATACGCTCGAAATCCTGGAACTCGAGCGAGGGATCCGCCAGCGCATGGGCGAGATCGAGGATCGGGTTGTCGGCCTCCTGCCGGTGGATGCGGTGCAGCTCGAGCTTCTGTTCGTCGGGCACGCCGTCGAACACCATCTTGCCCGACTGGTTCACCGGCGCGAGCTGGGCGGGATCGCCGAACAGCACGAGGTTGGGGAAGATCTCCTGCAGGTCCTCGAACTGGCGGTCGTCGAGCATCGAGGCCTCGTCGACGAAGCCAATGTCGAGCGGCTCCTCGCGGCGTTTCCAGCCGGTGATGAAATCGCTGCCCCGCAGACCCGCGGCGGCGAGCGCTGCGGGCACCGACTTGTGCGCCTCGTAGGAAGTCCGGGCGCGTTCCAGCGCCTCGGGGCTCAGATCCTCGATCTCGGGCTGCTCGACATTGCCCATCAGCCATTCGGCGATGCGCTCGTATTCTGGATCGTAGACCGGCGTATAGATGATGCGGTGGATGGTTGTCGCCGGCACCCCGCGCATGCGCAGCACGCTGGCCGCCTTGTTGGTCGGGGCCAGCACCGCGAAGCTGCGCTTGTCCCCCTTGCGGCGGCTCTCGTAATCGCCCGAAACGATCTCGGCCCCGGCGCTGTCCAGCGCCTTGCAGAGCTCCGACAGCAGCAGCGTCTTGCCCGAGCCCGCCTTGCCCATCAGCGCCATGACCCGCCCCGGCCCCTCCTTGGCGGGAACCACGGAGCCGTCGTCGAGATCGACGCCGGCCTCGCGCAGCATCTCTGCCACGCGGTCCCAGGCCTCGGCCTGGTCTTCGGAGAATGTCAGTGCGGGCAGATCCATGGCGCGGACCCTAAAGCCGCGCGCAGGCGAGGGCCAGAGCCCATCGCGCGCGGCGGGCGCCTAGAGCGCGATCAGCCCGCAGCTCATCGCGCGGGCCACGGCGTGGGTGGTGTTGAGCGCCCCGAGCTTGAAGCGCGCGCCTTCGATATAGACCCGCACCGTGTGCTCGGAGATGTTGAGCTCGGCGGCGACCTGCGCCCGGCTGAGACCGCTGGCGAGCAGGCGCATGGCGTCGAGCTCGCGCGGGGACAGCGCCACCGGGGCCTGGGTGGCCGGCCCCGGCATCAGCTCGAGCGCCTTGGCGTTGATGCCATGCGCCGCGAGGATCAGCTCTGCCCGCCATTGCGCGATGAAGCTGGACCAAAGCGCATCCTCGCAGCTGTGGTTGACGGTGAAGAGCGCAAACTGTCCGTTCGGCCCGCGGATCGGGACGGTAAAGCCCTGATTGCCGAGGCCGTGCCGCAGCGCATCCTTGAGGAAGGCCCGGGCCGCTTTCGAGGACCAGTCGAGCGCCTTCCAGTCGACCGGATGGAAGCGTTGGAAACAGCCCTGGATCACCGGATCGACCCGCAGATAGCCCTGCGCCACGTAGCGCGCGAGCCAGTCGGGCGTATAGGTGCCGCACCCGTACTGCGCCCCCTGCGCCCCAATCCAATGATAGACGAGGTGATCGATCCCCAGGCAATCCCTCATCTGTTCGGTGATGTGCTGGAGATCCTCCAGCCGCTGCACATTCTCAAGCGGGGCGATAAACCCTCCCGCTGCCGGTACCCTGTCCACTCGTCCCAATACCACGCTCCCCAGCAGACGACGCCAGTTCGACCTCTGCCACGGCCTGCGCGTCTGCGAGCTGCTCTGCCAGAGCCTCGAGCGCGTTGGCGCGTGCATATCCCCTGAGATCGGTCAGCACGTCGATGATCCATTCATGTCGCATGGAGAGCGTCTCCCCCACCAAGTTAACAAAAGGTAAACGCCAGCGTAGCAGCTGCACAATTCCCGATAAATTCACGCAAATCCCCTCCCCCGAAACGGTGGGGGCGCGCGCCGCAAACCGCTGATCCAACGCGGCCTTCCGCCCGGACACGGCAACGCCCGCGAACCGGATCACGATTCGCGGGCGTTTCTAGCAGGGTCAGCCTGAAGGAGCGGTTAACCGCGGGCCTCCAGCGCCTCCTCGAAGGTGCGCAGCCCGGTCTTGGGCGCCTGCACCAGAACCGACATGTTGCCGGGCTTGTGCTGGTTGCGCAGCATCTTCATGTGGGCGTCGGGGATCTCGTCCCAGCCGAACACCTCGGACATGCAGGGATCGAGGCGGCGCTCGACCATCAGGCGGTTGGCCGAGGCGGCCTGCTTGAGATGGGCAAAGTGCGACCCCTGCAGGCGCTTCTGGTGCATCCACATGTAACGCACGTCGAAGGTGCAGTTGAAACCGGTGGTGCCGGCGCAGATCACCACCATGCCGCCCTTCTTGCAGACCAGCGTCGAGACCGGGAAGGTCGCCTCGCCCGGGTGCTCGAAGACCATGTCCACGTTCACGCCCTTGCCGGTGATATCCCAGATCGCCTTACCGAACTTGCGGGCCTCTTTCATCCAGTCATTATATTCCGGCGTGTTGACCGTGGGCAGCTGGCCCCAGCACTTGAAGTCCTTCCGGTTGATCACGCCCTTGGCGCCGAGGCCGAGCACGAAGTCGCGCTTGTCCTCTTCCGAGATCACCGCGATGGCGTTGGCGCCGGCCGTGTTGATCAGCTGGATCGCATAGGAGCCGAGGCCCCCCGAGGCGCCCCAGACCAGCACGTTCTGGCCGGGCTTGAGCTCGTGCGGGTGGTGCCCGAAGAGCATCCGGTAGGCGGTGGCCAGCGTCAGCGTGTAGCAGGCGCACTCTTCCCAGGTCAGGTGCTTGGGGCGCGGCATCAGCTGCTGGGCCTGCACGCGGGCGAACTGGGCGAAGGAGCCGTCGCCGGTCTCGTAGCCCCAGATCCGCTGCGTCGGCGAGAACATCGGGTCGCCGCCGTTGCACTCCTCGTCGTCGCCATCGTCCTGGTTGCAGTGGATCACGACCTCGTCGCCGACTTTCCACTGCTTGACCTTGTCACCAACCGCCCAGACGATGCCCGAGGCGTCGGAGCCGGCGATGTGATACTCCTGCTTGTGCACGTCGAAGGGCGAGATCGGCACCCCGAGCCCGGCCCAGACGCCGTTGTAGTTGACGCCCGCCGCCATGACGAGAACCAGCACCTCGTGGCTGTCGACCTGCCAGGTATCGACCACTTCCTTCTGGAACGACTTGTCCGGCTCGCCATGACGCTCGCGGCGGATCGCCCAAGCATACATCTTCTTCGGCACGTAACCGAGAGGCGGCATCTCGCCGATCTCGTAGAGGTCTTTTTCCGGCGCATCGTAGGGCGCGATCCCGGTTTGCGTATCCAGAGCCATCGGGGCCTCCTTCCTCAAGTAATCCGTTGCGATCGTGTCGATCTTGTCTGGTCTTGTCCTCCGGCCCCGCGCCGCAGTGCAGAATCGCGGGGCTTCGATCTAGGGAGATACATTTGGCCGCGCAACAATGCAACAACGACCAAGGTGTATTTTGTAATTTTATGACCGAGCAGCCGCAGAAACTTGGATCGCTGCGACCAATGTCGAAGCCAAAGGCGCGGCCGAACCGCCGGCGATGCGCCCAGAATAGCGCTGAATCGGGGAATCCCTGGTAGAATTCGTGCCTGACGCCGGGACCAGCTGACGCTGCGTCGCAAAACTGCCCGAGATCGCCGCAGCGCGGCGAATTGACGAGACATTTTATTTCGCATACCAAGTCCCGAACGCAACAAGCTTGCAAACACGATTCTGATCTGCCCACGGAGACCGACATGACGGACGTTCAGAAAGACAGCCCCCAAAGCGCCCCCGCGTCCAAGGCCGACCGGCCCTGGCTGATCCGCACCTATGCCGGCCATTCCACCGCGAAAGCGTCGAACGCGCTCTACCGCAGCAACCTCGCGCGCGGTCAGACCGGGCTTTCGGTGGCCTTCGACCTGCCGACCCAGACCGGCTATGACAGCGACCACATCCTGTCGCGCGGCGAGGTCGGCAAGGTCGGCGTGCCGGTCTGCCACCTTGGCGATATGCGCACCCTGTTCGAAGAGATCCCGCTCGAGCAGATGAACACCTCGATGACGATCAATGCCACAGCCCCCTGGCTGCTCTCGCTCTATATCGCGGTGGCCGAGGAACAGGGCGCCGATGTCTCGAAGCTGCAGGGCACCGTTCAGAACGACCTGATCAAGGAATACCTCAGCCGCGGCACCTATATCTGCCCGCCGAAACCGTCGCTGAAGATGATCGGCGACGTGGCCGAGTACTGCTATACCAACGTGCCGAAATGGAACCCGATGAACGTGTGTTCCTATCACCTGCAGGAGGCCGGGGCGACGCCCGAGCAGGAGCTGGCCTTTGCGCTGGCCACCGCCATCGCGGTGCTCGACGAGCTGAAACCGAGGGTCGCGCCCGAGGATTTCCCGGCGCTCTGCGGGCGGATTTCGTTCTTCGTGAATGCCGGCATCCGCTTCGTCACCGAGATGTGCAAGATGCGCGCCTTCGTCGATCTCTGGGACGAGATCCTCGAGACCCGCTACGGCGTGGAAGACCCCAAGTTCCGCCGCTTCCGCTATGGCGTGCAGGTCAACTCGCTCGGCCTGACCGAGCAGCAGCCCGAGAACAACGTCTACCGCATCCTGATCGAGATGCTTGCCGTGACGCTCTCCAAGAAGGCCCGCGCCCGCGCGGTGCAGCTGCCGGCCTGGAACGAAGCACTTGGCCTGCCGCGCCCGTGGGACCAGCAATGGTCGATGCGGATGCAGCAGATCCTCGCCTACGAGACCGACCTGCTGGAATTCGAGGATCTCTTCGACGGCAACCCGGCGGTCGACGCCAAGGTCGAGGCGCTGAAGGACGGCGCCCGCGCCGAGCTTGGCAATATCGACAGCATGGGCGGCGCGATCGGCGCGATCGACTACATGAAGTCGCGGCTGGTCGACTCCAACGCCGAGCGCCTGAACCGGATCGAGCGCAACGAGACCACCGTCGTCGGCGTCAACAAGTGGACCGAGGGCGAGCCCTCGCCGCTGGTCGGCGAGGATGGCGGCATCATGGTGGTCGACCCGGCGGTCGAGCAGGAGCAGATCGCCCGCCTGAACGCGTGGCGCGCCGAGCGGGACGAGGCCGCGGTAAACGCCGCGCTGGCCGAGTTGCGGACGGCGGCGGCCGAAGGGCGCAATGTCATGCCCGCCTCGATCAAGGCCGCCAAGGCCGGCGTCACCACCGGCGAATGGGCCCAGCAGATGCGCAGCGTTCACGGCGAATATCGCGGCCCCACCGGGGTGTCGCGCGCGGTCAGCAACAAGACCGAGGGGCTCGACGATATCCGCGACGCGGTCGACGCTGTCAGCGACCGACTCGGCCGCCGGCTGCGTTTCCTCGTCGGCAAGCCCGGGCTCGACGGCCATTCCAACGGCGCCGAGCAGATCGCCTTCCGCGCCCGCGATTGCGGCATGGAGATCGACTACGAGGGTATCCGCCTGACACCGGAACAAATCGTCGAGGCGGCCAGGACCGGTGCCCACGTGGTCGGCCTGTCGATCCTGTCGGGCAGCCACATTCCGCTGGTCGAGGACCTGATGGAGCGGATGCAGGCAGAGGGGCTTTCGGATGTGCCGGTCATCGTTGGCGGGATTATTCCCGACGAGGATGCAAAGCGCCTCAAAGCGATGGGCGTGGCCAAAGTCTACACGCCAAAAGACTTCAATCTGAACACCATCATGATGGATATCGTGACACTGGTCGATCCCCAGGCAGTCGCCGCGCAATAAAGCACTGCGCCCCCAATAATGGAGGAATTGTGAAGCCGCTCCCGGAAAAGGTGAGCGGCTTTATGCCTTTATGCAAACTTTCGCTCATCTGACACAGAATGTCCTCTTGAGTTTACCCGTTAAAAAGAAAAATACCAAAAGAGGAGGCATCCTACAGAATACCAAGGAGAATAAAAATGAACTTCGATCTCGAGTCCCTTTCGAAAGAAGAGCTCACCGAGCTCAAAACTGATGTCGAAAAGGCACTCAAGACAATTGACGCGCGCCGTCGCGCCGAAGCCAAGCGCGCCGCCGAGCAGGCCGCGAAAGAGTTTGGCTTCTCGCTCGAAGAGATCCTCGCGGCGAACGAAAAGAAGGGCTCGAAAGGCGCTCCGAAATACGCAAATCCCGCCGACCCGGATCAGACCTGGACCGGTCGTGGTCGCAAGCCCAACTGGGTCGTCGCCGCTCTTGAAGAGGGCAAGTCGATGGAAGATCTGGCGCTCTGATGACGGTCCATATCGGCGCAGAGCCCGGGCAGATCGCCGAAACGGTGCTGATGCCCGGCGATCCGCTGCGGGCCGAATGGGCCGCCAACACCTTTCTCGATGATCCGGTCTGTGTGAACCGCGTTCGTGGAATGCTGGGATTCACCGGCACATGGAAAGGCAACCGCGTCACCATTCACGGCTCGGGCATGGGCATGCCAAGCCTGTCGATCTATGCCAACGAACTGATCCGGGACTACGGCGCAAAGACGCTGATCCGGATCGGTTCCTGCGGGGCGATGCAGGAACATGTGGGAATCCGCGACGTGATCGTCGCGATGACCGCCTCATCGCTGTCGACCCCGTCGCGCGGCATCTTCCGGGAATTGAACTTCGCGCCCTGCGCCGATTACGGCCTGCTCAATGCAGCGGTCGAGGCGGCGAAAGGCACCGGAGCCACTTGCCATGTCGGCGGGATCTATTCCTCCGACGTGTTCTATGATGAACGCCCCGACCTCACCGAGATGATGACGCGACACGGCATCCTCGGAGTCGAAATGGAAGCGGCAGAGCTTTACAATCTTGCCGCCCGCCACGGCGTTCGCGCGCTGGCCGTGCTTACCGTCTCCGACCACCTTCTTACCCAAGAGGCGCTGCCCTCCGAAGACCGGCAGAGCTCGTTCGGCGACATGGTGCAGATCGCACTCGAGGCGGCCTTCAGCTAAGGCCGCCTCCCCCCAAGACAGGCTCAGCGCCCGTGGCTGCGGTCATATCCGTTGCGCGCGGGCGCCTGCCACCCCTCCAGAGCGCCTTCGCGCGGCGCGAGGATCTCGACCTGCAGCGGATGGCAGGCGGCGCTGTCCGAGCTGTGCTCGGACGAGCAATCGCCGCCGGGACAGGCGCTGAGCGCGCCCAGCAAATCAATTTCGGCAAAGAAGGTCAGGTGGTCGCCGGGGCGCACCGGGCTGGCCTTCATGAAATATTGCCCGGTGTCACGGGTGAAGCCGGTGCACATGAACACGTTCAGCACGTCATGCACGTGCGGCTCGGCCTCGGCCAAGCTCATGCCGGTGGCGTCGGCCAGCGCCCGGATCAGGTTCGAATGACAGCAGTGATGGTACTGGGAGCCCGAGAGCAGGTTGCCGGTATAGGGATCGCAGCGCGTGCCGATCACGTCGTGCACCGAGCCGCCATAAGGGTCGATCCCGTACCAGCCGAGCGTATCCTCGACGATGGTGGCCATCGGGCGCAGATGCGGAAAGGCCGACCACATGCGCTCGCCGGTGGTCAGGTGCGTGCCGTGCAGCGCGCGGGTCTTGCCGGAATAGAAGCGCTCGGACAGGTCATCGGCATTCCAGAGGTTCAGATCCCCGACCTGCGGGCCCTCGACGCTGGTGATGCGGAAGAATTGCCCGGCCTCGACGCGAAAGCTGCAGGCGTCGCGGGGCGCGGCGAGGACCGTCTCGATCACCTCGGCCCCCTCCAGCGCCTGCGCGTAGAGCGCCATGTCCGGCACCGGCAGCGTCTCGTTGGGATAGCAGATCACCGGCGCGACGGCGCGGCGGGCTTCGGCATCGGCGGGGGCTTGGGTCATTTTGGGCGCTCCTCGATCAGTCTTCCCCGAAATGGCTAGTGAGCGACGGCAACGAAATCAATGGCCGCCCTCAGAGCCCGAGATGGCGCTCGCCGATCTCTGGCGTGAGCTCGGCCATGGTGCCCGACCAGACGCTGCGACCGCGTTCGAGGATCACAGCGCGGTCACAGGCCCAGCGCAGCTCCTTCAGCGACTTGTCGATCACAAGCAGCGCCATGCCGGTCTCGGCCTTCAGCGCTGCCACCGCCTGCCAGATCTCCTGCCGCACGGTGGGCGCGAGCCCCTCTGTGGCCTCGTCGAGGATCAACAGGCGCGGGTTGGTCATCAGGGCCCGGCCAATCGCCAGCATCTGCTGCTCGCCGCCCGAGAGCGAGGCCGCGCGCTGGCCCCGGCGCTCGGCGAGGCGCGGAAACAGCGACTCGACGCGGGCGGCATCCCAATGGCCCGGGCGCGCCGCGGCGATCAGGTTCTCGGTGACGCTCAGATCGCGGAAGCAGCGCCGCCCCTCGGGCACCAGCCCGATGCCCAGCCGCGCGGCGCGGTGGCTCGGCAGGCGCGACAGGTCGTGCCCGTCGAAGACCAGCGTGCCGTGGGCCGGCAGCATCCGGCAGATGCAATGCACCGTGGTGGTCTTGCCCATGCCGTTGCGGCCCATCATCGCCACCGCCTCGCCCTCGGCAATCTCGAGATCAACGCCAAAGAGCGCCTGGCTGTCCCCGTAGGAGGCGGTGAGGCGGTGCAGCGACAGCAGGCTCATGCCTCGTCCCCCAGGTAGGCGTCGCGCACCAGCGGGTCGCGGCGGATCTCGGCCACGCTGCCGGTGGCGATGACCTTGCCATAGACAAGAACGCTGATCCGGTCGGCCAGCGCGAACACAGCGTCCATGTCATGCTCGACCAGCAGGATCGGGGCCTGGGCCCGCAGCCCGTCGAGGAAGCCGGTGAGCCGCTTCGAGCCCTCCTGCCCCAGCCCGGCCATCGGCTCGTCCATGACGAAGACTTTCGGCTCCAGCGTCAGGGCGACGGCCACCTCCAGCTGGCGGCGCTGGCCGTGGCTCAGCTCGGCGGTGCGCAGCTCGCAGAGATCGGCGATGCCCACCGCCTCGAGCGCCGCCTCGGCCCGGTCGCGCAGGGCTGCATCGCGCGAGGCGCGCGAGAAGAACCGCCACGGCCGCCCCGACGCGCCGAGCGCCCCCAAGAGCACGTTCTGCAGCACCGTGTCCTCCATCGCCAGCGCCGAGGTCTGGAAGGTGCGCGCCAGCCCGCGGGCGGCCCGCGCCTGCGTGCTCTCTTGCGTCACGTCGCGGCCAAGGAACTCGACCCGGCCCGCATCCGGCGCGAGCGAGCCGCAGATCTGCGCGATCAGGGTGGACTTGCCGGCTCCGTTCGGGCCGATCACTGCATGGATCTCTCCGGCGCGCAGGTCGAGCGAGATGGCGTCGCTGGCCTGCAGGGCGCCGAAGGCCTTGCTGAGGCCGTGAGTCGCGAGAACCGGATCAGCCATCGCGCCGCCTCCCGGCGATCATGCCGACCACACCGCCCTTGCCGAACAGCACCACCATCAGCAGCACCAGCCCGAGGAAGATCTGCCAGTACTCGCTGACCCCGCCCAGCAGATGCTCGAGCAGCACGTAGATCCCCGCCCCCGCCACCGGGCCGAAGAGCCGTGCCACGCCGCCGATGATCACGAAGACCATGATCTCGCCCGACATCTGCCAGCTCAGCATGGTGGGCGAAACGAACCGATTGAGATCGGCAAAGAGTGCGCCTGCCAGCCCGGTGATGGCGCCCGAGATCACCAGCGCCACCAGCTGCAGCCGCCGCGGGTCCAGCCCCACGGCGCGCACCCGCTCGGGCACCTGCCGCGCCGCGTCGAGCGCCAGCCCGAAAGGAGAGCGCATCAGCCGCGCGTTGAAGGCAAGCACGAGGCAGAGCAACGCGAGGCACAGGCCGTAGAACTGGATCGGAACAAGCGTGTTGAGGCCGGGAAAACCGTTGCGCACATAGATCGACAGTCCGTCCTCGCCGCCATAAGCGGGCCAGGAGATGGCAAAGAAATACATCATCTGACCGAAGGCCAGCGTGATCATGATGAAATAGACGCCCGAGGTGCGCAGGCTCAGTAGGCCGATGAGCAGCGCAGCACAGGAAGAGGCCACGATCGCCACGAGCCAGATCACCGGCATCGACTTTGTGCCCTCGATCACGAAAGGCCATTCGATCAGCGGCGTGTAGCTCTGCGCGTGGCTGGCGAGGATGCCCATGGCATAGCCGCCGATGCCGAAGAACACCGCGTGGCCAAGGCTCACCAGCCCGCCCAGCCCCAGCGCGATATTGAGCCCGACGGCGGCCAGCGCAAAGATCACCGCGCGGGTGGCGAGCGTGATGGTGAACGGCTCATCGGCGTAGAGCGCCCATCCCGGGATCAGGATCAGCGCCAGCAGCAGCGCGCCGTTCAGCAGGCGTTCCCGGCTCATGTGCGCGCTCCGAAAAGGCCGGTGGGGCGCCAGATCAGCACGCCCGCCATCAGCACGTAGATCGCCATCGAGGCGAAGGCCGAGCCGGTGGCGGCGGCGGTGGCGGGGTCGGTGAAAAGCTTGAAGAGCTCTGGCAGCAGCACCCCGCCCAGCGTGTCAGTAAGCCCCACCAGAAGCGCCCCGATCAGCGCGCCCTTGATCGAACCGATGCCGCCGATCACGATCACCACGAAGGCAAGGATCAGCACCGGCTCTCCCATGCCGACCTGCACCGACTGGATCGCCCCCACCAGCGCCCCCGCCAGCCCCGCCAGCGCGGCGCCGATGGCGAAGACCAGCGTGTAGAGCTTCGAGATATCGACGCCAAGCGCCGCGATCATCTCGCGGTCGTTCTCGCCGGCGCGAATCCGGATGCCGAGCCGGGTGCGGGCGTTGAGCCACCACAGCCCCAGCGCCACCGCGATGCCCACGGCGATCAGCGCCAGCCGATAGACCGGGTAGACGATGCCGCCGGGCAACGTGACGGTGCCCGAAAGGCCTGCGGGCATGTTGAGATAAAGCGGGAAGGAGCCGAAGAGCCAGCGGGTGCCTTCCGACAGGATCAGGATCAGTGCGAAAGTGGCCAGCACCTGATCGAGATGGTCGCGGGCATAAAGCCTGCGGATCACCAGAAGCTCGATCAGCGCGCCCGCGGCCGCGGCAGCGGCCAGCGCCGCCACCAGCGCCAGCGCGAACGAACCAGTGGCGCCTGCGACGGCCGCCGCCGCGAAGGCGCCGATCATGTAGAGCGAGCCATGGGCGAGGTTGATCAGCCCCATGACGCCGAAGATCAGCGTCAGACCGGCAGCCATGAGAAACAGCATGACGCCGGATTGCAGGCCGTTCAGGACCTGTTCAGCAAGCAGGATCGGGGACATCTGGGGCCTTCGTCGTGTCGGGGGCCTGACGATCAGGCCCCCGCAGGATCAGTTCATCGAGCACTCGTCGACATAGGCCGAAGAGCGGTCCTCAATCGCGGTGGCGACGATCTTGTTGGTGTAGACCTCGCCCTCCTTGATGACCTCGCGGATGTAGATGTCCTGGATCGGGTGCTGGTTGGTATCGAAGCTGAACTCACCGCGCACGCTGTCGAACTCCGCCGCCTTCAGCGCCGCGCGGAAGGCCTCGGCGTCGGACGGCTCGGCCACGTCGAGCGCCGAGAGCAGCAGGTTGGCGGTGTCGTAGCCATAGGCGGCATAGAGCGACGGCAGGCGGTCGTACTTTTCCTCGAACCCCGACACGAAGGCGGCGTTGGCCGCGTTGTCGAGATCCTTGGACCAGTTGGAGCCGTTCTTCACGCCCATCGCGGCCTCGCCCACCGCCTGCAGGATGGCCTGATCGAAGGAGAAGGCCGGTCCCATCACCGGCAGATCGACGCCACTGTCGGCATATTGCTTGAGGAACGAAATCCCCATGCCGCCGGGCAGGAAGAAAAAGATGCTGTCGGCGCCCGAGGCACGGATCTGCGCGATCTCGGCGGCGTAATCGGTCTGGCCGAGCTTGGTATAAACCTCTCCCGCCAGCTCACCGCCGTAGAAGCGCTTGAAGCCGTTCAGGCTGTCCTGCCCCGCCGGGTAGTTCGGCGCCATGATGAAGGGGTTGGTATAGCCCTCGGACTTGGCATAGGCGCCCGCGGCCTCGTGCAGGTTGTCGTTCTGGTAGGAGACCGAGAAATAGTTCGGGTTGCAGCCGCGCCCCGCCAGCTGCGCCGGGGCCGCGTTGGTCGAGAGATAGAACTTGCCCTGCGCCGTCGCCGCCGGCACCACCGCCATGGCGAGGTTCGACCAGACGATGCCGGTCAGGATGTCGACCTTCTCGGACTGGATCATCTTGTCGGCCAGCTGCACCGCCACGTCGGGCTTGCGCTGATCATCCTCGATGATCACCTCGACATCGTCGCGGCCGGCGGCCTCCATCGCCAGCATGAAGCCGTCGCGCGTGTCGATGCCGAGGCTCGCGCCGCCGCCCGAAAGCGTGGTGATCATGCCGATCTTGACTTCGGCCTGCGCGCTGGCGGCCATCGCAACGAGGCTCGCCGCCGCGAGAAGCGTTTTCATGGACATTCCGGAACTCCCTGTTCTCTTCCCTTATCCCCTGCCGGGTCTTGCGCCCGGGGTTGCGGGCAAGGGTTAACGGAAAAACCGGGGATGTCCATGCGCCAGCGCCCGGCACCGTTCAAGGGGCACCAGATTGCACGATCAATCGGTTCACAGGGAAAGACTAGGGGGCTGGGCAGGCTGCGCGGGCACTCTCGCGCCTCTCAGCCACGATCCCGGAAGCAGAGCTTCGGCACCTCGCCGGGGGTGCCCTCGGTCGCGGCACCGCAATGGATGCAGCGCCACTGGCTGGTATCGCCCTGCCGATACTCGCGCCACCGGCATTGCCGACGATCGCGGTTCTTCATGTTGAAGACCAGCAGAATGACAAACGCGATAACGAGGCCGACAGCGAAAATCACCGCGGGCCTCGTTCGGGGAGTTCAGAAACCATGAGGGAAACCTAGCTCTGCCTTCCCGGCAGGCCAGCCCTCAGGCGGCCTGGTAGTAGGCGCAGGTGCCGGGTTCTTCATCGGCGACGCGGTCGGCGTCGTGCACCAGAACCGGCTCGGGCTGGTAATAGGCATAGGCCTGCTCGAGGATGGCGAGGGCCTCGGCGGCGTCGATCTGTTGTTGGGTCTGGTCTTGCATCGGGTTGGCCTTTCGGTGTCGTGTCCGTCTTTCCTCCCCTTACAAGCCCTAGATAGACCTTGCTGCAGCGCAGCACACCCCCGATTGCTGCAAGTGCGAAATGCGCTGGATGCATGTTTCCCCTAGGTCCGCACGATGACGGCACAGCCAACCATCCTTCCGGTTGCATCGCGTCCCGAATCCGGACAGGGAGCGCCGAATTGTTGTAGCGTGGCAGACAGAGCCGCCGCGCCCTCCCCCCAGACCGAGCCAAGGAAAGGACGAGCCCGATGCGCGTTTCGATCGACGTACAGATGCACTACAGCTTCACCGAGCCCAACACCGTGGCGCTGGTGCTCGAGGCGGCGCGGACCGAGGGCCAGACGGTCCTGAGCGAGAGCATGGATCTCGGCGATGCCGAGCTGCATCGCATCGAGGGCGATTGCGGTGTCGGCCAGCGCATCTGGGCGCGCATTCCAGGGCAGGAGATGCGCCTGAGCTACCGCTCCGAGGTCGAGATCACGCGCCCCGCGCCCGCGCTCGACGGGTTGGAGGCGCTGCCGCTGCATCTGATCCCGTCCGAGCCTGCCCCCTACATCCGGCCCTCGCGCTACTGCCAGTCGGACAAGTTCGTGGCCTTCGTCAACAAGCGCTTCGGGCATCTCGCAGGCGGCCGAAAGGTGGCGGCGATCCGCGACTGGATCGAGGCCGAGCTCTCCTACGTGCCCGGCAGCTCGGATTCCGACACCAACGTGCTCGAGACTTTCGCCGGGCGCGAGGGGGTGTGCCGCGACTACGTGCACCTGTTCTGCGCCATGGTGCGGGCGGCGCAGATCCCGGCCCGCGCGGCTGCCGCCTATGGCCCGGACGTGACGCCGCAGGACTTTCACGCCGTGGGACAGGTCTGGCTCGAGGATGGCTGGCATCTCGTCGACCCCACCGGCATGTGCCAAGCCGACAGTCTCGCGCTGATCGCCGTGGGCCGCGATGCCTATGACATCGCCTTCATGGAAAGCCAGGCGCCCGCAACACTGCTCTCGCAGAGCGTCTCGGTCGTCCGCGCCTGAGCCCCTGGTAACGGAAAACGCCGCCCCCCGAGGGGAACGGCGTTACTGTCTCGCGTTCGACCTGCGATCAGACGTGCCGGTTCAGCAGCATCTTCTTGATCTCGGCGATGGACTTCGCCGGGTTCAGGCCCTTCGGGCAGGTCTTGGTGCAGTTCATGATCGTGTGGCAACGATAGAGCTTGAACGGGTCTTCGAGCTGATCGAGACGCTCGCCGGTGGCTTCGTCGCGGCTGTCGATGATCCAGCGGTAGGCGTGCAGCAGCGCCGCCGGTCCGAGGTAGCGGTCCGAGTTCCACCAGTAGCTCGGGCAGGAGGTCGAGCACGAGGCGCACATCACGCACTCATACAGACCGTCGAGCTTCTTGCGGTCCTCGATGGATTGCTTCCACTCCTTCTCGGGACGGTTGGTCTTGGTCTCGAGCCACGGCATGATCGAGGCATGCTGGGCGTAGAAGTGGGTCAGGTCCGGGATCAGGTCCTTGACCACGGGCATGTGCGGCAGCGGGTAGACCTTCACGTCGCCGCTGATCTCGTCGAGACCATAGATGCAGGCCAGCGTATTGATGCCGTCGATGTTCATCGCGCACGACCCGCAGATGCCTTCGCGGCAGGAGCGGCGGAAGGTCAGCGTCGGGTCGACCTCGTTCTTGATCTTGATGAGCGCGTCCAGAACCATCGGGCCGCACTTGTCCATATCGAGGTAGTAGGTGTCGACGCGGGGGTTCTCACCGGTGTCGGGATCCCAGCGGTAGATCTTGAACGCGCGCACGTTCGTGGCGCCATCCGGTTTCGGCCAGGTCTTGCCGGTGCGGATGCGGGAATTCTTCGGAAGCGTGAACTGAACCATGGCGAGCCTCTGCTTTCCTTTCGGTGAGTCTATGGGTTGGCAAGGTCCGGCCCGGACGACTTACCGGACCATACAAAATTTCGGGTCGGCGCGAAACGCGCCGTCGGTAACATGCTGTTGTGCGCAACGATGCTCACCGTCACGCCCCTGCCCCGGACAGAACCGCCGCGAGCCCCGTGGTGCTCAGGCAGGTGATGGTCTCGGGCTTCTGCACAACGTCGGCGACGATCTGGATCGAGCTTTCGGTGGGACCGCCGATGGTGTCGGCGGCAAGCGCATAGATCTGCGTCGCACTGGCGTTGTCGATGACGCAGTCGAGCACCGGCTCGACCGGGGCGCCGGGGAAGCGGTCCACCACGATCTTGGTCACCGTCGAACGCGCCGCACCGCGCGCGATCGCATCCTGGCTCTGGGTCGAGCAGGCGGCGAGCAACAGGGGGAGGAGAATGATCTTGCGCAAGTCGGGTCTCCTAGAACAGCACGCGGTCAATGAGGTTGTCGCTCATGCATTCGCGGGTGCCCTGGGCAAAGAGGATGTCGGTGACGATGTCGTCGTTCAGTTCGGTCTGGCCGAGGGCCGAGTTCTCCGCCAGCGCCTGAAGCTGTCCTTGGCTGGCATAGTCCAGCGTGCAGGCAACTGCGGTGTCGGTCGGCACACCCGGCGCCTTTCTGGCGAGGATCGGCGCCACCGCCGAGCCCGCAACGTCCAGCATCAGGTCGTCGCCCGGCGGCGAGACCACGCTGCACCCGGCCGCCGCCCCCAGAATGAGGACAGCGAGCCCGGCGCGAACCGAAAGAGCCGTCCGCGCCGAAGCGGCCTTGCCGCTGCTCCGGACGATACCGACACGCGCCACCACGTCGGTGGCGCGTTCCGGTCTCGAAGCGGAGCCCGTGGTGCACATCAGAACGTGCGGGCCTTCGGCGCGATCTTGGCGAGGCTGATGCCGCCCTTCTCTTCCTCGGTCAGCGGGTCCACGATCACCGGACGGTGCGTCAGGGTCACCTTGGTGTCGTCGACACGGCTGATCGTGTGGATGCGCCAGTTCTCGTCGTCACGCTCGGGGTAGTCCTCGTGGGCATGCGCCCCGCGGCTTTCCTTGCGCGCCTCGGCGCCCACGATGGTGGCGAGCGCGTTGGGCATCAGGTTGGTCAGCTCGAGCGTCTCCATGAGATCCGAGTTCCATACCAGCGAGCGGTCCGAGACCTTGATGTCGCCCATCTTGCCGGCGATCGCCGTCATCTTCTCGACACCCTCCTTGAGGGTCTTGTCGGTGCGGAACACCGCGGCGTCTTCCTGCATGGTGCGCTGCATCTCGAGGCGCAGCTCGGCGGTCGGCGTGCCGCCCTCGGCGTAGCGCAGCCCGTCGAACCGGTCGAAGGCCTTGTCCACCGACGGCTGGTTGAGCGCGTGGATCGGCGCGGCGCGGTCGACCACCTCGCCGGCGCGGATCGCGGCAGCGCGGCCGAAGACCACGAGGTCGATCAGGGAGTTGGAGCCGAGGCGGTTGGCGCCATGCACCGAGGCACAGCCCGCTTCGCCCACGGCCATCAGGCCCGGCACCACGGCGTTGGGATCCTCGGAGGTCGGGTTCAGCACCTCGCCCCAGTAGTTCGTCGGAATGCCGCCCATGTTGTAGTGCACCGTCGGCAGAACCGGGATCGGCTCTTTGGTGACGTCGACACCGGCGAAGATCTTCGCGGACTCGGAGATGCCCGGCAGGCGCTCGGCCAGCGCTTCGGCCGGCAGGTGTGACAGGTTCAGATGGATGTGATCCCCATGCTCGCCCACGCCGCGACCTTCGCGGATCTCCATGGTCATCGAGCGCGAGACATAGTCCCGCGGCGCGAGGTCCTTGTAGGTGGGGGCATAGCGCTCCATGAAGCGCTCGCCTTCCGAGTTGGTCAGGTAGCCGCCTTCGCCGCGCGCACCTTCGGTGATGAGGCAGCCCGATCCGTAGATGCCGGTCGGGTGGAACTGCACGAACTCCATGTCCTGCAGCGCGAGGCCCGCACGGGCCACCATGCCACCGCCATCGCCGGTGCAGGTGTGTGCCGAGGTGGCCGAGAAGTAGGCCCGGCCATAGCCGCCGGTGGCCAGCACGACCATCTTGGCGTTGAACACGTGGAAGGTGCCGTCGTCGAGCTTCCAGCAGACCACGCCCTGGCAAACGCCGTCGTCGCTCATGATGAGGTCGATGGCGAAATACTCGATGTAGAACTCGGCGTTGTTCTTCAGCGACTGGCCATAGAGCGTGTGCAGGATGGCGTGGCCGGTGCGGTCGGCGGCGGCGCAGGTGCGCTGCACCGGCGGGCCTTCACCGAACTCGGTGGTGTGGCCGCCGAACGGGCGCTGGTAGATCTTGCCTTCCTCGGTGCGCGAGAACGGCACGCCGTAATGCTCGAGCTCGTAGACCGCGGCAGGGGCAGAACGCGCGAGGTATTCCATCGCGTCGGTATCGCCGAGCCAGTCCGAGCCCTTGACGGTGTCGTACATGTGCCACTGCCAGTTGTCGGGGCCCATGTTGGACAGCGACGCGGCGATGCCGCCCTGTGCGGCGACGGTGTGCGAGCGGGTCGGGAACACCTTGGTCACGCAGGCGGTGCGCAGACCCTGTTCCGCCATGCCGAGCGTGGCGCGCAGGCCGGCGCCGCCGGCCCCGACGACCACGACGTCATAGTTATGCGTCTCGTATTCGTATGCAGCCATTTTTCTGGTCTTCCTGTCTCAGAGCGCGATCTTGACGAGCGCGAAGATCCCGCAGGCGATCATCAGGTAGGCGAAGCCGGCAAAGGCCATGATCAGCAGCTTGCGGGTGGTGCCGCCGGTGTAATCCTCGATCATCGTGCGGGCGCCCTTCTGGAAGTGGACCATGCCCACGATCAGCACCAGCGCGGTGAGGATGGCCGGGAACGGGCGCGACATGGTGTCGAGCGCGGCGTCGTAGCCGGAGCCCAGCGCGCGGCCGAAGACGATCAGCCATGTGGGCAGCATGAAGGCCAGCGCCACGGAGCTGACGATCATGAACCAGTGATGCTCGGCACCGGCGTGGGCCGAGCCCTTGCCTACGGCGCGCTTGCGGTCGGTCAGGTAACGCATCGGTCGTGCCTCCCTCAGATCCAGTAGATGATGACGGTGAGGACGGTCAGGACGACCGATCCATAAACGCAGGCCCAGCCGAGCTTTTCGGCGGTCTCGAGCTCGAGCCCCTTGCCGGCGTCGAAGATCAGGTGACGCAGGCCACCGAGGTAGTGATACCAGACCGCCCAGAGCGATCCGAACATCACGAGATTGCCGACCCACGAGGTAATCCACCATTCGGCGGTCTCGAAGGCTTCCGGCCCTGCGGCGAGCGCGAGCAGCCACCAGATCACGAGCAGCGTCGCCACCATCAGGGCGTTCCCGGTGATCCGGATCATCACCGAGGTCACCGCGGTGAGCTGCAAGCGATAATACTGTACGAACATGAAGGGGGAGAGCGGGCGCTCGATCCGTTTAGCTTCGGCCATGGCTAGTCCTTTCGGTTCCCTTGTGAGGGCGTTCTAACGGTTTTTTCGCACCTCTGTCACCAGAGTGCACGTGCAGCAGGCGCGTTTTTTGATCGCTTTGATGAAAAATCCACGTGATCTGTGATCACACCTGAAAAAGTGTGATCACATATTGCGCGCTAACATCAGAAAAGCGGATGCAGGCGCAGCATCTTGATTCTGTCGGCAATGAAAAACCGGCGCGCGGGATGTTACTCGGGGAAGCCAAGCCGCTTGAGCGCAAGCGCACCCTGGCTGCGGCGCGCCGGGTCATTCGAGTGCAGATCGCGGTGAATGCGCGACACCAGCCCGCTCAGCTTGCGGTCCGCGGTCAGACGGCGAATGACGTTGGGCATGTCGCTGGGCGGCATATCAAGCACGTCCCTGGTGCCGTGCGGCAAGGGTGAAGCAGCCATGGTCTATCCTCCTGGCGTTATCCGAATCTCCTCCCCGCAAGGCGAGTTTAGCGGAGAGGAAACAATCAGGGTAACAAAAGGTTGACCGTTGGCTGCGACTTATTGCGGCATCAGGGCCCAGTAATCGAGGTCGAGCAGCACCTCGGGCTTGTACTTGCCATCCTCGCCGCGCAGCTCGAACGGCGCGCCGCCCTTGGTGGCCACCAGCCGCAGCCGGATCGCGCCGACGCCCGGCGCCGCCGTGTCGGCCTTGTCGAGGACCTCGGACCACGCTTTCACGGTATCGCCCGAGAAGCACGGGTTGGCATGTGCCCCGCCATTCAGCCCCACGATCATCTGCGCGTTGGCCAGCCCGTTGAAGCTCAGCGCACGCGCCATCGAGATCACGTGCCCGCCATAGATCAGACGCTGTCCGTCAGGGCGGAAGGTGGCGTCGAAATGCACCTTGGCGGTGTTCTGCCAAAGGCGCGTCGCCATCATGTGCTCGGCCTCCTCGATGGTGACACCATCGACATGATCGATGGTCTCGCCGACCTCGTAGTCGCCCCAGCGATGCGGCTCGCCCGCCAACGTGAAATCGTAGCCCTCGAAGCTCAGACCATCAGGGATCACCAGATCCTCGGGCGCCAGCACCGCCTTCAGGTCCGGCAGCACCGTCTCGGGCGCCGGCGCGTCGAGGTCGTTCTTGCGCACCATCACCCAGCGGCAATACTCCATCACGGTCTCGCCGCGCTGGTTGGTGCCGGTGGTGCGCACATAGACCACCCCGGTCTTGCCGTTGGAGTTCTGCTTGAGCCCGATCACCTCCGAGGACGAGCGCAGCGTGTCACCGGCATAGACCGGCTTCAGCCAGCGCCCCTCGGCATAGCCGAGATTGGCCACCGCGTTCAGGGACACGTCCGGCACGGTCTTGCCGAAGACCACGTGAAACGCCGCCAGATCGTCGATCGGCGACGCCGGCAGCCCGCAGGCCTGCGCGAAGGCGTCAGAGGAATAGAGCGCGTGCCGGGCCGGGTAGAGCGCATGGTAGAGCGCCCGCTCGCCGCCCGAGACGGTGCGTGGCACCGCGTGCTCGATTACCTGACCGATGCTGTAATCCTCGAAGAACCGTCCCGGATTGGTCTTGGCCATTAATGCTCTCCCAGCTTGGTGTCGGGGGTGTAGGCGCCCTCGACCTCCTTGGTCACCGCCTGACCGCAGCGCATCACGCCGTTGGCCGCGTCGAAGGCATAGGTCGGCTCGCCATAGAGCTCCCAGCCCTTGTTGAGCGCCGCGGTGACCTTGTGGCAGAAGGCCGAAGTGTCATCCTCGGAGAGGAAGCGGTAGAGTTTCATATGTCTTTCCAGTTCATTAACCGAAGGTCGGATAGCCGAGCCAGGTGTGGATGAAGCCGATCACGAAGAGCAGCACCACGCTGATCGCGAGGAACATCGCGTCCTTGCCGATGGAGCCCTTCTGCGGCGGGGTCCACTCCGGCTCGGCGCGGTTGATCACCACCATCTCGACGATGGCCCAGAGGCCAAGCCCGCCGAACAGCACGAAGGACGGCACGTCGCCGTTCACCAGCAGGTGCGCCACGGCCCAGAGCAGGAAGCCCGTCAGCATCGGATGGCGCATCTTGTAGAGCACCGCGCCTTTCTTGGGGCCGGGCGAGGTCAGGTAGAGCGCGGCGATCATCAGCATGTTGTTGATGCCCACAGTGGCCGGGTGGCGCCCCCAGAAAAAGGCGCCCTCGGCCATGCGGTAGCCGAAGATCATCAGCAGGATCGCGGCGAGCAGCGCCAGAGCGACAGGGCCCTTGCCCTTGTCGCCCAAGGCGGCGCGCTGCGCCGGGGCCAGCCGCTTGAACAGGTGCGCGCCCCACCAGAGCGCGACGCCGAGAATGAGCAGGACCATGGGTGTCTCCTTTGGTCGGGTCTCTTTCCCGTCACCCTGCGATCATTCGGCCATGGCGGCAATGGCCTCCGCCTTGGCAAGCAAGGTCTGTGCCGTCGCGACGTGCAGGTTCTCGACGATCTTGCCATCGACCACGGCCACGCCCTGCCCCTGCTTCTCGGCCTCTTCGAAGGCCTCGATCTGGCGGCGGGCCAGCTCGACCTCTGCCTCGGTCGGCGCGAAGGCGGCGTTGGTCACGGCGACCTGCGCCGGGTGGATCAGCGTCTTGCCATCGAAGCCCATGTCGCGCCCCTGATCGCATTCAGCCTTCAGCCCGTCGTCATCCTTGAAGGCATTGTAGACCCCGTCGACGATGACGCAGCCGGTGGCCTTTGCTGCCAGCAGGCACGTCCCCAGTGCGCTCTGCATCGCCAACCGGTCCGGGCGGAAGCGCGAGTTCAGCTCCTTGGCGAGGTCGTTGGTGCCCATGACCATGCCCCAGAGCTGCTCGTGAGCGCCGATGGCGGCGGCGTTGAGGATGCCGCGCGGGGTCTCCATCATCGCCCAGATCGGCTTGTCGGTAAGCTTGGCCAGCGCGTCGAGCTGCTCGGGGCTCTCGACCTTGGGCAGCAGCACCGCATCACAGTCCATATCGTTGGCCGCCGCCGCATCATCGCGCCCCCAATGGGTCTCGAGGCCATTGATGCGCACGATCTTGGTCCGCTTGCCATAGCCGCCCTGGCGTAGCGCCTGCGCCAGCGTCTCGCGCGCGGCCTCCTTCTCACCCGGCGACACCGCGTCCTCCAGATCGAAGATGATGGCATCGACGGCGAGCGTGCGCGCCTTGTCGAGCGCGCGCTCCTTGGAACCCGGGATATACAGCACCGAACGGTAGGGGCGCATCGTGAGGTCCATGAGACTCCTCCTCCAAGAAGAAATAAAGTTGCGCGAAAATGGTCAGCAAATTCCGAAAAGTGCAAGAGCCTTTGCGCCGCAATGCAGAAAAAGGCGGCGCGACCTTGGTCCAGTATAGGGCGCCGCCGTCCCTCCGCCGTCTCGTTAACCTTTCCTTGAGCAATGCCGGTCAGCCTCTTTGCCAGGGTGGCGGGCGCTGACGGGGGCGCGGTCAGGCCTTGGAGGGGCAGCACCCGCATCGCGCGGCCGGGCCGGCGGTGCCGCATCCGAAAGGGGCAAGCCGATGAACGTGATGAACGCGAAAGCAGCGATGACCATGCTGGTTTTGGGGGCGGTGATTGTGCCGCAGGTCCTGCAGGCCCGCAGCCCAGCCTGTGCGCCGCGCGACACGGTGCTGCGCAAGCTTGCGGATACGTACGGCGAAACCCGTCAGAGCATCGGCCTCAACGGCGACAATGCGCTGGTCGAGGTCTTTGCCTCGGACGAGACCGGCAGCTGGACCATCACCATCACCTCCGGCGCGGGCCTGACCTGCCTGATCGCGAGCGGTCAATCCTTCGAGACCCTGGCCGAGCCGCTGCCCTCCGCCGACACGGACGCATGATCCGCAATGCGCGGCCGGCGGCGAGCGCAAGAATCGTTCAGATTGCGTGCAATCGCAGCGTTCTGCCTCGGGATCATCCCCTGATCGGCTGAAAACCCGGTTTGCACGCATCCCGGCAGCCCCGCGCTAACCCTTCGATTTTCTTGTCTTTAGCGCCACCAATCACGCCTCTGCGCGGGCGCGCGCGCCCGATGCTGCCATGCAGCACCCTTGCGTGTGGCCGGCCAAACCCTTACGCAAACGTCGGAATTCACAAATGGAGCGGAGACAGATCCATGGCCAGACCCAAGATCGCCCTGATCGGCGCGGGACAGATCGGCGGCACCCTCGCCCACCTCGCAGCCCTCAAGGAACTGGGTGACGTCGTTCTCTTCGACATCGCCGAAGGCACCCCCGAGGGCAAGGCGCTCGACATCGCCGAGTCCGGCCCCTCTGAAGGCTTCGACGCCACGCTGAAGGGCACCCAGGACTACGCCGACATCGCCGGCGCCGACGTCTGCATCGTGACCGCTGGCGTGCCGCGCAAGCCGGGCATGAGCCGCGACGACCTGCTGGGCATCAACCTCAAGGTCATGAAGTCGGTCGGTGAAGGCATCCGCGACAACGCTCCGGATGCCTTTGTCATCTGCATCACCAACCCGCTCGACGCGATGGTCTGGGCGCTGCAGAAATTCTCGGGCCTGCCCGCGAACAAGGTCTGCGGCATGGCCGGCGTGCTTGACTCCGCGCGCTTCCGCCACTTCCTCGCGACCGAGTTCAACGTGTCGATGAAGGACGTGACCGCGTTCGTGCTCGGCGGCCACGGCGACACCATGGTGCCCTGCGTCCGTTACTCCACCGTCGCCGGTGTGCCCCTGCCCGACCTCGTCGACATGGGCTGGACCACCCAGGAGAAGCTCGACGCCATCGTGCAGCGCACCCGTGACGGCGGCGCCGAGATCGTCGGCCTGCTGAAGACCGGCTCGGCCTTCTACGCACCCGCGACCAGCGCCATCGAGATGGCGGAAGCCTATCTCAAGGACCAGAAGCGCGTCCTGCCCTGCGCCGCCTATTGCGATGGCGACCTCGGCGTGAAGGACATGTATGTGGGCGTGCCCACCGTGATCGGCGCCGGCGGCATCGAAAAGATCATGAACATCAAGCTGAACAAGGACGAGCAGGAGATGTTCGACACCTCGGTCAACGCCGTGAAGGGCCTTGTCGAGGCCTGCAAGGGCATCGACAGCTCCCTCGCCTGATCAGCGCACAAGACAGGAAAGGGGCCTCTTCGGCCCCTTTTCTTCAGGAATTAAGGCCGCCAATGCAATCGAGCGAAACACTTGGCTTTGTCTATGCCGCGAAAGGGGCCAAGTACATTGACCTGGCTCTCAACTCTGCGAGAAGCCTGAAAGACAGCAACCCAGGTGCGACAGTACATCTCTACTGCGATTCGCACCCTGCCGAGGGGCACTGTTTCGACGCGGTTCACCTCCTGTCCGAGTCCCAGTCGAAACGGCCGAAATTCGAAGCCTTGCGGCGCGCAGAGTTCGATCGCACCATCTATCTTGATGCCGACACGTTTGTCTGCGCCGACATTTCAGACATCTTCTTCACGCTGGATCGCTTCGACATTGCCGGAGCGCATGTCGTCCTGCGGAACTCTCGGCACAGCCATCGCACCCACAAGATACAATTTCCGAACAGCTTTCCGCAGATCAACACGGGCGTTCTGGCGATCCGAAAATCCCAACGGATGTCGGATTTTCTGGCGCAGGTCGATGCCGAGATGGCAGCCGCTGACAGCGTCGTCGATCAACCGATCTTTCGGGAACTGCTGTGGCACAGCGATTTGCGGATCGCGGTGCTTCCGCCGGAGTACAACTTCAAGCGTATCAACGAAGTCGTAACGATGTCCTCCGCCTACTGCGCCCCTCGGATCATACACGACTCGGACCTTCGAAGGCCGGACGGCAAGGCCGCGAACGACGCGACGACGCTTGAGGGCTTCTTGCGACGCGGCGCCTACAGGCACCTGATCGCGCTGCTGTCTGCGGACAAGTTCTTGTCACCCGGATCGCAGAAGAAGGTCTCCCCCCTCGCCCGGGTCCCGCGCGCGAAACGCCAAGGAAAGCTTCGAAAGCTCCTCGGTCTCGGATAATCAAGCGTGCTTCGCTTCCCTGCCCGGATCCAAAAAGCCCTTGGATCGCCATGCGCCGCGCTGCCCATCGAGGCCGCCGATCAGCGGAGCTGAAGCGCCCCAACAGCGCTCGACGCCGATCACCTCCTCAGGCGCCTTTCCGAGCGCGCCTGGAGGCTCGCGGCTCGCCCTTTCTCGACATACCCGACGAGACCGCCCGCGCGCTGCAGCGGGCGCGGCCCGTCGCGGGTCGCGTGGCGCGACAGCCGAGCTGCACTCTCACCAGTGCGGCGTGGACGAGTGATTCACCCTAACAAGCGCGAACCTGCAGGTCGGCGCTAACATCGCAGGCATTCCGGCAACTGTTGTGATCACAGGTCTAAATCGTGTGATCACAAAGGTCGAAAAATGCTCGTAATTGGAGGGGTCGGGCAATATTTCGATTAACGAGCGCCGATATGCATGGCTATACCGGCAGGGAAATCGCAGCAAGACGGGAAGATTCTTTCATGAACATCCATGAATATCAGGCGAAGGCGCTTCTGCGCGACTATGGCTGCCCGGTCTCCGACGGCCGTATCGTGCTGACGGCCAACGACGCCAAGACCGCCGCAGGCGAGCTCGACGGCCCGCTCTGGGTCGTCAAGGCGCAGATCCACGCAGGTGGTCGCGGCAAGGGCTCCTTCAAGGAACACGAAGCCGGTGAAAAAGGCGGTGTCCGCCTCGCCAAGTCGGTCGAGGAAGCCGCCGACGAAGCCAACCGGATGCTCGGCCACACGCTGGTGACCCACCAGACCGGCCCGGCAGGCAAGCAGGTCAACCGCATCTACATCGAGGACGGCTCGGACATCACCTCCGAATTCTACCTCGCGCTGCTGGTCGACCGCGTCACGTCGCGCATCTCGATCGTCTGCTCGACCGAGGGCGGCATGGACATCGAGGAGGTCGCAGCCTCGACCCCCGAGAAGATCCTCTCCTTCTCGATCGATCCGGCGGTCGGCTACCAGGGTTTCCACGGCCGCCGCGTCGCCTTCGCGCTCGGCCTCGAGGGCAAGGCCGTGCGCCAGTGCTCCAACCTGCTCGGCAACCTCTATCGCATGTTCACCGACAAGGACATGGAGATGCTGGAGATCAACCCGCTGATCCTGACCACCGAGGGCGAGATCAAGTGCCTCGACTGCAAGGCCGGCTTCGACTCCAACGCGCTCTACCGTCACCCCGACATCGTCGGCCTGCGTGACGAGACCGAGGAAGACCCCAAGGAACTCGCGGCCTCGCAGCACGACCTCAACTACATCGCCCTCGACGGCGAGATCGGCTGCATGGTGAACGGCGCGGGCCTCGCCATGGCGACCATGGACATCATCAAGCTCTACGGCGGCGAGCCGGCCAACTTCCTCGACGTGGGTGGCGGCGCGACCAAGGAGAAGGTGACCGAGGCGTTCAAGATCATCACCTCGGACGACAACGTCAAAGGCATCCTCGTGAACATCTTCGGCGGCATCATGCGCTGCGACGTCATCGCCGAAGGCGTGATCGCCGCGGTGAAGGAAGTCGGCCTGCAGGTTCCGCTGGTGGTGCGCCTCGAGGGCACCAACGTGGATCTCGGCAAGAAGATCATCAACGAGTCCGGTCTCGACGTGATCGCCGCCGACAACCTCAGCGACGGTGCCGAGAAGATCGTGAAAGCGGTCAAGGGCTGAGCCTGATGCGGTCGATGCAGCATATCGCGCTTTTCGCGGAACACTCCGCGGGCCTGGCGGGTTGCCTCCCGAAAGGAGAGTCCCGTCATGTCGATCAAGCTGCCCGGCCGCACCAATCTGCCCACCCTGTCCAACAAGGCGCTTCCCGCCAGTCGCGACCGGCTGATGCCGGTGGCCTATGCCGGCGGTCTGCTGGCAGTCGGCGCGGCGCTGTTGATTGCCAAGCCCCGCTTCGGACACGTGCCGCCGCCCAATCGCATGGGCGACGGACCGCGTCGCAGCCGTCTGCGCCGTGCGGCGCAGCGCGGCCGGGACGGGGTACAGGCCTTCGCGCCCACCAACGTGACGGATTCGCTCGGCCGCTCGCTGATCCTCGGGGGCGTCGCGCTCCTGCTGGCGCGGGTGCTGGACGAGGTCGCGGGACGCGACGGTCAGTAACGCCTCACCTTCTCACGTCTGAGCATTCCGGACAGTGCGCGCCTCGGGGCTGCGCGCTGTCTTGTCGTGTCATCGGCCCGCATCTCGCGGCGCCGTCTCAAAACATGCGCCGCGCGCTCGCGGCCCAATAAGGAGAACGCCACCAATGGCAGTCCTCGTCGACGAAAACACCAAAGTCATCTGTCAGGGCTTCACCGGCTCGCAGGGCACCTTCCACTCCGAGCAGGCCATCGCCTACGGCACCAAGATGGTCGGCGGCGTGACCCCCGGCAAGGGCGGTCAGGAGCACCTCGGCCTGCCGGTCTTCAACTCGGTCCACGAAGCCGTGCACAAGACCGAGGCCAACGCCTCGGTGATCTACGTGCCGCCGCCCTTCGCCGCCGACTCCATCCTCGAGGCGATCGACGCCGAGATCGAGCTCATCATCTGCATCACCGAGGGCATCCCGGTGCTCGACATGATGAAGGTGAAGCGCGCCCTGATCGACAGCAAGTCGCGCCTGATCGGCCCGAACTGCCCCGGTGTCATCACCCCCGACGCCTGCAAGATCGGCATCATGCCCGGCCACATCCACAAGCGTGGCAAGGTCGGCGTCGTGTCGCGTTCGGGCACCCTGACCTATGAAGCCGTGAAGCAGACCACCGACCTCGGCCTCGGCCAGTCCTCGGCCGTTGGCATCGGTGGCGACCCGATCAAGGGCACCGAGCACATCGACGTGCTCGACATGTTCCTGGACGATCCGGAAACCGAATCCATCATCATGATCGGTGAGATCGGTGGCTCGGCGGAAGAAGAAGCCGCAGAGTTCCTCAAGGAGCAGAAGAAGAAAGGCCGCTGGAAGCCGACCGCTGGCTTCATCGCCGGCCGCACCGCCCCTCCGGGCCGCCGCATGGGCCACGCCGGTGCCATCGTCGCCGGTGGCAAGGGCGACGCCGAGTCCAAGATCGAGGCCATGAAGTCGGCCGGCATCGTGGTCGCGGACAGCCCCGCCACCCTCGGCGAAGCCGTCGTCAAGGCGATGGAAGCCTGAGGAAATATCTTCGCCCCGGGCTTGCGTCCGGGGCGACCGGCACAAATGTCGGTCATCAGCAACGCGTGGTCCGGGTTTTGCCCGGGACGCGCCATTGAAAAGCCAAGCAGATTGGCTGAGCATCACGACAGGCGCCGGGCGGTCCGGCCTCTTTCCTGCTGCTACAGCGATCGGTCAGAAAGGAAGACGCGCGATGACGGATCAGAGTCCCAACGACCAGTTCCACGCCTCCAGCTTCATGCAGGGCGCGAACGCGGAGTACCTCGAACAGATGTACGCCCGCTACGCCAACGACCCTAACGCGGTGGATGCCGCCTGGGCGGAGTTCTTCAGCGCCCTCGGCGATGACGAGACCAGCGTGAAGGCCGAGGCCCAGGGCGCCTCCTGGCACCGGGCCGACTGGCCGCCGACCCCGGATGACGATGTCACCGCGGCGCTGACCGGCGAATGGCCGATGCCGATGGCCCCCGCAGAAGCCAAGGGCGCCGGCAAGAAGATCGCCGACAAAGCCTCCGAGAAGGGCGTCAGCCTGACAGACGATCAGGTCAAGCGCGCCGTGCTCGACTCGATCCGCGCGCTGATGATCATCCGCGCCCACCGCATCCGCGGCCACCTCGCCGCCGATCTCGATCCGCTGGGCCTGCATGGTCGCGACCCGCATCCCGAGCTCGACCCCAAGGCCTACGGCTTCACCGACGCCGACATGGACCGGCCGATCTTCATCGACAACGTTCTGGGCCTCCAGATCGCGTCGCTGCGCGAGATCATGGGCGTCCTCAAGCGCACCTATTGCGGCACCTTCGCGCTGCAGTACATGCACATCTCCGACCCCGAGCAGTCCTCCTGGCTGAAGGAGCGCATCGAGGGCTACGGGAAAGAAGTGAAGTTCACCCGTGAAGGGCGCCGCGCTATCCTCAACAAGATGGTCGAGGCAGAGGGCTTCGAGAAGTTCCTGCACGTCAAGTACATGGGCACCAAGCGCTTCGGCCTCGACGGCGGCGAAAGCCTGATCCCGGCGATGGAGCAGATCATCAAGCGCGGCGGCAACCTCGGCATCAAGGAAGTCGTGGTCGGCATGCCCCACCGCGGCCGCCTGTCGGTGCTCGCCAACGTGATGAACAAGCCCTACCGCGCGATCTTCAACGAATTCCAGGGCGGCAGCTTCAAGCCCGAGGATGTCGACGGTTCCGGCGACGTGAAATACCACCTCGGCGCCTCCTCGGACCGCGAGTTCGACGGCAACGAGGTGCACCTGTCGCTGACCGCCAACCCCTCGCACCTCGAGGCGGTGAACCCGGTGGTTCTGGGCAAGGTCCGCGCCAAGCAGGACCAGCTCGGCGATGTCGAGCGCACGCAGGTTCTGCCAGTGCTGCTGCACGGTGACGCGGCCTTTGCCGGTCAGGGCGTTGTGGCCGAGTGCTTCGCTCTGTCGGGCCTGCGCGGTCACCGCACCGGCGGCACCATCCACATCGTGGTGAACAACCAGATCGGCTTCACCACCGCGCCGCACTTCTCGCGCTCC